>Ga0208078_1000097_pt1 | contig 25264 bp, 24 predicted proteins | sample NGESurdeep072012_3_FD_184468 | JGI IMG/M metagenome (GOLD analysis project Ga0208078, IMG submission 184468) | Arctic peat soil microbial communities from Barrow, Alaska - NGEE Surface sample 53-2 deep-072012 (SPAdes) | ecosystem: Environmental > Terrestrial > Soil > Wetlands > Peat ...
AATGACCGCGGATTGGTACCCGTTCCCGCACGAGGTGCTCGCGCGGATATCAACCCGGGTCATCAATCAGGTGCCGGGGATAAACCGTGTCGTTTACGATGTTAGTTCGAAGCCGCCGGCTACGATCGAGTGGGAGTAGGATAAGCCGGCATCCTGTTTAATGATCAAGAGAACGGGATCCGAGATCTGAGAAGCGCAGATCTCAGGGTCTAGTCACTGCGCTCCGACCCTTCGGAGCCGCGGGATCCAATCTCGAGCGGTCGAGGTGACGGAGCAGACCGTACAGCATCTTTCTCACTTCTACCGTCTGGCTGGAAAGGGAGCTGAAATCGGTTGCTGTGATTACCCGGACGTCTCGCGCCGCGATCAAGTGATACTCGAGCTCCGAGGTCGAGTTCAGCGAGAAGCGCACGAAGCGCGCAAACTGTTGAGCGCTCTCCTGGCCGTTTCCTTCGACGATGTTGGCGGGAATCGAAAAGGCCGCCCGAATCATCTGGCCGCGCAACGAAACGAACTCCGCGCCTCGTATTCGCACCGCCGCACGATGCACATTCAGCGCGAGTGCATGGCTCTTCCGCCAAACCTTGAGATTCTTGAAATCGCTCACGCCAGAAAAAAGGTGTCAGCAATCCAGAGAGGCGACATCATTTCGATTGGAGCACAGCCCGACGCGTCGCGAGTTACGTCAGGAGGAGCGCCGAGTGCGGTCAGAGCGCAGTGACTAAGCACTCAGATCTGTGCTTCTCAGATCTCGGATCCCGTTCTCTTCCACAGTTCAGATCTCGGATCCCGTTCTCTTCCGCAGTTCAGATTTCGGATCCCGTTCTTTTCGGGACCCCTAGAGATTCTTCTCCTCTAGAAGCTGCATGAACTCCCTCGGCTCCTTCAGCTTCAAGAGTCTCTCGGGCACATCGGGCTCCTTGCTGAACTGCGCGATCTTCCCGAGCACCGGCAAGTACTGGTTGGACACCTCGAGCGGCGGCGCGACAATCAGGAAAAAGAAAAACACCGGCTTGTCGTCGATCGCCTTGAAGTCTACGCCCACGCTCTTTCTCCCGAACGCGACGCGCAATTTCGACACGACCAGCGAGCGGCAGTGGGGAATCGCGATCCCGCGCCCGATGCCCGTCGATCCGAGATTCTCGCGGCGCTTCAACATCTTGAACAACATCCCTTCCGACTTGTCGTCGAGGCCGAGGAGGCCGATCAGCTCCTTGAGAATCTCGTCCTTCGCGATTCCCTCGAGCTCCAGTTTGATCGCGTCTTCAGAAAAAAAATCGCGTAGTTCCATCAGCTCCCCGACAGTGGCCAGTTTGTGCGCGCGAAGAACGGAAGTTACGCGTGGCTGGCGCGGGAGTCAAACGTTGATGTTGCAAGCACTTGGGTGTCTCACTTAGCTTGTACTGAGATGCGATTTCCATTCAAGGTTCGGGACGACATCCCGCTCTACCTCGCGCCGATGGCCGGTGTGTCGGAGTCTCCGTTCAGGAGGCTCTGCCGCCGCTTTGGCGCCGACGTCGTGGTCACCGAGTTTCTCTCGGCCGAGGGCATCAGGCGAGAGAATGCGGCGACGCTCGACAAGCTGCGCTTTGGCGCAGATGAGCGCCCGATCGGTGTCCAGATCTTCGGCGCCGATCCCCTGGCAATGGGAGAGGCTGCTCGGCTGGTGACCGATGTGTTTCAACCCGAGTTCATCGACATCAACTTCGGCTGCCCCGTGAAGAAGGTCGTCCGGCGTAATGGTGGTTCGGGCTGTCTCAAGGATCTTTCATTGGTCGAGTCCGTGATCCGCTCGGTGTCGGCGAGCACGCACCTGCCCGTGACGGTGAAGATTCGAAGCGGCTGGAGCGAGGAGGCCCGGGTCCCTGTGGAGATCGCCCTCCGCTGTCAGGACGCCGGAGCAAAGGCGCTCGCGCTCCACCCCCGCACCCGAACGCAGATGTACAGCGGTAGGGCACGGTGGGAGGAGATCGCGGCAGTAGCGGCCGCTTTGGAAATCCCCGTGATCGGTAACGGCGACATCAAGACGGCCGAGGATGCGGTTCGGCTGCAGCGAGAGACCGGGTGCGCGGCGATCATGATTGCCCGTGGGTCATTCGGTCAGCCCTGGATCTTTGACCAGACGCGGGCGTTGCTGGAAGGGAAGCCCAAGCCGGACGCGCCGCCGATCGAGCGCCGGTTCGAGATCGCGCTCGAGCACGCGCGCATGGCGGAGGAGTACGAGGCCGACCCCCGGGGTGCGGCGATCGAGTTTCGGAAGCACCTCGGCTGGTACGTCAAAGGCGTCCCGGGCTCGGGGGAGCTGAGACGAAAGCTTCACGCGGTCGAGAGTCTGTCCGAGGTGGAGGATGTATTCGCGTCGTACCTGGCGAACCCGCATCGCTACGACGAGACCCACGTTGTGGCGGCACTCAGCGCCGAAGGCGACGACCTCGACTCGGCAGCGGCCGCGGCTTGAATCAAGCAGTATAAGGCATTGGCTTGTAGCGCCTTACCAATCGCGCCTCAACCAGATTGTTAATTCGATTTTGATTGACTTTTATCCCAATTGCGGGTATACTACGTGAACGGGGGCGACTGGCTTCGACGGGGTTAGTGAAGCTGTGGCCGCGTGCCCAGGTTCTCAGGTCCTGGTAAAACCTCTGGGGATTTTTTCAACTGCCAACCAAAACTTGGCCCTGGCTGCGTAACTCTTAGGAGTTGCTGCACCTGCCCATATTGAAGCCCTCCCAAGGCGGCTTTAAGGGTATCGAAAATTTGGGATAGTCGGCTATCGCGTCTTCAGGTAGTCGGCGAAATCAAGAAAGACTTGTCCAGAAGTGGGCTGTCCATTGGCCAGCGGCTGGAGACCTCAATCAATGGAACACGCACGTAGACGCTGTGGTCGATCTTGTCTCGGACCGGGGTTCGAATCCCCGCGCCTCCACTTTAAGAGAGTTCCCCGTCGTTCAGCGGCGTCCAATTTGGACGCCGCTTTGCTTTTCTCATAGGGGGGAATCAGTTCGCAGCGGTTCTTGACCGTTCCGGTGAATCCGCGTACACCGGGGGTACTGCAGGGGGAATCGCAAGGTAGGAGAAATAGCGGCGTTACTTCACGATCGTGGCTGACTTGATGTAGTCGAGTTTGGGAAATGCGCGCTCCAAATATTCATTCCCTTTTGCCGCGATCGAGTCCTGGCTCGGTCCCAGGCCATTTGGTGCGCCCTCGCCGTACCCGCCGTACATCGCATCAACCGCTTTCATGCCGTCGACCACTTTGCCAAAAGGAGGAAAGCCCTGCGAGTCGAGCCGGGCGTTGTCGCCATAGTTGATGAAGAACTGGTTCGACCGAGTATTGGGGCCCGCCATAGCGAAGGTGACCATTCCGCGCTTGTTGCTCTGCGTTACGGGATCATCGGGAATCTGCAGGTTGGCCATTCTTGCGTTGAGCTCGGGATTGCCGCTCGCGCCGAACTGCGCCATGAACCCCGGCAAAACACGAAAAAAGCGGATGTCCTTGAAGTAGCCTTCGGTCACCAAACGGTAGAACCGGTCGGCGCCTTTTGGCGCCCACGCGCGGGTGACTTCTACGGTGAAATCGCCCTTGGTGGTCACAAACTTCACCCGAAATGACTCGGGGGACGCCGCATCAAGTGGGGGCGAGGGCGGAGTGGGCACGGCGGCCCCTGGAGGAGGCGGCGGCGTTTTGTCCTTGCACGCAACGGGGATCAACTGCAACGCTATGAGCGCGAGTAGGGCGGACGCGTGTTTGAGGTGGTTCATGGCTGAGCGGTTTAAGGGATGGTTCTCTGGCGCAAGCGCTGGACTTGGTGACGGCACCATAATACCCAAGTCACGCAGCATATGCAGCCGCGCCTCGTGTCAGCTTCATCGTTCTCTATGGGGTGATTCAAGAAAGATGATCAAGAGAGTTACTGCGAGGCTTGAGCTCTTGCAACGAAATCGGCCTGATGATGCTCATCCTGCTACGGACCGGTTACGAGTTTCTGGACCGTCGCTCCCGACCGCGCCGCGCCGCCCGTCTGGTTGATCACGTGCGAGATCGCCCCGCGGCCGCCCCCGAGCGACACTGTCACCATGTTCCGCAGTCGTACACCCGGAGCGACGGGCACCTCAAAGGCGTGATCCGCGACCACGGTGGGATTCCTGTTGAAGAAGCAGTAGCTCCCGAGCCCCCACGCTTCGTGCCTCGTGACCGCGGCATCGACCCGATAGGCGGCAAATCCCTGCGTCGTGCCGCTCATCCACTCGGCCTGATCGGGCACGTCGTACGGCATCTCGTTCTGGAACATGTAGGTGCGCCCGCCGTTGCCATTCCATTGCACCTGGTGTTGCTGGTAGTGCTCCACGAAGAGGCCGTACATCGTCACGTCGTTGCCGTTCACGACCAGGCCGTTCGCCGCCGTGTTGGACGTCCACCCCACTCCGTTGCCATGATCGGCCCGCCAGAGCCAGAGATGGTCGCCGATCACGTCGTGGCTGTTGATCTCGAGCGAGCGGGTGGCTTTCCCGACGCCGGCGCCGCCGACGCGAACGAAAACATCGCTGAGCACCGTAGGGTTGGACGAGTGCCTGGCGGACGAGCCCGGGGGCCCGATCTGCACGAGCACGGGCGAGTTCGTCGGCCCCGCCTCGATCAGAAGACCGGCGAGGGTCACGCCGTCCACGTCGTCCACATCGATCGCGCTGACGCCGCCGTCCGGTACGAGAGTCGCCAACCCAAGGCCGAGCACGATCGTGTTCTCTCGTGTGATGTGAAGCGGAGTGTCCAGGTGGTAGACGCCCGGCGTGACGATGAGGCTCTTGTTACGCGCAAGCGCGCCGTTCATCGTCGCGGCGGACGTGCCCGGCTTCACGATGACGAACTCGCTCAGGGGACGAGCCACGCCGCGCGGCTTTCCAGAGATCCAGCTGGTACCTTGCGCGTTCGAACGGAGCGCCGGGACGAAGACATTCCACGCGCCGCGCCGGTCGACGAAGAGGAACGGTTTTTCGCGGATCACCGGAGCGGCATCGATCGTCGTGTACGGCGGATCCGGAAAACTGTTCGTCGGCGCGCCCCCGGTACCCACGAACACCATGTTCCAGTTCGATCCCTTCCAACCTCCGAGTGCGCTGTTGCGCGTGAGCCACTGCTGCTGGCTCCCTGACCTCACCTCTCCGTCCACTTTCGAATCGGCGAGGAAGCCGCCGCTCGACCAGCCCCCATCGTCGAGCACGAGGTCGCCGCGAATGTGCATGCGGCGCATTGGCGCCGCCTGTGAAACGGCCCATCGGTCGAACCCGCCCGCGGGAATGACCGACATATTCTCCACGTCCCGCCAGAAGTTCAGCGTTGCGTTCCCCTTTCTCCACCGGGCATCGGCGCGCATGCCGCCATTTATGACGACATCGTCGGGCGAGAGACCGAGACCGGACACCTGGGTGTAGAATCCGATTCGGGCGTCCACCTTGTACTTCCCGGGCTTGAACAGAAGCGCATACCGCCCCGCGCCGAACTCGCTGGACTCCTGTGATGCGAAGATCGAGTCGAGCGTGGACTGGATGGTCGCGGCAGGGGTGGCGGGGTCGAAGATCGTGACGTTGGGACCGAAGTCCGGTGTCATGCGGGGCGACTGCGCCGCGACTTGCGCAGCGGTCACTGTGGCGAGAAGAAGGAGGTGAGTGCGCATGGCTCGAAGTGTCGCTCGCCTCACCTGCCGCGTCAACGCCGTGCCGGTAGACATGAGTCTTGTTCGCCTTCCCCGCAAGTGGTGTCCGTTAGGCGACGTCCGGTCCACCGGAAAAATGGGCGGGATCACTGGGGCCAAGCCATATTTTCTCGCACACCGCGGATCAATCTTCGACCACTGATAAAATGAAATCGACGCCCGTTCTCATCCTTCTTTCCGTCCTTCTGGCTGCGCGCTCAGCTGCCCAAACGGATTTCCGCCTCATTCCTCAGCCTCGGGAGATGCAGGTGGAAGGGTCGGTGTCCGTGCCAAACGGGATCACCGTCGCCCGGCCGGCGAACGCTGAAGATCGATTTGCGGCTTTGGATCTCACGAATGCACTGAAGGAGCGCGGGATTCGCGTCGTCACTGGCGAGATGGGGCCAGGTCCCCGCGTGGTGCTCCTCCGCGCCGATGCTTCCGCCGCCCAGAGCGTGCTGCGGCGCCATTCGCTCACCCTCGATCCAGCCATGCGCGACGAGGGCTACGTCATCACCCCCGATGGCAACCGCATCGTCGTCATCGGCACGACTTCGGCCGGCGTGTTCTACGGCGCACAGACGGTGAAGCAGATTGTGAGCGGCGACGGCGACCAGGCGAAGCTCTATCGCGCGACGATTCGCGACTGGCCCGCGATGCGCTACCGTGGATTCCACGACGATCTCTCGCGCGGCCCGGTGCCGACGCTCGACTTCCAGAAAAAACAGATCCGGACGCTCGCCGCGTACAAGATCAACTTCTTCTCGCCGTACTTCGAGCACACGCTCGCCTATGACTCGAATCCGTTGATTGCACCGCCGGGCGGTGCGCTCAGCCACCTTGATGTGAAAGAGCTCGTCGCGTACGCAGCCAACTATCACGTCGACATCATTCCGGAACAGGAAGCCTTCGGACACCTGCACCATGTACTGAAGTACGAGATCTATTCGCCCCTTGGAGAGACGCCGCACGGACACGTGCTCGCGCCCGGACAGCCGGGCTCGCTTCCTCTGATCAAGCAAATGTTCGCCGAGATCAACACGCTCTTTCCCAGCCGGTTCGTCCACCTCGGCGCCGACGAGACCTTCGAGCTCGGGCGTGGACAGACCGCGGACAGAGTGAAGGCCGTCGGAATCGGCGTCGTCTATCTCGATTTCCTGAAGCAGATCGCGGAGGCGCTCAGGCCGAGCGGAAAGAAATTTCTATTCTGGGGCGACGTCGCGTTGAGCTCACCAGAGCTGGTGAACACTATTCCGAAGGACCTGATCGCCGTCCCATGGACGTACGGCGCCGATACCTCATACGTTCGATACATCGCTCCGTTTCGCAATGTAGGGATGGAGACATGGGTCGCTCCCGGCGTAAGCAGCTGGAATCGCGTGTATCCCAACAACGCCGTCGCTCTCGTCAACATCCAGCGTTTTGTGCGCGACGGACAGAAGCTCGGCGCCACTGGAATGATCAACACTTCGTGGGATGACGACGGCGAGGCTCTATTCAATCAGACGTGGTACGGCGATCTGTTCGGCGCGGCCGCGGGATGGCAGGCAGGGGAGAGCAGCATCGAAGCATTTGCCTCGAGTTACGGACGAGTGTTTCACGGCGACTTGAGCGGCAAGATCGACGAAGCGCAGCGACGGCTCTCAGCGGCCCACGCGCTGTTGAGTGACGCAAAGGTGGGTGATGCAAGCGACTACCTGTTCTGGCTGGATCCCTGGACTGATGAAGGGCGTAGCATGGCGCAGCGCATCCGGCCTTATACGCACGACCTACGTATTCTCGCCGAGTCTACGCTGGTGTTCATCGCGCAGGCCGATCCCAAAATCACACGCGAACGCGATGCGATCGAGGCGATGAAGCTCGGAGCGCGCCGGATCGATTTCATCGGAATGAAGTTTCAGTTCGCCGACGAAGTAGTCGCGATGTACGATCGCGCCGCCGACACGACGAGCAAATCACCGGGACGCGATCTGGCAGACATCACCGGCGTGAACGGAAGGCTCCAGGATCTCCGCGACGGCTACTCTCTGATCCGGGATGAGTACGAGAAGGCATGGCTGAGGGAGAACAGGCCGTACTGGCTTCACAATGTTCTAGCGCGCTACGACCTCACGACGCAGCTGTGGATGGAGCGCGCCGACCGGGTCAATCTCGCGCGGCAGGAGTGGTACCGGAGCCATAAGCTTCCGCCTGCGGGAAGTCTCGGAATTCCCGCCAGTATGCCGGGATTGGCTGCGTACCCCCGGTAGTCTTCCTTGACTACGCCCGCTCATTCACGGGCGCACGATCTCCGGCGGGTCATCGGTCTCGCCGGCGGAACGGCGCTTATCGTCGGCATCACCATCGGTGGCGGGATCTTCCGGAAACCTCCCACGATCGCCGGGCTCGTCCCGAATCCCCTTGTCATCATGGGACTCTGGATTGCCTTCGGTCTGATCAGCATTTGCGGAGCGCTCGCGGTGGCGGAGCTGAGCTCGCTACTGCCGCGGGCCGGTGGCGTATACGTGTTTTTGCGCGAGGCGTATGGCGATGCCGCCGCGTTTGTCTTCGGCTGGTTGTATGTGCTGGTCACGACGCCGACCGCTGTTGCCGCGCTTTCCACCGTCTTCGCCGAATTCCTCCTCAACCTGCTCGGCGTCCCGGTAGCCTCGTCGACAGTACAGGCCATCGCGATCGCCGCCATCGTCACGCTCACGGGCGCCAACGTTCTCGGCGCGCGAGTCGGGGCAGCCGTGAGCGAGGTAACCACCCTGGTGAAGGTGACCGCGCTCGCGGCGATCATCCTTGGCGCGTTTCTGCTCGGCCACGGCAGCCTTTCCAACATTACCGAGCGCGGCGTCGTCGAGCGCGGCGGACTAGCTCGCGCGGTTGCATCTGTCTTTTGGACTTACGATGGTTGGATCGCTGTCAGCATGATCGCGGGCGAGGTCGTCGCACCCGAGCGACTGATGAAGCGGATCATCATAGTAGGGATGCTGGTCATCGTCACGCTCTACATCGGCGCGAACCTGGCTTACCTGTACATGATGCCGGTCAGCCTAATGGCCCAGCAAAAGGAGGCCATCGCGCGAACGGTGATGACGGAGATTGCAGGACCCACCGCCGGCGTCGTCATCCTGCTCGCGATCATTACGAGCGTTCTTGGCGCGCTCAACGGCAACCTCCTCGCAAAGCCGCGGGTCGCCTACGCGATGGCGCGCGACGGCCTGACTTTCTCGTTTCTCGGGAAAGTCCATCCACGGTGGTCCACGCCGTGGGCGGCGCTGCTGATCCAGGGAGTCGTTGCAATTGTCATGGTCCTCGTCCTCAAGGATTTCGATACGCTCACGACCTACTTCGTGGTCGTCGAGTGGGCCGCCTTGATTTTTGCCGTCGCAGCGGTGTTCGTGCTGCGACGGAAGATGTCAGAAGCGCCGAGGCCGTACCACACGCCTGGATATCCATGGGTGCCGCTCTTCTTCGTGTTCGGCACCGTTGTTGGTGTGTCGGCCATCGTCTGGGGAGAGTTCCAGGTTGGCAACTTTTCACCGATCTATGGACTGGCCATTGCGCTAGCGGGATTCCCGGTTCATCACCTTTGGAAACGATTGAAGAGGAGCCCGTGAGAAACGCCATTGTGACCGAGAAGGCGCCGAAGCCGCTTGGTCCGTATTCGCAGGCAGTCGTCGAGGGAGATTTTATTTTCCTTGCCGGACAGGGATGCACCAATCCGCTGAGCGGGAAGCTGGAGCTTGGGGACGTGCGGTCGGAAACGAAGCGGACGTTCGAGAACATTCGGGCGATCCTCAAGGCGGCGGGCTCATCACTCGATGATGTCATGAAATGCAACGTCTATCTTCGCGACATCAACGACTTCGCCGCGATGAACGAGGTTTACGCGACCTTCTTCTCGGCGCCGTTTCCGGCACGCACCACGATCCAGGCGGGCGCGCTTCCGGGCGGTATCGCCGTCGAGATCGAGTGCATCGCGAAGAAGGCACGGAAGGCGACTCGGAAGACGACTCGGAAGAAGGCTCGATAGTGGACGCGCTCGACCTCGACACACCCGCACTCTACGTCGATCTCGACGTCCTCGAGCACAACATCGCTCGGATGCAGGAGATGTGTCGCGAGTGGGGCGTCGAGCTCCGGCCTCACGTGAAGACACACAAGATCGCCGAGATTGCCCAGATGCAGCTCGATGCGGGCGCAATCGGGATCACGGTCGCCAAATTGGGCGAGGCGGAGGTGTTGCCCGGCGACGATGTGCTCGTCGCCTATCCCCTTGTGAAGGCGAAGCTGCCGCGTTTGAGAGAGCTGGCGAAGACGCGACGCGTAAAGGTTGCGGTCGATTCGGTCGAGGTCGCTCGTAACCTTCAGGGAATCGAGACGCTTGTGGAGATCGATGTCGGCGTGGGCCGCACTGGCGCGCAGTCACCCGACCAGGCAGTCGCGATTGCGAAGGCGTCCTCGGATTTCCAGGGGATCTTCTATTGGCCGTCGTGGCTCGACGAGGCAGGCTTCCGGGCCGCATCCGTCAAGATCGACGCCGTCCTTGATGCGCTCTCCGCGTCGGGGTTCGAGGCGAAGATTGTCTCCGGAGGCTCGACGCCGGGTGCTGCGAAAACTCCGCTGATTCCGCGGACAACCGAGATCCGGCCTGGGACTTACGTCTTCTATGACGCGAACAGCATCGAGGCGAAGGCCTGCGTCGAGGCGGACTGCGCGCTCCGAGTGCTCACCACGGTCGTCAGCACGGCGGTGTCGGGCCAGTGCGTGATCGACGCCGGGTCAAAAACGCTCTCGAGCGATCAGACCGTCGGCGCCGGAACGTTCGGCCTCGTCGTCGGGCGCCCATGGACCGTGCGCAAACTGAATGAGGAGCACGGCTATGTGGAGATCCATGGGCCGGCGCACGTCGGAGAGAAAGTCTGGGTGGTGCCAAGCCATGTCTGCCCGACTGTCAACCTGCACGACGAAATATGGTACGGCCGCCGCGGCCGAGTGGAAGGGAGCTGGAAGGTCGCTGCACGTGGGAAAGTGCGCTAGAACCGGCTACCCTTCGTTGGCGTATGTGAGATCGCCGCACGGACCGTTGAAGTACGCCGGCGGATGCAATGCGGAGTGGAGCAGGGCGTGCATCTCCTCGTGCTTAACCAGTTTTTCGCTGTACGCGTGGGCTCCCGCAAGAACAATCCTGTTTCCGTCCTTGATCCAGTATCCCCAGTAGGATTCGCTTCCGACTTGAATGGTCGAATCGGTGGGGACCACGTAGAAAGCGACCGCGTGAATGTCTCCTGACAGGCCCGAGCACGCCTCGAGCTCACTCCACCACGCGACGTATTGCGCGCTTGGCTCGACCTTCTCGGCTTTCGAGAGATCGATCTCTTGCCACGGCTCCAACGGATGGTGGCAACCAACGAGCGCCACGGCCAGCAGAAATACCCTCGTCAAGCCGTTCATCCGATCACCTGACGAGCACCTGTGGGCGCCCGTTGAACTCGTTGGTTACGATGCCGGGACTAGCTGACTATTGGACTGTGACGGTGCCGCGCATACCCGTCGTGCTCGTCCCGTGAATCGTGCAGTGGAAAGGATGGCTACTCCCGCTGACGGCGAACTGACGCTCGTTGGAACCACTCGAGTGATCGGGTATGTTGCCAGCGCTTCCGGTTCCGACCGCGAGGGCCGTCGCGGGATCGTCGAAGGTTACGTTGTGGGTGATCCCGGAATCGTTCGTCCATGTCACCGCGGTGTTGGCCGGCATCGACAACGTAGTCGTTCCAGCGGTGGTTACAAAGTTCGCCGCCCCCATGCAAAACGTGTTGGCAGGACAGGTTCCGCCTCCGCCTCCACCACCGCCGCCTCCTCCGCCACCTGTGCCAGTCGTGGAGCCGCCGCCGCCGCATGAAACGACACCGAGCGCCAGAATGAGAGCCCCAAGCAAACCAGAAATCTTCCGCATCCCTACCTCCTCGTACCGCTGAATCCAGGTTGGAGCCGCGACGAGCGCGACCAATCTCGTTCTGTGCATCTGCTACCCCCTTGTGTGAGGACCGTTCGAGCAGCGGACTTGCGCTCTCACGGCACTCCCCTGCGTCGCCCGGCGGCACGAAACAAGAGCCCGTCGGATTCCGTGAATACTATGGGTCGGACCGGGGCAGGGGGATGGGAAGAAGGCGTTAGTTCAGCTGGGACGGAGACCTCTCACCGCTTGTGATCGGCGTTAACCACACACGAGAAGAGAGCTTGGCGCGAGGTGATGGAACGAGGGTCCGCGAGGCATGGAGCGCTGGGTGTACTCGATACACGCACATTCACCGCGGTTGGCGCTCGCATAGCCACATGGGACGCTTGCGACGAGGGCTGCCAGATTACGGCGTGATTGACGCCGTCCGAAACAGCTGCCCAACCCGCGATTGTACCGGGGGTATTGATGGCCACAGCAACGCTCGGATTCGGATCATCCGGACTCAGCTTCACGATTGCGCCGTTGGCGAGCCATGTCGAAGCAACGATGGACCCCGAGGCCGGGTCGAAGTCGGCACCGACGACTGTGCCGGTCGAGCTCACTGCGGTAGCGTAGCCATAACTGGACGCCGTTGCCGAGTAGTTCGCGAGAAGCGTGAACCCTGTACCCGCTGCCCAGCGATACGGGATTGCCCCGCCCGTCGCGCCGAATGTGACCCAACCGGCAACAGAGCCAGTCTCGTTCAGCGCGAGCCCAGTGACATTTGCCTCGGGATCGCTACCTGGAGTTCCAAGAGGACGGTAGCCTGTCGTTTGGGTCCACAGGTACGTGCGCCAACATTCGGCTGTACGCGTACACGTGTTGGCCCTGGTGGTAAGGACAACCAAACCACTCACGGTGACGGCGCTGGCGGCGCCTTCATTGCTCCCGCCCTGGATGTTCGCAGAGAGATCGAACTTGCCGTCGGTCTCCGACCAGATCCATCCGTGTTGGAATCCGCCGGCGTCTGACCCAACGACGTCACCTCGCGCGTTAAAGCCGGTGGGCAAAGCTATCGTTAGGCTTGGTATCAACGGTATTGGCAACGCGCTGATGGAACCTGACGCCGACCACACGACGGGGGTCCACCGACCGTCATCGCCGCTCACTCCCAGGATCTGTCCACCGCCTTGCACTCCTTCGTCAAGAACAGCCACGGCTCGGCTCATCGCGTCGCCCGGCAGAGTTCCGAGATCGACCATGCCTTGGGCGGCGCTCCAGCGGAACGCATGCGTGGCCCCGCCAGGTGTCTCGGACCAACCGACTACAACGTTGGCGGTGTTGATGTCGGCGGCATAGCTCGACGCCCCGCCCAATGTCCCCAGGTCCACACGCGTCACGGGGGTGGACCTCGTCGCGCCTCCGGCCGGGTCTTTCTCTGACGCTCCGTCTACGCCCAGGGCAGCATCGGACGTGTTGCAGGAGCAAATGAGAAGAACGACCAATGGGATACTGGCGAGGCGACGCACGGAAAGTCTCTCTAGGGGTGGAAAGCGAGGTGGAATTGCAAGAGGCACTCCGATGAGGGAACGACGTTATCTCGCTAAACGACGCCTTAACTCCTAAAACGTTGCACGTGCGGCACACTCTTGTTGATTGAGCGCGGCGGTTGTGGAATAGGCGCCGTTTGGTCTACGCCGGCCAACTTGCGTGCATTCTGGAGTGCAGCGATTCTGTATCGGTCTGGGCGCGATATATGTCGTTGCTCCGTTCCAGCCTCTTCCACTGGTCTCATGACAAGATCCGGCAAACGATTCCTTCTGGCCTGCTCGCTCTCCTTCGCTACAGTCGCTGCCAGCGCGACGCATGCCTTCGCGCAACAACGCCGCCCTTCGATGCCGCCCATTCGGCACGTTTTCGTGATCGTCCTCGAGAACGAGGGATTCGACAGCACGTTCAACGAGCATCCGCGCGCGCCGTATTTCGCCGACACGTTACGCCGGGCTGGCGCATTCCTTCGTCAATACCACGGCATTGCGCACTACAGCCTCGGCAACTATCTGGCAATGATTGCCGGCGTTCCCCCGACACCAAAGACGCAGGTCGACTGCCCCCACTTCGACGATTTCGTCGAAACGGGAATCGCGCGCGACGGGCAGCCCATCGGTGACGGGTGCGTGTATCCCGCGCACGTCGCTACCATCGCCAACCAGCTCGAGGCGAAGCGGCTGACATGGGGCGCCTTCATGGAGGACATGGGCAAGGACCCGGCGCGCGAGTCGGCGACCTGCGGTCACCCCGAGATTGGTACTCTGGACCCGACCGAGATCGCCACACCAATCGACCAATACGCAACGAAGCACGATCCATTCGTCTACTTCCACGCGATCATCGATTCGGCTACGTGCAAGCAGCACGTAGTCCCGCTCACCAGGCTGGAGGACGCACTGCGGTCAGCGAACCGCACGCCGAACTACACGTTCATTGTGCCCAACCTGTGTCACGACGGACACGATCGGCCCTGTGCGAATGGCGAACCTGGCAGCCTCGAGTCGGCCAATGCTTTCCTGCAACATTGGGTTCCGCTCATCATGAATTCCCCGGCATTTCGAGCCGATGGTCTTCTCATCATCACCTTTGATGAGGCTCTGACGCTCGATTCATCGGCCTGCTGCATGGAGCCGTCCGGACCCAACACGACGAAGCCCGGTGTGAATGGCCCAGGTGGCGGCCGCACCGGAGCAGTCCTGCTGTCTCGATTCATCAAGCCGGGAACGATCTCAAACGTGCCGTACAACCACTACTCGCTGCTGCGGAGCATCGAAGACATGTTCGGCCTCGCCCACCTTGGCTATGCGGGCAGAGCAGGGCTCGCGAGTTTCGGGAAGGATGTGTTCACTGCATACCGGGGAGCCCGCTGATCAGGTAGCGCAGCTACCGTGCGCATGGGATGTGCGGAACCAACCACGTTTCAGGCTCGAGCTTCCCACGTTTACAGAGAGGGCGATGTGCATACGAAAGTGCTGACAATCGGGGCCGCAAGGCCATCGGCTTTATTCTCCTTGGCGCTCGCAATGATTGCATGTAAACCGAGCGCGGATTCAACGCAGGATACTGCGCAACCGGCGCAGACCGCTCAGGCGCCCAACCCCGATGCGCCGATCATGTTCAGAGGCACTGTCGTTAGCGCCTCGGCGAACAAGCTCGTCCTCAAGTCCGACACCGGCGTCGTGACGGTGACGATGGCGCAGCCCTTCCACGTTTATACTCGGGCTCCGAGTGATCTTTCCCACGTCACGGAAAAATCTTTCATTGGGGTGACGACCGTGAAGCAGCCCGATGGTTCTGAGCGGGCGACCGAGATTCACGTCTTCCCCGAAGAGCTGAGAGGAATGGGCGAGGGAAGTCGCATGATGGCGCCGAACACGAGCGCCGCGGCGAGCCGAATGACGAACGGCAACGTTTCAATGTCCCGCATGATGAATGGGACTGCGTCGCAGTCGCGCATGTCGAATGGCAACGTAAGCAGCACCAACGGATCGAGCCTCGTCGTCCAGTACGCGGGCGGTTCTCAGAAAGTGACAGTCCCACCCAATACGCCGGTTTCGGAGCTGAAGATTGTCTCGAGAAACCTGGCCGTCGGGGATCAGGTCGCCGTGGTTGCCAAGAAAGCTCCGGACGGATCACTCACGGCAGACAAGGCCATATCCACGGCGAAGTGAGATGCCCCGGTTTGTTCCGCTCAGCCTCCGCCGGGGCCGCCGCCGGCGCCGGCGCCCGGCACGCTCCACAGTTCCTTGATTGCGCCCATCGCCGACATCGCCGCACTCGCCTCGTAGGGTAGAAAAACCGTTTTCTGCGCATTCGCGGCGATCGCCGTGAGCGACTCGAGATATCCTCTGGCAATCAGATAGCGCGCCGGATTCCCCTCGGCGCCCAAGCCTGTCGCGATCACCTGCAGCGCCTGCGCTTCCGCTTGCGCCACTGCCAGTCTCGCCTGCGCCTGACCCTCCGCCTGCAGGATCGCCGACTGTTTCTGGCCTTCCGCGTTCACTATCGCCGACTGCTTCAACCCCTCGGCGCGAAGAATCGCCGACGCCTTTTCTCCCTCGGCCGTGGTTACCACCGCCCGCCGCGAACGCTCGGCCGTCATCTGCTTCTCCATCGTCAGCTTTATCTCTTCCGGCGGGTCGATGTTCTTGAGCTCGACGCGCACCACCTTGACTCCCCACTGCTGGGTCGCCGCGTCGAGAGCCGCCCGGAGCTGATTGTTGATCTCGTCACGCGACGTGAGTGTGTGATCGAGATCGAGTGATCCGATCGTGTTGCGCAGCGCGGAGAGAGTGAGCTGCTCGATGCCCATCTCCAGATTCTGCACCTCGTACGTCGCGCGGACCGGATCCACCAGCAAGTAATAAATCACCGCGTCTACTTCCATCGTCACGTTGTCGCGGGTGATGACCGGCTGCGGCTCGATTCGCGTGATTCGCTCGCGCAGATCGTGCGACGCCCGAACGGAGTCGACGAACGGCAGAATCAGATTGAGACCAGGCTGGGCCTGGAGATGAAACCTTCCGAGGCGTTCGATGATCTTCACCTGCTTCTGCGGCACGACTTTCACCGAGCGGGCGAGAACGACCAGAATGAGAACGACGAATCCGATCAGGACGTAGGACATGAATGCTCCGTCAGATAATTAGTTGTTGCTGCCGCTCGGCAGCACCGCGACCGGGACGACGAGCAGAACGATGCCGTCGGACCCGAGGACCTCGACGAGCCCGCCTTCAAGAATCGGCTCGGTGCTGCTGGCCGCCCAATCGTGGCCCTGGACAAGCACGCGGCCCCCTCCGTTGACCGGATCGATGGCCTTCGTCACCCGCGCAGTCTGACCGATCAGTGCATCGGTGCGTGAGAGCACGCCAATGCCGCCGAGTCTTCGAAGCAGACGGGGCCGAAGCAGCGCCGGAATAAGCAGCGCTGCCAGGGCGAAGCCGAGGATCTGCCCGACCGGCGGAACGCCCAGGGCTGCGAGGGTGCCGGCGAGCAATGCAGCCACCCCGCCGAACAGAAAAATAAGGTTGAGATTCGTCGCCTCGATCACGAGGGCGACTATTGCGATCGCCATCCAGACCAACGCGGCATTTATCGGCATAGGGCCGTCTTCTCGACGTTTGGGTTGATGAAGTCATCGGGCTTCGGTCGACAACATCAACATAAAGCCCCGCCGCTGACGCCGTTGGATATGCGCCATTCCATGAGTGCCCGCTAGCCCCGGCAACTCTCTCCAGAGGAGAATCAGCGCAAGAGAATCCCGGCCCAGTTTGTTGTTGCTCTTGTCCGCCGGGCCAGTCATTTAGGCATTGGGTACTTACGCGTGGGAGTTCCCGTCAGCCCGCGTCCCGATCTGCAGCAAAAACAAGGCAGGATTCCCGGCGTTACTGACGCGCCTTTCTGGCCGCCACGTGCGGTAATCTCGAGGAGTTTTATGAGTGTAAGAAAGTTGGTTCAGTGCCTCGCAGTAGTCGGCTCGCTTGTCGTAGGCGCGGCGTCCGCCAACGCCCAAAACGCACAGATCCGTGACGGATTCTGGTTCAGCGGCGGGCTCGGATTCGGTACCCTTGGTTGTGACAATTGCGGAGGGCGCACGAACGGCCTGGCCGGCGGGATATCGCTTGGCGGGACGATTACGCCGAGATTCCTGCTCGGCGTGGGAAGTGAAGCTTGGGGCAGGTCGGAGCAGGGTGCAACGTTGACCGTCGGCACGCTGGACGCGCGCGTTCGATTCTACCCCTCCACGACTGGTGGCTTTTTCCTGACCGGCGGCCTCGGACTCGGTTCCGTGACCGGTTCAATTTCGGGACTCGGCAGCTCCACCGAGACGGGCATGGGAATGCTCTTCGGCCTTGGATATGACATGCGGGTGGCGAAGAATACGAGCATTACGCCGTACTGGAATGGCTTTGCGATGAGAAACTCGAACGTGAACGCGAACGTCGGGCAACTTGGACTCGCGATAACGCTCCACTAGTCCGATCGCCGTATTCTGGAAACAGAGAGGCCCGTGCTCAAGCACGGGCCTCTCTGTTATTGGGGCGCCCAGTATCCTTATCAATACTGTGATGCTCCCGCTGATTTTCTTCGCCCAGATTGCGGCCGCCGCGGACCCGATCTATTCGACCCCAGCCGTGCGAGATCTCGTCAACGGAGCGGTGATCGCCAACCACGCTCCGCCGGCGGCCTTCGCCGGCTATCGCGCCCACGTAGAGTCAGAGTTCTCAATTCTTCTTCGTGACACGCTCGGCCGAGAGCGCACGGCGCAGGTCGAGCAGCTGGCGTCAGCGGTGCACTGGACGCGTGGAGAACGCTACGACATGCACGTGATCGGCTACCGGACACAGTCGATCGGATCGCTCGTGTCGATGATGAGCTTCGTGAATGGGTGGACCGAGCCCTCGCTCTACGGCGAGCGGCTTACGCTCGGCGTGCAGATCCTGGCGGACACCTTACCCGCGCGCAGACGCCCGCGATCCGGCGCGATCATCGCCGTCCATCCCTTTGCTGCCGACCGGGAACAGTACTATCGCTACTCGGGCGGAGATACCGTGGTCGTGATGCACACGCTTGGACGCACCATTCCCATCGTGCGCATTCACGTTACACCGCACCTCCGGGACTCGACGCGCTTTGCCGCGTTCGATGGAGAGATCGACCTCGACGGCGATCGACGCCAGATCGTGCGCATGCGGGGGCAGTTCGTCGTGCTCGGCAACTCGAAGCAGCGGCGGTTGCGGATTTCCCGAGTGCCGGGGCTCGTAGCGGTGGCCTATTGCGAATTCGTCAACGCCGAAATTCAGGGCCGCTATTGGCTGCCCGCGTTTCAGCGCACCGAGCTGCAAACCACCTTCGCGCTGTTCGGCAACATGCGCGCTGTAATGCGCGTCGTTTCGCGCTTCAGCGATCACGACATCGAGGATACCCGCGACACCACCATTCGCGTCGACGACGGCAACTCGATTCCCCATCGCACTACCTGGGCGCCATCAGACAGCGTAAGCCATTTCCGCGGCTGGAGTCAGTCACTCGGGGACGCCACATCCGATGTGACCGCAGACGACTTCGACGACGTCGCGCCGGATGCGTGGAAACAGACTGGTGGCGCGCGACTGGACCTGTCTCCCACAAAAACGGACAACATGGTTCGCTACGACAGAGTAGAAGGACTCTACACTGGGATCGAAGCGAACCTGAGGATGAGGAGCGTCGTGCCTGGATTGACCGCGGGGACAATCGTCGGTTGGGCGTGGACGGAACAGACTTTCCGCGGCGGCGCGCACATCTCACTTCGCCGCGATCCATGGACCGTCGGTGCGCGGGGCGAGCGCATGCTTGCTACGACCAACGATTTCATCCGACCGCTCGAGCCGCAGAGCGGAGGACTCGCGGCAATGTTCGGCTCTGTCGACGATTTCGACTACGTCGACAGACGCGTTGCGTTGGGATCGCTCACGCGCGTGTTTGGCGCTGTGGACCGTGGACTGATGACTCTACAGCTTGGTTTCGGAGACGATCGTGCCGAACGTGCGCGGCTCACTCACGGGTTGTTTGGGGGAGGATCGTTCCGTCCCAATCGTGGAGTCACAGAAGGCACCTACGCGCTGGCCGTTGGGGACTTCGAGCTGCATCCGAACGCGAGCGGCGAATCGCTCCAGCCGGGAATCGGCGCGGCGCTGCATTACGAAGGCGCGCACGGCCAGCTCGATTGGCAGCGATCGGAGATCTCGATTTTCGGAACCAAATACCTGGGGCCCGTAACCCTCACCGCCGACGGCGACGGCGGCGTGGTGTGGGGCGCGGTGATTCCACCGCAGCAGCTGTTCGAGCTCGGCGGAAGCGGTGTGCTCCCGGGTTACACGTACAAGGAGTTCGCCGGCGACCGCGCGGCGCTATTACGCACGAGCGCGTTCTATTCCTTTCCCGTGTGGCGATCTCCGCACCGTCTGTGGCGCACGCTGTTCATCCCGGGTGTGGGACCGGGAGTGGCGGTGGGGTTGCAAGGTGGATGGACCGCACTCTCGACTGATGCGGCACGCGCTGCAGTTGGCCAGCTTGGTGCTGGAAGCGTGATCCCGATTTCTCGAGCGACCGGAGGATTTCGCGCGACGCTCGGGTTGGGAGTGACGCTATTCTCTGGCGCCGCGCACCTGGGCTTCGCGCGCCCGGTGGACCATCAGGCAGGCTGGCGATTCGTGGGCGGGCTCGGTCGAAGCTTCTGATTGAGCACGAAAGGGTTCCCCCGACAGTCTTTCCCGTACGCGATTTCAGGGTTTCCCTTGTGGGCTTTGCGGGCACGGGGCCTGAACTTGTTAGTGCGGCTGGCACCAGGTTCACAGTTGACCGGCCGGGCCCGCACGCGCGTCGCAGGAGTTTCCGGCGGCTCGCGCGCGAATTGGCACGTGGGAGGTGGCTTATGGAAGTCTTCTCGGCGTTCGGTTTGATTGTACTGGTCGGACTCGCCATTCCGATCGCGCTCGTGCTTGGAGCCCTGTTGTTCGATCTCGCGGTAGTGGTCTACTTGGCAATAACGCCCAAGGTGTCTCGCCACAGGAAGCCTCATGGCTTCGAGCTGGTGCCGCGTGCCCCTCGAAAGGGTGAGGGTGACCTGAAACCTGCCTGGCAACGTTAGCGCGACACGTTCAGCCCGAACCACCATCAGGCAGGATCGCGATTCGTCGGCCGGCTCGGTCGAAGTTTCTAACGCTTAACCCTTATCGGTTTCGCCGCGAAAACTGGAATGTGATCCCGACCACGTCGCCGATGGGCTTCGACTCCGCCCCGCCCGATCGCGCCGGCTCAAACCGGAGGGTGAGGATGACTTTTCTGACCTCGTTCGTGAGTAGCGGGTGCGGAGAGCTCTCCACCGCCAGCGTCGACATTACCGGGCGCCCTTCCGTATCCACGTTGAAGCGGACCCGGACATCGCCCTCGATATCGGCGACTTGGTCCGGCACGCGAGGGACCGGCAGCTCGCCGATCAGTCGCGCGCGCTGAGGGCCCTTTGACTGTTCCAGGGACGCGAAGTTCGAGCGCTGGGTGCCGAGTGAGGTCGGCGCGGGCTGGAAGTTGAGGGCATCCGTGGCTCGCGATGTGTTTGCGGCCGTCGAGGCGACAGAATCCAGTCGCGACATCATCCCAGTCGAAAGTGTGGGAATCGCGATTTTCTTCGAGTCCGATTTCTGCTCCGTTACCCGTCTCGGAGAATTTTGCTGTTCCGATACGCGTGGGTGTTGCGGCGCAAGTTTGGTGGTGGCGTTCGCGGGAGCCGGGACGGGGGCGCGCACTGGATCGCGCGTCGTCACCGCATTCGGAGCCGCGGAAGTAGTGATCGGGAACGATTCGTGGGTCGGAAGCGCCGTCGCAAGAGCCGTCGTCTGATCGACTTCTCCCCAGCCATGAGCGCCTGTTGCCACCGCTATCAGCAGCGAGGCGATGACCAGCACCACAGCCCCCGCCACGACCTGCCGCATTCCAAGGAACGCGATCGCTCGCGCGAAGCTCGCACGAGTCCGCTCGGCGAGGCTTCCGCTTTGGTCAGGCGTCTCGAGCTCTTCCCGAATGGTCTCGAGGACGGCGAGATATGGCGCTGATTCGGGCTGCACCGTCGCCACTCCGGTCGGAGAAGCTTCGTCAACGACGGGCGCGTTCTCGATTGTCACGGGGTCCGAGATTGGCGCCTGAACCATGACCGCCGCTTTTCTAATCATCGGTCCCGGGACTCTCTCGCGGGTCAGCGCCACAGGCGACAGCGACGATAGCGCCGGAGGCTCTCCTGACAGCAACCGATACCGGTCCTGGACAGTGGACGCGCCACCGCCGCTGTGATCGAGCGAATCGTCCGAGGCCTGGAGCTGGAGATCCGCGATTCGTTCCCGCGAGCTCCGTAGACTCGCGTGGTCGCTTCCAAGAGTGCGCTCGCGAATAGCGTGGGCGCGCTGAAAAGCCGCGAGGGCTTCGCGAATCTTCCCGCGCGCAGCGCATGCGTTCCCGAAATGCTCGAGCGCCGTTGCGATGGCGAAGTGATTCGGTGCCAGGGTGTGCTCGCGAATGTCGAGAACTCTCCGCCAGAGCTGCTCGGCCGATTCGTGGTGGCCCAGCGCCTGTCTCACAGTTCCCAAGCTCGCCAGGACCGTCGCCACTTCCGGGTGATCCTCGCCCTTGCTCCGCTTCAGCTCGAGCAGGCGCAGGAGAAGCGGCTCGGCCGCGGCGTATGCCGACTGCCTGAGGTAGAGGCGCGTCAGGTCATTGAGGAGCAGTATCAGATCCGGGTGATCGGCGCCGAGTGTGCGGTCACCGATTTCCAATGCTTTGCGGAAACACTCCTCCGCCTCCGCCTCGTTCCCCATTTCAAGCCTCATCGCCCCGTTCCTCACGAGCGACGCGAGATCCTGATGTGACGTGTCGCTCGCATCGATGGACGCGTCGGGAGAGCGGGGGATTCGATTCGAGGTCGCGCGGTCCCCGCTGGCGATTGGGGAATAGCTTGTCGTGTCAATACTGCGCTCGAGGCCTGCGGCGGCGTCGGCCATGCACTGGACCCTCAAACGGTCAACACTCTCAACGACGAACACTGAGCACGAGGCCTGTCCTGGCGATCAGAGGCGTTTGACCGGGTCTGCGCGCCAAGCAAAGCGGGGGCAAGTCGAGGACCATTTGGGGCATGCGTCTTACGACGGTCAGGGCCCCTGATAGGTGTGTCATGGACGCAACACTGCCCGAGACCGTTGCGTCGACGCAACACTCTCGGGTTAGGGCCACAAAAGGGTTGACCTGCGTCAGCCCTTTTGCTTGTTCAGGCGCTCTAGTCCGGGTCGGTGTCCTTTGCGTCCTTTGCGTCAACCAGGCTTGTTTCGCCCGGCTTTTTCGACATCCAGGCGACGGTGAGCGTCCCGTCGTTTTCCATCGTAACGGCGTTGACGTCCTCGACGCGCGTGACTCCCTCGGCTCTAATGGCGCCACGCACCTCCTCCTCCGTCACGCGCTCCTTCATGAGCGCGGCGGGAATGAACTCGCCGTGCGTCAGCAGCAGCGTCGGCTCGCCGTTGATGATGCGCTCCAGCTTTGGGAACCGGGCCGCGACGTAAGACAGGCCCATCTGGATTCCGATCAGAGTCGCGAGCGCGGCGATGCCTTCGATCAGCGTCACGTCCTTTGATATGATCATCGACGCGAACACGGAACCGACGGCAACGACGAAAACGAAATCGAAGACGTTAAGCTTGGAAAGAGTTCTCTTGCCTGAAACACGGAGCATGATGAACAGCGCGGCGAACCCGACGACAGACAGGGTCACGGTGCGCTCGACGTTGTACCAGCTCTCAAAATAGAAGGGTGTGTGCCCCATCAGCCTCGCCAGTGAATGCGGCGGAGAGGTTGAGCCGAACGCTCGCGCCGCCGATGTGTAGTCTATAGCAGGGATCGCGCCGTCTGACGTGTATATTTGAGGTGCATGAACAAGCTCGCATATCTACTCCTGCTGTCGCTCAGCATCCATCGATACGACGGAATTCCGCGGAATGCTGGCGATTTGTCGCTGCGGCCCGTCCGCTGGACCGTGGTCGGTGGCAGCTCGCCCCGCGATGTCGTTTCGGGACGCACCGTTCCGATCACGGTGCAGGTCGATATCGCGAACGGTTGGCACATCTACTCACTGGCGCAGAAGCCAGGCGGCCCGATTCCCCTGCGACTCGAGCTCGTCGGAGCCGCTGACGTGGTCGTGCGCGGGGTGATTAACGCGCCAAAACCGGAGCGCACCTTCGACAAGAATTTTGGAATTGAGACCGAGCTCTATTCCGGCAAAGTAAAGTTCACGATTCCCGTGGGCGTGCCGGGGCATTCGCTCGCCGGCATTCGCAGATTCCAGATTGCTGCCCGCTATCAGGTGTGCAGCGACAAGGTCTGTCTGCCGTCGCGCACGGACAAGCTCGACGCAGCGATTCGAATCGCGGGACGGAGATGAGCTCGGGGTTTCTCTGGCTCGCTGCGACCACGGGCCTGCTCTCCCTTCTTACGCCGTGCGTTTTTCCGATGGTGCCCGTCACCATCGCGTACTTCTCGACGCCACAGGACCGCGAGCGAGGGGGCGTGCGAAAAGCGCTGCTCTTCGGGCTCGGAATCGTCGGCACGTTCACAGTTCTCGGTCTCGCGCTAGCGGCGGTGTTTGGAGCGGCTGGTCTCAACCGGTTCGCGGCCGACCCGTGGGTGAACATGACGCTCGCGGCGCTGTTTCTTCTGTTCGCCACGAATCTTTTTGGCTGGCTCGAGCTACGGCTCCCATGGCGCGTCGTCAACGCCGTCGATCGTTCCGCGCGCGAAGCGCCACAGGGCAGCTCGGTCGGCGCCCTCTTAATGGGCGCAACGTTCACGTTGACGTCGGTCACCTGCACGGCGCCGTTCGTCGGAACGCTGCTGGTGCTCGCGTCGCAGGGGTCGTGGGCGATGCCCGTGGTAGGAATGATCGTTTATTCGACCGCGTTCGCGCTTCCGTTCGTCGCTCTCGCCCTCGCGCCACGCCTGGTTTCCCGATTGCCGCGATCGGGTCAGTGGATCCAGACCCTTCGCGTTCTGATCGGAATCCTCGAAGTCGGCGCCGCCATCAAGTTCGTCTCCAATGCAGACCTCGTTCTGGCGTGGGGAGTATTCACGCGACCGGTTGTCCTGTTTTTCTGGATGGCGCTCGCGATTGTCGCGGCGGCATATCTCGGGCGCGACCTTCGTTCGCAGATCGCGCGACGCGAAATGCGTCTGACGGGAATCATCCCGGTCGTCATCGCGCTCCTCCTCGCTGCCTGGCTCGGCTCGGGATTGAGGGGGCGACCACTGCGCCAGATCGAAGCATTTCTTCCTCCGTCGACTCCGGTCGCAACCCTCGCGTCGAGCGGCGGCACGGTACCAACCTGGCTTCTCAACGATTACGACGGCGCGCTCAAGACGGCGCGGACATCAGGCAAGCTGGTTTTCGTAGACTTCACCGGGTACACGTGCACCAATTGCCGGTGGATGGAGGCCAACATCTTCAGTCGTCCCGACGTCGGTGCCGAGCTGGGGCAATTTGTTCTGGCGCGCCTGTACACCGATGGTGAAGGCGCCATCTACGAACGACAGCAGGCGTTCCAGGAGCAGACGTTCGGGACGGTTGCGCTGCCTCTCTACGCGGTCGTGGACGCCGACGGCAAGGTGCGTTTGACGTTCACGGGACTCACTCGTGACCCGGCTGAGTTCATTGCGTTTCTTAAGCGCGCCCGCGCGTAGCAAAAGAACCGCAACTGAACGAGAAGGGAGCTGGCAGCTTTCAAGCTGATGGCTCTCAGCTGCAAACGTCGGGACGCCACTCAACGGCGTGACGGCAAAGGTAGTTGCCTGTGCCCCGCCCGACCCGCGCCGATAACGTCCCGACGTGGTAATGCCAAGAGCCATCAACTTGTCAGCTGCCAGCTCCCTTCTCGTTCAGTTGCAGTTGCCGTTGCTGTCAAGGCTTCTTCGGCGACGGGGCGACGCCAGCCTTGTCCGCGCGTTGAAGAACTTCTTCGGCCGTCGAGAGCGGGCCGTGGTGCGCGAGCCTCTCCGTCTCGATCTTCTTCGCGATCGCCTC
>Ga0208078_1000098_pt1 | contig 25195 bp, 17 predicted proteins | sample NGESurdeep072012_3_FD_184468 | JGI IMG/M metagenome (GOLD analysis project Ga0208078, IMG submission 184468) | Arctic peat soil microbial communities from Barrow, Alaska - NGEE Surface sample 53-2 deep-072012 (SPAdes) | ecosystem: Environmental > Terrestrial > Soil > Wetlands > Peat ...
GGGTCGGTCGCCTACACCTACGGCCATTCATACAGCGTCTGGGATCTCACCTCGTCGGTCGCGTTCTCGAATTGGTCTTTCGGTCGGTCCTACTCGGGCCGGCAGGACGCGCAAGATCTCGCTCCTTCCAAGTTCGATGTGCCGCATCGTGTTATCGTGGGCGGTACGTACACTTTCGCTACCAAGACCGACGTGTCCTTCAGCTTCGTCGGCGAATCGGGTGTCCCGTTCGAATACGTTTACGGGAGCGACATAAACGGCGACGGCTCGACTGCGAACGATCTCGTCTATGTCCCGACGGACGCGCACCTCGCGTCCGAGATCCTGTTCCTGCAGAACGGCAACCTCACTCCGGCCATGCAGGCGGATTCGCTCGAGGCGTTCATTTCCGCCCACGACTGCCTCAATTCGCAGCGCGGAAAGATCATGCTGCGGAACTCCTGCCGCACGCCGTGGACGAAGTTCATGAACGCCTCGGTGCGCCAATCGTTGCCGACGCTGAAGGGACAGAACTTCATCCTCCAGCTCGACATCTTCAATTTCCTCAACCTGTTGAACAAGGACTGGGGCGCGCAGGACCTGGGCAGCAGCAACAGCCCGAGCCTGCTCTCACGCCGTAGTGCCGTCGCCGCGCCTGGTCAGCCGCTCAAGTGGGCGAGCGGTGCACAGTCGGTGTTCATCTTCTCGCCGTTCCAGCAGTTCAATACCAAGAACCCGCAATCGAACTACGCGCTTCAGCTTCAGCTCAAATACGCGTTCTAAGGTGGCGGCGCGGCTGACTGGATTCAGCCGCGACTGAGTTCATCAAAGGGAAATGCCGGCGGGACTAGTCCCGCCGGCATTCTTTTTTCACCCTTCGCGAGCCATGTCGGCGATAGACCTATCAAGCTATTTCGGCCTGACGGCGATGACGCTGCTTACGCTCAACATCCTGATCGGGCTCGTGATGTCGGTGAAGTACAATCCAGAGTGCGCTGGCAGCTCATACCGCCGCCTCCGCGCGTGCATCGGCCCAAGCCCGCGGCCGCTAGAAAATCTTGACGTTGATGTAACGCTTCGGATTCTTCTTGATATCCGCCAGCAGCGAATCCATCCGCTGCAGCAATCCGCGCACGTCGTTGTACGCGCCGGGATCGTTGATCAGCTTCGCCGCGCTGCCGGGTCCGCTGTCGACCTTGGCGAGAATCGCGTCGAGCTTTCCGGACGTCGCCTTGAGGTCCGCGCTCATCGCCGCCATGTTCGCGCTCGCCGTGCGCAAGTTGCTGATCGTCGAATCCACTTTGACCGGATCGATCGCTCCCGTCGCTCGCCGCAGCGACGTCATCGTCGCGCTCAATTGCCGGGACTGTTCGGCAGCGATCGACGCAAAGTCGTTCACCAGACGATTCGTCGCGCCGATCGTGTTGCGCAGATCGCGGATTCCTCCCGACGCCACCATCTCGTGCTCCAACGCGGATGTTACCGCGTTCACCGATCGCATCACCGAATCGGCCTTGCTCGTCAGCTCCGCGATCCCCGGAGTAGACGGGCCGACTGGAACCGTGTCACCCGCTTTGAAGGAACGGGGGTCCGGCCGCGAAGGAGTCACCGCTATTGCCATGTCGCCGAAGATCCCGTTCGGCACGACGGCGGCCGTGCTCGTGACGGGCACCTTGTAAGCTTTCTGGATGCGAAGCGTCGTGACGAGGATGCCATCCTGGTGCAGATCGACCTCGTCCACGTATCCGACGTTCACGCCCACGAGCAGCACCGGCTGGCCCTGCTTGAGTCCCGCGCCCCACGGGAATTTCGCGTACAGGGGATAACCCTTCGACAATCCTCCGCGCGCCAGCCAGAGCGAGCCGAGCACTGTCACTATGACGGCGACCGCGATCACCAAGCCAACCAGCACTTCGTCTCTTTTCTTCTTCATGCCTGGAGGTAAGGGGCGAGCAGGAGCGCGGTGAGCGCATCCAGCACGAGAATGGCGACCGACGTCACGACTACTGCCTGCGCGGTGCTCCGACCGACGCCCTCGGCGCCGACGTTCGCGGTGTAGCCTTCGTAGGAGCAGAAGAAGGCTATCGCGCCCCCGAATATAGTCGCCTTGATGATGCTGTACACTATCTGGAACGGAGTGAACGACAGCCGCAGCCCTTCGGCGAAGGCGGCCGAGGTGACGTCAGTCGCGGTGACCGCTGTGAACATCGCTGTGGCGATCCCCACGGCGTCCGCGAGAATCGTGAGCACCGGCAGCATGATGAGCGCCGCGATCAGGCGTGGTACTACCAGGTACGCGATCGGATCGTACGCCAGCGTCTCCAGCGCATCGATCTGCTCGGTCACGCGCATCGTTCCGACCTCGGCCGTGATGCGCGCTCCAACGCGCCCCGTCAACACCAGGCCCGTCAGAAGCGGACCGAGCTCGAGGACTATCGACTGGCGCGAGATCAGCCCTACGACCGAGAGCTGCACGCCTCCGAACAGTTGATACCTCGTCTGAAACGCGGTGACCGCGCCGATGAACGCCGCCACGATCGCAGCGAGAGGCACCGAATCGACGCCGATGTTCCGCATCTGTCGGATCGTCTCCCGCCCGTAGGTTGCCGGATCCCTGAAGGCGATGCCGATGTCCCGCAGGAAGTAACCCCACTCCCCAACCTTGCGAAAAGGGCGGAGCGGATCCCGGATCAAGTTCTAACGCGCGCGAAAAGGAAGGCTCCCACCACGCCGAATATGATGCTTGGCAGCCACGCTGCCAGGTCCGCGGGTATGATTCCCTTGCTGCCGATGCCTTTCGTGAGCTGGATCAGCATCAGAAAGATCACGGTCGTTGCCAGACTAAGTCCGATTCCATACGCCGCGCCGCCGCGCTGCGTGCTCGTCGCCAGCGGCGCGCCGAACAGCAGGATCACGATGCACGTAACGGGGATCGCGATCTTGAGCATCCTCTCCACCCGCAGCTCGTTCACCTCCGCTCCCGACCTCTCCATCGACGTGATGAAGCGTCCGAGCTCCCGAAAGCCCATGTCTGCCGGCGCCTTCTGCGCCAGCGTCAGCTGCTTCGGCGGCTCCGTAAAGTGACGGTCGATCAGCGAGTCGAAGCTGAAGGTCATGTTGTGCAGGGTGTCGGGGATCACGTGCATGGCCCCCTTCTGGAGCACCCATCCCTTCGACGACCTGTATTGCGCCATGCTGGCCGTGACGACATACGAGGGATACCCGGGACCATTGCCCTTCCGCTCGATTACCATCCCTTCGATCGATGGCGCGAGCAGATGCAGTGCGCCGATCTTGTAGACCCGCCCGCCGTCGGCGGCGTACGCGAAGTTGTAGCGATCGTTGCCGACGTTCACACGATTTGCATCCAGAATTTCCAGTCGCTTCTTGTTGGTGATCGGAGCGAGTTCGCCGAGTATGAGACCGAGGATGGTCGCGATGACGGCGCCCACGAAAATCGGAGCGATGAAGCGGTAGAAGCTGATCCCGGACGCCTTTGCCGCGGTGATCTCCGAATGGCGGGTCAGCGACCCGATCGCGAACACAGTCGCGAACAGCACCGCCGCCGGCAACACCATGAACATCGAGTCGGGAAGCCAGTACAGATAGCTGAGCGCAATGCGACCCCACGACAGTTGCTGGGCAAGGTACTTGTCGAGGTTGTCCGTGAGATCGATGATGTTGACGAGGATCGGAAATCCGAGCGCCGTCGTGACGAAGATCTTCCAGAACTCGACGAATACGTACCGGTCGAGCGCCCGCACCATTCTCTTCAAGCTGCGACTCTGTCGCGCCGAACCCTGCGATCCTTCCACCCGATCTTCGAGCGGATCGATCCCCTGATCGCCCCGATCATGTCCTTCATGTCGCCGCCACGCGCGGTCGCGCCTTCATGTCCCATCTTGGTCAGCATCCAAAGAGCTATCAGCGCAAAGATGACATTTGCCATCCACATCGACACCACGGCCGGCATCAATCCCCGCTTGGCGATCGACTCGCCGGCGATCAGGCACACGTAATAAAGCGCGAACACGAACAGGCTGACCCCAATCGTGAGACCCACGCCGCCGCGCGGAAATCTCAGCGCGATCGGTGCGCCGAGGAGGACGAACACGAAGCAGGCAACGGCGAGCGCGAATTTCTTGTGGATCTCGACCCCGTACGAATTCATCAGCTGCGCGTCGTCCTGAAGTCGAATCCTCAACCCATCGATCTGGACGAGATCGGACGAGCTGGCCGTCGATGCCTGAGTGTCACCCTTGTTCACATCGGGGGTTAGCGATGCTGGTCTCAGTCTGCCAGCTGCGGGGGAAATTGCCGCCGTCGACGACGCGCTCTGCGAAGTTGACGATGCGCTCTGTTTGACTATCACTCTCGGCGTCGTCGATACCCCCTGCGCCTTTGCCTGCTTCGGCGCGAGCAGCGCCATGCCGTTGCAGTACAACCTTCCGAGCCCGATGTCCCAGGGAACGCCGGTGTTCGCGTTGAGCACATCCTTGCTCAGCGTCGCCTTCGCCTTCTTGAGTGCGGCCAGCTTTGTCACGAAGAGCTTGCGGACGTCTTCGTGATCGCGGCGCGCCTTGTCCTGCGCCTGCTGCATCTCGCACACGGTCATCTCGCGATCGCTCTTGTAGGCGTCGGCAGTCGTCTTCTGAAACTGGTTTCCCACGCCGCGGACTCGAATCTGATCGACGTTGAAGTACAACCGCTGCAGCTCGTCCGGATTTGCGGTGGGAACATCCTGCATGTTGCCGTTGTAGAGCGTAAGCTCGAGGTCGGTCAACCCCTTGCTCATCCTCATGTTGCCGCTGTCTGCGAAGATCGTGCGGCGGCGCGTTGGATCGGCCATGTCGTAGATCGTCACCTCGCGCATCATGTTCGACGCCTCGTCCAGATGTCCCGCGCGAAGGTAGAGCTTTCCGGGACTGACCTCATTGATCACCTGCTCGCGCAGTCCGAACGTCGGCTTCTTCTGCGCGATGTCACGCTGCAGGACTGCCAGCCGATGATTGGATCTGGGGAGGACTTGATCGTTGAACCCGATCATCACGACCGTCACGCCGAGCGCCGCCCACAGCACCGGCTTGAGCACGCTCACCAGGCTCACCCCGCTGGCCTTGAGTGCGGTTATCTCGTTTTCGGCCGCCAGGCGGCTGAACGCGTACAGAGTCGCGACGAGAACAGCCATCGGGAGCGTCAGCGCCACGGTGAGCGGCACGGACAGCCCGAAGAACTCCGCGATCACGACCGTCGGCAGCCCCTTGCCGACCAGCTCCCCGAAATGCTTTCCGATGTACTGCAACAGCAGGATCGAAGTCAGCGCTGTCATGGCGAAAGTCAGCGGACCCACGTGTTCCTTTAGAACGTAGCGGTGCAGTATCTTCACGGTGTGAAATATACCCTGCGCTCATGGGTAAGCGACACGCAGACAACGAGTTCCGCGCGTTCGATCGAGCGCGGAACCCGCCGCGCCGCGCTCGCGTTCGTCGCGCTTGCGCTGCTTTGCGCGGCCGGCGGAACCGCGCGCGCGCAGGATCCGCTGGACACGACGCGGAAAATCACTCCAGCACCCCCGGTGACTCCGCCGACCGGCACGCCGGGAACCCCCGCGCTCCGGCTCCGGCTCGGGCGCGACACACTCCCGCTGGTTCTTCCGTCCGTTCTCTCGCGCGGCGACCGAGAGTCGTTCCGTCAGGCACAGGCGCAGATCGAAGCCGCGCGCGCGACGGCGTTCCAGCAGAACATGCGCACGATTCTCCAGGCGGTGTGGGGCCAGGTCGCGACCAGCAACTTCGCCACCTCAGGGCCCGCGCCGACGTATCCGGGCGATCTGCCGCCAAAGCCGAAGCCCACCGTAACTCCGAAGCGCGTGCCGATCCTCGGAGAATACGCCGATCTCGGACTTCAGATCGACGGACGTCTCGAGTTCCGCGGCGAAAAAAATCAGAGCGCTCTCTGCTCGTCGACTTTCCTCTTCGATCCGGTGGCGAACTGTCGCAGCGCCTACGAGCCGCTGGTGGATTTTCAGTTCGCCGCCAAATCCGGCGGCATCGTCGCCGACAGGGTGCACGTCAATCTCGATTACGACACCCAACGCGAGTTCGACGCTTCGAACAACATCTCGATCTACTACGAGGGAAAGCCCAGTGAGTTTGTGCAGAGACTCGAGATCGGCAACGTGACATTCCAGCCGCCTGCCTCCCGCTACATCACGGCGGGAATCGCGAGCGGCAACTACGGAATCCAGGCGGTTACCAAGATCGGCTCGATGCGGCTGAAGACGATTTTCGCGCAGCAGAAGGGAAATATCGTCCGCGACCGCGTGTTCACCATCGGCGACCGGACGCTCCAGGCAATCGACCGAAAGATCGAGGATTACCAGTTCGAGCCGCGCCGCTTCTTTTTTACGCTCGATCCGCGGGTGTTCGGCGGCGCCTATCCGAATATCGACATTCTCGATACGAAAAAAATGGCGATGCTCTCGGCTTCCATTCCGGATACGCTGAGGCCGACCAAGATTTTTCTCTACCGCCTGTTGATCGGCGGGCAGCCGCCAAATCCCGCCGGGCCGCAGTTTCGCCTGATCGGCGACGCGCGGTCACGGCGCGGACAGGTGTACGAATACCTGCGCGAAGGCGTGGACTACTACGCCGATCCGTCTCTCCTCTGGATCGCGCTGGTGCGTCCGCTCGCTCTCAACAACGAACGGCTCGTCGTCGCGTACCGCGTTCGCGTCAACGGCCGGGACACCACTTACATGGCGACGGGCGGCACGCCCGACCTCACGTTCACGCCTGCTCGAGACCAGTTCGCGAATCTCATCTGGGATCCGAACGTGCAGCCGGGCGATCCTGCGTTCGATCGCGAGATCCGAAGCATCTACCGCCTTGGCGGTCCGGATCTGCGGCGGCAGAGCGTGACGCTCAAGATCGTCACCGGAAGTGCCGAGGATCAGGAAAAGCCTGTCGCCGGCAACTCCGACACCTACCTCAAGCTGTTCGGCCTCGCGCAGTCGACCAACAGCTCGAGCTTCGATCTCGAGAATCGAATCTGGCCACGCCCGAGCGACCCGAATTTCGAGCTGAGTCTCGGCTCGCCGGGCGCGCACACGATCCGTGATCAGTTCCTCATCTTCCCGTCGGCGAAGCCCTTCGCTTCGAATGGCATGGCGGTTGGCGGCAATCCAACCAACGACACCATCTACACCACACCGCCCGAGTATGCGCGCTCGTCGCAGCGGCCCGTGGCAACCTATCACATTCGGATGCGCGCGCAGTCGGAGGGGGGCGGAGATGGCGGCGCGTTGATGCTTGGAACGGTGCAGATCAGGCCGAATTCGGAGCGCCTGCTTGTCGACGGCATTCCACTTACGCGCGGCACGGACTACTCCGTGGACTACGACCTCGGCCGGGTCTCATTCAACCGGCCCGACACGCTTTTTCCGCGGCCCCGTCAGGTCACCGTCCAGTACGAGGAGAATCCCGTCTTTGAGGAGACTCCCACTTCGATATTCGGCGCCACCGCCGAGCTCCCACTGACGAACGGCCAGATCAACGTCACCGCGATCTCCCAGAGCCAGCACACGAATTTCACGCGTCCGCCACTCGGGTTCGAGCCGGCCGCTTCGCTCGTCGCCGGTGTGAGCGCACTCTTCAACTTCGACGCGGATCCGTTGACCCAGCTCGTGTCCAAATTGCCGTTCGGGTCAACGACGGTTCCTTCCCACATCGCCTTCTCCGCCGAGATCGCCGCGAGTCGCCCCGAAACGAGCGCATCGCAGCAGGCGTATCTGGAATCATTCGAAGGCGAAGGCGGTCTCCCGATCTCTCTCTCCGACCCGCAATGGTATTTCAGCAGCCAACCAGCTCTGGGGACGACAATTCCCGCGCGTTTCGGCCCGACAGTCTTCGATCTCACGCGCGCCACCACGCTGGCGTGGCAGAGCAATGGTGCTGACGCGGACGGACGCGGGATACAGTACCGCATCGATCAGATCGATAAAGAGGTGGCACAGAGCGGCACCGGCATTTCCGGTCCGGAGCCGCTGCTCTGGCTCACGCTCTATCCGCTCTCCATCGGTGGTCAGGTCAACAACCTCACGAAAACGTTTCGCTGGGCGGTCCCGAACGCGCCCACCGGGCGCCGGTGGCGCTCCGTCCGCACCGTCCTCAACCCGAGCGGCGCCGACATTTCGCGCGCGGAGAACCTGGAGTTCTGGGCCCAGATTCCGGTGGGCAGCACGCGGTCGAAGAACCCAACGCTCGTCTTCGATTTCGGAGACGTCTCCGAAAACTCGGTTTCGTTCGGTCCTGACACGCTAATTATTCGCCCCGGTCCGGTGGCCGGCTTGCTGGACACGACTTATCGCGGCAAGCGAATTCAGGGGCTCGACACGCTCAACAGCGAGCGCGATCCGTTTTCCCGCGCCTTCAACGCTGCGAGCAACGACAACGGGCTTCCCGGCGATGTCGTCGACACATTGGTCGTCGAGTACGACACCATACCGGGCTTGGCGCCGTCGTTCACGACGCTGCGCTTCGCCCGCACGTGCCTCGGTGGATACGGGCTTCGCCAGATTCTCGGCGACTCGCAGGCGAACTGCACTGTCCACAACAACCGTCTCGACGAAGAAGACATCGACGCCGACAACGTTCTCAACCTGACCACCGCCGAGCGCGATCAGGAGCAATGGCAGCGCTACGTCGTCAATCTTGCCGACGCTTCGAAAGTCACGCGCGATGGTGTATGCAGCCAGCCGCCTCTGCTCGCTGGCCAGCCGAGACTTCCACACGACGACGTGTGCTGGGAGTTCTTTAGCATTCCTTTCCGCACCCCTGACGACTCCCTCGGCCATCCCTTGCTGCGACGCGCCCGGGCGCTCCGCATCACGATGATCTCCGGCGACGGAGTGGCCGACGATGAGTTCGCCACCATTCCGCTGGCGCGACTGCGCCTCACTGGCGCACCCTGGCTCAAGGTCAGCGACAGAACACTGCACGGAATTGCGGGAACGCAGACGTCCACCGGTGCTGTTCAATCCGGAGTCGTCGGCACGCAGGACAAGGGGCTGCGCGGCGCCATCGACTACGTATCGCCTCCTGGCATCACCGACGCGCCGACGAGCAAGACCATCGCTTTCCAGCCCGGCCGCGTCCAGATCAACGAGAGATCCCTGCGGCTTTCCGCGACCGATCTCGGCGTGCTCGACCGCGCGGAGTCGTACTTTCGTTTCCCGGAAGGCGAGAAAAACTTCATGAGCTACAAGGAGCTGCGCGTCTGGGCGCGCGGCGTGAGCAGCGGCTGGGGCCAGGACGGAGAGCTTCAGTTCTACATCAAGATCGGCCGCGACGACAACAACTTCTACATGTATCGCACCCCGATCAATTCGGGAACGACTAAGGCTGCTTGGCTGCCCGAGATAAGCGTGAACTTCGCGAGACTGTTCGCGCTAAGGGCGCAGATTCAGAACGCGTATCTACAGGGACTGCATCGCAACACCTGCGCTGGTCTCGACTCTGTTCTGATCGCGAACACACCACTTCCAATCGGAGCAACCCCCAACTCGCTCTACGCCGCGTGCGACAGTGGATACATCGCGTACACGCTGGATCCGGGGGTGACCCCTCCCAACCTTGCCGCCGTTCAGGAATTGGCCGTAGGAATGCTCCGGCTTCCCGTTCCTCCTGGCGCAAATCCGATACTTCCCGGCGACACGCTGGAAGTCTGGGTCGATGACATCAGGCTGGCGGGAGTCGTCAACGCGACCGGTTTCGCCGGGCAGGTTGGATTGACGATCGTCGCGAGCGACTTCGCCGACATTCGCATCAACGCCAGCAGGCGCGATCCGAATTTCCGGCAGTTGGCCGAACAGCCGAGCTACCTCACCGACAACAGCCTGGACTTCAGCTCCGCGTTCCACCTGGAGAAACTGCTGCCGGCATCCCTCGGCTTGTCCATCCCTTTCACGTTCAACTACACATCGGCCTCAGTCGACCCGTTGTTCATCACGCAGTCCGACATCGAGGCCGACGCGATAGACGGGCTGCGCACGCCTCGCTCGGCGGCGACATCGATGACCCTGAGCCTGCGGCGTACGAAGCAATCGACTGGCTCGGCGTGGTCGCCCATTCTCAACAACCTGGCGCTCAACTCATCGTACACGACAGGCGTTTCGCGCAGCGAATACGAGGACGGAAAGGCGAAGAGCCTGGTGGTGGGAGTCGATTTCAACCTGTTGCGCGCGCTGCTTCCCGACATCGCGCGATGGTCGCCGACCGAGCTGCATCTCACCAGCACCTACACCAATGGACACGACGATCGCGTCTCATTCCTGAAACCGGCGTTCGCGCTCGACGACACCGCGCGCCCCGTCAAAGGAAGGACCCGCACCTGGAGCAATGGCAGCAGCCTCGTGTTCCGTCCCTTCAAGGCGGCGTCGGTTCGCTGGGACATCACGTCGGTGCGCGATCTGCGCGGATACGGAACGGACTCACCCCTCGGACTCATCGCCGCCAGCGATCGCGATCGAGTGCTTGGCACTGACACCGGACTCGAGCGCGAGCGCGCGATGCAGGCCGGAATAAACATCTCTCCACCCATCACGGCGTGGTTTCGGCCGAGGCTGGACTTTGGCACTTCGTACAACATGTTGCGGGACCCGAACACCCTTAGCTTCGCGCAACAGGGCGACACAACCGGCGCGTTCCGCATTCCCCGGCGCCTCGGCAACTCGCAGACGACATCCGCCGGCCTGACGCTGGATCTCCCGCGCGCAGTCAAGCTTCACACCGACAGCAACAGCTTCCTTCGTGGATTCCTCGGCGGCCTCCAGCCGGTGGACATCAACTTTAATCGCAGCGTTCTCTCGGTTTACGATGGGAGCGGGGCGGCGGCGCCTCTCGCCTATCAGTTTGGGCTCGGCGGCATTAACACTTTCCGGGAGCTCGGCGGCCAGCTGGCGACAAGTGTCGGATTGGTAACCCAGATCTCCGTCAACCAATCGCTGAACCTTCCGTTCGGCGCGAGCCTCGCCAGCAGATACCAGCGCATCAACACCAGAAACTGGACACGCAGGATCGACCAGGGGCAGGACATCGTCGACGGAACGCAGATCGCGTTTCCGGATGTTTCGTTTCGCTGGACCGGAAGGCCGATTGGGCTCCAGTCCGTCATCTCCAGCCTGGGAGCAAACGCGCGTGTCATGGAGACGCGACAATTCAACGGCACCCAGCCGTTGCTTGACGAAGTGGTCGACGACAGAGGCCAGCTGCGCGTTCGGACCTTTCCTCTGAGCGGCTCGATCGTATTCGCCGGAGCCCGACCCCTCGCGAGCACTGTGGGGTATTCATTTTCCAAGCGGCTGGATGCAAAGCCGGGGTTGAGCAGCAACGGCGACAACTCCGACTTCAGTATCGATGTCTCAAAGCCGTGGGGGCTCCCCGCCGATTGGAACGCGCGGAGCGATCTGCGGACGCGCGTGAGCTACCAAAAGAGCCAGGGGCAGAATTTCGTCATCAATCCGCTCGCGGTCACGGGGGAGAGCCGGCTATCGGACAACGGACGGCGCGCCTTCAGCATGAGCGCGGATACCGATGTCGCCGAAAACATTTCGTCGAGCTTCGTGATCTCGCGCGTCGAGAGCTTCGACCGTAACCTTAACCGCCAATTCACGCAGACAGTGCTCAGTGCGGTGATGCACCTGCAGTTTTACGCCGGGGAATTCAAGTGAGATCAATGCTCGTCATTTTGTTGTTGTGCCTGGTGGTTGGTTGCAATGGAGACGCAAACGGGGGAAGCGCCGCGCAGAGTACCTCGGCGGCGACTTCGACCGGGTTCAACGGGACCGCTGCCTACAACTACGCGAAGGCGCAGGTTGATTTCGGCCCCCGGGTGCCGGGGACCCCGGCCGCGAAGCAGGCCGGAGATTGGATCATCCGGCAGATGCGCGCTCGCGCGGACACCGTGATAGTCCAGAGCTTCACCTACACAACCGCCGACGGAAAAAAGCTCCCGCTGCGCAACATCCTGGCGCGATTCCGGCCCGAATTGTCGGAGCGCGTTCTCTATCTCACGCACTGGGATTCGCGGCCGATATCGGAGTCCGCGGCAACCGAGGCTGAAAGGAAGATGCCCGTGCCGGGCGCGAATGACGGGGCCTCCGGCGTTGGCATGTTCATCGCCCTGGCGGATGTGTTGAAGAAAACGAAGCCGAATGTCGGCGTCGATCTGCTCTTCACCGATGGCGAGGACTACGGCAAGTTCGGGCCTCCTGAAGTGGATGTTCTGATCGGCGCGAAATACTTCGCGACACACCTCCCGTCGCCCGGCTACAAGCCGCTTTACGGCGTTCTCTGGGACATGATCGGCGACAAGGATCTCCGCATCCCGTATGAGATGCTCTCTTTTCAACAGGCTCCTGAAGTCGTTTCGCGGGTCTGGCAGACTGCCGCGGATCTCGGACACGGTGACGTCTTCGTTCAGGAGAGCGGCGGCGACGTAACGGACGACCATATTCCGCTGCTCAACGTCGGGCTCCATGTGATCGACGTCATAGACCTCACGTATCCGCCGCACCACACCCCGCAGGACACGATGGACAAGATTTCCGCCAAGTCGCTCGCGATTGTTGGAGACGTCGCCACCGCGCTGGTAACGCGCAGATAGAAGATGAAAGGGAAGCTCACGGTCCTCATGATCACGGCATTCGTGGACATGCTGGGCCTGGCGATGGTCATCCCTCTCCTTCCTTTCTACGCAACCAAGCTCGGAGCCTCGGCGACGATCGTCGGGGTCCTGATCGCCGCCTTCTCCATCGCCCAGCTCGCCAGCGCGCCCCTCTGGGGCAAGTTCTCCGATCGCTACGGGCGGCGGCCCGCGCTCCTCGCCGGGCTCCTCGTGTCGGCGGTCGCCTACGTCATCTTCGCTTACGCGAGCACACTCTGGCTGCTTCTACTCTCGCGCGTCGTGCAGGGGCTCGGCGGTGGAACGATCGGCGTCGTGCAGGCCTACGTCGCTGACGCCAGCGATCCCAGGGATCGCGCCAAGAGCCTTGGATGGCTCTCAGCCGCCACCAGCTTCGGCGCCGTCGTAGGCCCAGCGATCGGCTCCGCGCTCATTCACTGGGGCCGTCACGCGCCTGGAATAGCGTCCGCGATCTTCTGCGTTCTCGTCAGCGTCTTCGCCGCGATCTATTTGCGCGAGTCGCGCGAAGAGGCAGCCCAGACTGGCGAGCATGGAGTCGTTCACCAGACCAGCGCCGGCGCCGTGTGGAACGTAATCGCTCGCCCAAAGGAGCCCGCGCCGCGACTGATCTGGATCTACGCCATTGCGATCGGCGCTTTCTACGGCACGGCACCGACGCTACCTCTGCTTCTCGCCAACCGCCTTCCCATCACCGAGTCCAACGTCGGCTACTTCGTTATGTACCTCGGCGGAATGGGTGTCATTGTTCGCGCAGGAATCCTCGGACGCATGATCGAGTGGCTGGGAGAAGCGCGACTCACCCGGCTCGGACTCGTGTTGCTTGCCCTTGGATTGGCCGCCGTTGCAGCGGTACATTCTTATCTAACGCTGCTGATTGCCCTGACCCTCATGCCCCTCGGCACGGCGTTCGTCTTTCCGTGCGTAACGGCCACGCTCTCCAGAGTCGTTCCCACGCGGCACCGGGGATTGTACATGGGGGTCCAGCACACCTTTGGCGGTGTGTCGCGCGTCATTTTCCCGCTTGCTGCTGGCGTCGCGATGGATCATCTGGGACTCGGCGTTCCGTTCGTGCTGGCGGGGGTTCTTGTGCTCGCAACCCTGCTCCTTACGACTTCGATGGAAGAGTACGCTCCGAGCCGCGCCCCTTCGGTAACGTAGCCGGAACTGCTGTCGCTAGGGTCGAGTCATGCCGACCCCTGCCGAGCGCAAGGCGCTCCTCTTTTTCTCGATTGTTCTGGTACTCGGGGCTTCAAACCGCGCCTTTCGGACCCTTCGTAGCCATTCCCCGGTCGATTCCGGAGCACGTTCGGCCCTTGAAGCACAGATAAAAGCGGCGGATTCCGCTCGGCGCTCCGGCCTCCGAAAGCCGAAGCGGGAACCGAAGCAGAAGGCACCTCCGAAGGCTGTCGGACCGGTGGATCTCGATGTCGCCAGCGAGAAGGAGATCGAGGCGCTCCGGCACGTCGGCCCCACTCTCGCCAGGCGCATCGTTGCTGACCGAGACTCCTTCGGTCCATTCGGCTCCATGGAGGGATTGAAACGCGTAAAAGGCATCGGCCCATCTATGGTAGGAAAACTCGACTCCATAGTAACCTTCTCGCTTGTCCCGCGTCCTTCCAACAGTGTGATATCCAGGCCATCCGAACTGCCAAAAGCACGCAGGAAGCCTCATCGGAGGGACACGCGTCCTTGACAGCTCCTGCCGCCAAAAATTCGCCTAGGATCGGCGAGCTCCTCTTGAAAGAGGGCCTGGTAACCCAGGACCAGCTCAACAAGGCGCTCGCTGAGCAAAGACACAATGGCACGCGTGTCGGCTATAACCTGGTCAAGCTCGGTTACGTGAAGGAAACCGACCTCACCAGGATGCTCGCACGTCAGCACAAGATGCCCGCCGTCGACCTGGCAAAGTTCCAGGTGGATGCGCGCATCGCGAAGCTCATTCCGGGCGAGCTCGCGCTCAAGCACAATGTCCTTCCCCTCAAGCGTGACGGTCGCACCCTGACAATCGCGATGTCCGATCCGAGCGCGATGGCGGTGCTCGACGACATCAAGTTCATCACCCGCCTCGACATCTTCCCGGTCATCGCTGGCGAGTTCACTCTGCGCAACGCGATCGAGAAGTTCTACGCCTCGGGTGAAGCGCAGATGGAGAACCTCCTCGCGGACATGGTCGAGGACGACATTGAGATCCTCGAGAGCGAGAACGAAAACACGGCTGACAATGGCGCCTCGCTTGTCGACGAAGCGCCGGTCGTAAAGCTTATCAACGCCATCATGACCGACGCGCTAAAGAGAGGCGCTTCGGATATTCACTTCGAGTGCTTCGAGAAGGAGCTCCGTGTGCGCTACCGCATCGACGGAGCCTTGCAGGAGATCATGAAGCCGCCCATCAAGATGCGGCCGGCTCTCATCTCCCGCTTCAAGATCATGGCGAGCTTGAACATCGCCGAGCGCCGGGTGCCGCAAGATGGGCGCATCAAACTGAAGATCGGAAGCAAGGTCATCGATTTTCGTGTCTCCACCCTCCCGACATTGTTCGGCGAGAAGGTGGTGCTCCGTATTCTCGACAAGGGCAACCTGACGCTCGACCTCGGGACATTCGGCATTGAGCCCCGTGCCGAGCGCGAGCTGATGGAGGCGATCTCCAACCCTTACGGGATGGTGCTCGTCACCGGGCCTACAGGTTCCGGTAAAACGACGACGCTGTATTCGGCTCTCTCCAAGATCAACAACATCGACGTCAACATCATGACGGCCGAGGACCCGGTCGAGTACAACCTCTTTGGCATCAACCAGGTTCTCGTCAGAACAGAAATCGGAATGACGTTCGCTGCGGCCCTCAAGGCGTTCCTTCGTCAGGACCCCAACATCATCATGTTGGGAGAAATTCGAGACCTCGAGACCGGCGGCATCGCCATCAAGGCCGCGCTGACAGGTCACCTTGTCCTCTCGACCTTGCACACGAACTCGGCCCCGGAGACCGTCACGCGTCTCATGGACATGGGTATCGAGCCATTCAATGTGGCTTCCGCATTGAACCTGATTCTTGCCCAGCGACTCGTCCGTCGTGTCTGCTCCAAGTGCGCCGAGGCCTACAAGATGGACAAGGCCGAGATCGCGGGCGCCAAAATCGGCGGCGGAATCACGATGCGCGATATGCATTTCACCGACATGGCCCTTGCCGACGCGAAAGGCCGCGCCACCGAGGCTGCCAAGCCGTTCATGGACCAGATCACGCTCGACACCAAGATGGAAGACCTTCCGGTTTTCCGAGGGAAGGGATGCGAACAATGCGATGGCACTGGTCTCAAAGGACGCCAAGGTCTTTACGAAGTGATGAGCATGACGCCCAACCTCCGAAAGCTGATTATGCAGAGCGCGGGCGCCGCAGAAATTCAGAAAGCGGCCATCGAAGAGGGAATGCTCACGCTCCGCATGGATGGCTGGTTGAAAGTTCTCAAGGGGATCTGTCCCCTGGAGCAGGTTGTCCGCGAAACCGCAGCGTGATCCTCAATACCCGAATCGATAACCGATGACCTTACCGTTCATTGATACGTCTTCCCCATCCGGACCGGCGAGGCCAAGCGGAGTCAATCTCCGCTCCCTCCTCGAGGAGATGGTCTCCCGCAATGCCTCCGACCTGCACATCGTGGCGGGTGAGCGGCCCAAGCTTCGCGTCGACGGCGACATAACGAACTCGTCTGCTGAACAGGAGCTGGCGCCGAAGGACACGCTGCAGCTGGCCTATTCGGTCCTGACCGAAACGCAAAAGAAGCGGTTCGAGCTGGAGGACGAGCTCGACTTCTCGTTCGGAATCCAGGGTCTCGCTCGCTTCCGCGGCAACGTCTTCAAGCAGCGCGGCTGCGTGTCGATGGTCATCCGGCAGATTCCTTTTGCGATCAAGACCTTCGATCAGCTCGGACTTCCCGGTGCCATCGCCAAGATGGCCGAGAAGCCACGCGGACTCGTTCTCGTCACCGGCCCGACCGGTTCGGGTAAATCGACCACTCTCGCCGCGATGGTCGACAAGGTCAACCGCGAGCGGAAAGGCCATATCATCACGGTCGAAGATCCGATCGAATTCATCCACAAGCACCAGCAATGCATCATCAACCAGCGCGAGATCGGAAGCGACACCAAATCGTTCGCCAGCGCTCTCAAGTACGCATTGCGTGAGGATCCGGACGTCATTCTAATCGGTGAATTGCGCGACCTGGAGACGATCGCCGCAGCTCTGACGATTGCCGAGACAGGTCACCTTGCCTTCGCGACGCTACACACCAACTCCGCGGCCGAATCGGTCAACCGCATCATCGACGTATTCCCGTCCCACCAGCAGTCACAGGTGCGGGCGCAGCTCGCCTTCGTGCTCGAGGGAATCGTCACCCAGACGCTCCTTCCCAAAGCGCAGGGAAAGGGACGCGTGATGGCCGCCGAGATTCTGGTGGTAACGCCGGCGATCCGCGCGCTCATTCGCGACGACAAGGTTCACCAGATCTACTCGTCCATGCAGGCCGGCAAGAAGTTCGGCATGCAGACGCTGAACGACGCGTTGTACGCGCTCTACATGAACCGCGAGGTGGCGGCGGACGAGTGCCTGCGCGTGAGCGGCGATCCGACCGAGTTCCAGAGAATGATTGGACAGCTGGATCCGTCCGATGATGGAAGCGGCAAGTCAGCCGCAGGCAAGCAGGCAGCCACACGTGGACCCGCCCCGGGCTCACCAGTGAAACGTTAAGAGAGGATCAGTATGGCTACTTTCACATATACGGCGAGAGCATTCAACGGCGATCTGCGCACCGCGACGATCGATGCGTCCTCTCGCGATGATGTCATCGCCCAGCTCAGAAAGCAGAGACTCAGCGTCGTCAAGATCGATCAGGATGCGGCCAAGAAGATCGGCCGCGGATCAATCAAAACGCGTGACGTCGTCATTTTTACCCGCCAGTTCTCGACCATGATCAACTCAGGCCTGCCACTCGTGCAGGCGTTGACGATTCTCGCCGAACAGACGGACAACAAGGCTCTGTCGGAAGTCACCAGGAAAGTGGTGTTCGACGTTGAGTCCGGTAATACCGTTGCCGATGCGCTCTCCAAGCACCCGAGAGCCTTCACCAACCTGTACGTCAACATGGTCGCCGCGGGTGAAGCCGGCGGTATTCTCGACACGATTCTGCTCCGCCTCGCGACATTCCTTGAAAAGAACGACGCGCTGGTCAGAAAGGTGAAGGGCGCGATGATTTACCCGGCGGTCATCATGAGCGTCGCGGCCATCGCTGTCGTCGTCCTCCTGATCTTCGTCATCCCGGTGTTCGCGGGCATGTTCGCATCGGCTGGCCAGGCGCTGCCATTGCCGACCCGAATCGTCATTGGTGCCTCTGGCTTCCTCAGAAGGTATTGGTGGATTATGGGCGCCGCGATCATCATCGGCGGATACATGTTCAAGAAGTACTATGCTACGCCGCCCGGAAAGCTCGTGATCGACCGCTTGATGCTGCGCATGCCGGTTCTCGGAGACGTGCTGCGCAAGTCCGCTGTGTCTCGCTTCACGCGCACCCTCGGTACGCTCATCAGCTCGGGCGTCAGCATTCTCGAAGGACTCGAGATCACGGCGAAGACGGCGGGCAACCGCGTCATTCAGGACGCCATCATGCAGTCCCGTTCCTCGATCGCCGGCGGTGACACCATCGCTCAGCCGCTCCAGAAGTCGAAGGTCTTCCCGCCCATGGTCATCTCGATGATCGCGGTCGGTGAGCAAACCGGTGGTCTGGACGAGATGTTGTCCAAGATTGCCGACTTCTACGACGAAGAAGTCGACGCGGCGGTTAGCAACCTTCTTTCATTGCTGGAACCGATCATGATCGTCTTCCTCGGCGTTGTTGTCGGAGGCATGGTCGTGGCCATGTACCTCCCGATCTTCGACATGGTCAACGCGGTTCAATAAGAATTCACGACGCACGAAAAAAGGCCAGCCCTGATGGGCTGGCCTTTTTGTCGTCTGTGCCGCTTGTCATGCAGGAAAGCGATGCCGTCCTACCACATTATCCCGACGGTCACCGGAATGAAGCTGAAGGTGACGCCATTGCCACCACTGGCCGACACGCGATTGTACCGCGCCTCGACGAACGTTTCGAAGCTCGAGCTCAATGGCAGTTTTACGCCGCCGCCGACGTTGAACCCGAAGTCGTTCTCCGAGGCGGCGTTTCCAAACGCGTCATTGGCGCCCACACGATACAGGCCTGCTCCGCCGATTATATACGGCGTGAATCCCGACGCCGGCAGCGCGAACACGGCGTTGGCGGTGAATGCGGCGATGTTGAGGTTGCCGCCGCCCACCTGGCTTCCGAATTCGTTGTAAGCGCCCTCGAGCCGCAGCCCAACGGGCGCCGCCGGCGGATTGTACCCTACCGCCAGTGTGACGTTGTACCCGGTGTTGGCGGCGTTGCCAAGATCGCCAGTTGGGAACGCGATTCCCGCCGCGCCGCCTATCTGAAACGGGTTCGACGAGCTCTGCGCGCGCGCAGCCGGCGCTACCGCCGCGATGCCCGCCGCGACCAGAGTTGAAAAAATGATTCGGTTCACTGTTTCTCCAATGTTAGTTATGACGCCTTGAGCTACTCTCGCTCACATACCCGTCTTACCGCGTCCGGGTCCCGCACCGGACGGGAACCCTGCTGAGACGCCACGAAGTGTATAGCTCAGGTAGTCGCAGCCTTTCCCACGTCTGCGCGCAACTGCGCGTCGATCTCCTGGAGCTCTGCCGGCGTCAGCTTCCAGCCCGCGGCACCAGCGTTGGCACGCAGCTGCTGTGCCGACGAAGCGCCGGCGATCACAGACGCGACGACGCGATGCGCGAGCAGCCACGAAAACGCCAGCTCCAATATCGTGTGGCCGCGCGACTCGGCGAACTCGATGAGCACTTCCACCTTGTCGAGGTTCTCATCAGTCAGAAGTCTCCGATAGCGCTCGTACTTCGCGACCCGCGTGTCATCAGGAATCGGCTGGCCCTTTCGATATTTCCCCGTGAGCAGCCCGCTCATGAGCGGAAAAAAAGGCAGGAACGCCATCCCCTGTCGCTCGCATTCGTCGAGCACGCCTTCCTCCGGCTCCCGATGAAGTAGGCTGTACTCGTTCTGAACGCTCACGAACCTCGCTAGGCCGTGACGAGCCGCAGCGGCCTGCGCCTCCTTTATTTGCTGCGCCGAAAAGTTCGAGCATCCGATTTCCCGCACCTTGCCCGCTTTTACGAGATCGTCGAGCGCGCCCAGGGTTTCCGCGATTGGGACATCTGGGTCGGGGACGTGCTGCTGATAAAGATCGATGTAATTCGTGCCAAGTCGCTTGAGACTCGCCTCGAATGCCCGTTTCACATATTCGGGTCGCGCGCCGCGACCCTGTCCCGGCATGTCGTTGCCGAACTTGGTGGCGATGATCACATCAGAGCGGTGCCCGCCGCCAACAAGAAAGCGGCCGATCAGCTCCTCGCTCCTGCCGTTCGCGTACATGTCGGCGGTATCGAAGAAGTTGATCCCTTGCTCGAGCGCCGCTTTCATGACTTCCTCGGAATGTGCCTCGTCGCTGCGCATTCCGAAGTTGTTGCAGCCCACACCGACGACGGAGACGTCGAGCGAGCCAATTTGTCGTTTTTCCACTTGCGCTCCTCTATTCCGCGGCGGCGGTCTCTCCAGGCTCGACGCGCCGCTTTTCACCTGCCATCGCAAGCCGCTTCACGTTGTTTGCGCTACATTCGGCCGCGAGGGGACGCCTGCGCTCGATCACCGATCAGGCAATTCGCGCACCCTTCAGGCGAGTCTCAACTTGCTGCCGCAAGCTCGAATGCCTCAGCAATCAGTCTGTAGGACTTCTTCCGCGCTTCGTGGCTGTGCGTGATCGTCACGATCATCATCTCTTCGGCGCCGTAGTCGCGCGCGATCGCTTCGAGTCCGTCGCGCACCATTGGCTTGGTGCCGAGCGTCATGCGCCGCCGGCGCGCGATCGGAAGCGCTCCCGTGGGCTCTCGGAGAAATCGCGTCGCTGTCTCCACCGTTGGTACGGGTATCGTCCTCCCCGTCGTGCGTAGCAGCGTCAGAGCCATCCGGCTGCTCGTTGCGAGGCGCTCCGCCTCCTCCTGTGTGTCGGCGCAGAGCGCCCAGGTAGCAACCATCACCTTTGGCTCAGGCAACCGTGCAGAGGGCGTGAACCGCTCCCGGTACAGCGCTGCGATATGCGCGCCCTCGGAGTTGATGAAGTCGGCAAACACGTACGGCAGGCCCAGCTCTCCGGCCCAGATCGCACTTTGGGGAGAAGAGCCGAGGAGCCAGATCCCGGGCGCTTCTGGTTCGCCTGGAAGCATCGCCACTCGCGCGAATGGATGCTCTTCCGGCAGGCTGCCCTCGAGATATCCGCGCAGCTCGACCAGCTGCTCTGGAAAATCATCTGGCGCCGCCTGCCTTCGATCTCGCTGCAGCGCAAATGTCGCCAGCGGATCCGTTCCAGCCGCCCGCCCAATCCCCAGATCGATTCTCCCGGGAAAGAGTCCAGCGAGCATGCTGAATGTCTCGGCCACCTTGAGTGGACTATAGTGGGGAAGCATTACTCCGCCCGAGCCGACGCGAATGTGCTTGGTGAGAGCGGCGATTGGGCCGATGAGCGCCTCGGGACTCGGACTCGCCAGCATCGGAGTGGCATGATGCTCCGCGACCCAATATCGGCGATACCCGACCGACTCGGCGAGCTGCGCCAGGTCGATGCTGTTTCGCAGGGCGTCGCCTCCGGTTGATCCTTCGGAGATCGGCGACTGGTCGAGAACGCTGAGGATGCTCGTCATGACATCACCGCTTGCGCGCTAGGGCCGATTCCTCGCGGGCGGGCTTTGAGTAACCCCGGCACCTTCCACGCATGCCGCAACGTCACGTGTTACATCCGATTGACACGCCCGCTGCCGCGACGCCGAGTCCGAAAAGAATCCCCCGACTTGCAACCCTACGCCGTCCCAGCAGCGCGACCGGCTCTCTCCGTCGGGCAGCGACTTGCAGAACGCTACGCCACGCGGAAGCTCGCTCGGCGCGTACGCCAGATGTCGCACAGCTCCCTCGTAGCAAAATGGAACGCCGGCAGGCGAAGCCTGATCGCATCTTTTCCTGATGCCGGCGTACTGAAACGCCGATGCCCCGGACGCGTTCCTGCCGAGCCCGACGTAGCAAGCACGAACGAGATCGGGAGTGCCGGCGGCATCACACACTGCGCTCGCTTTCTTGTAATCCTGCTTCACCGCCGGAAGAATCAGATCGGCTTGCAGCTCGTAGCACTCGCGCCGGTAGCGAGCTGGTGTAGCGTCGCAGGGATAGTGCAGATCGTCGGGCTTGAACAGAACAATGGTTGCCGCAGGCATCGAATGCCGATGCATCCCGAGCATGCCGACGCCGAACGCCTGAATGCTGGCGCCCATGTTGTGCTCCATGAACACGCCGCTGTAGCAGCTCCGCTCGTCCCAGTCGCCGGCGAGCCGATCGCAATCCCTGAGTGACGCGTTGACGTCGTAGCGGTGGTACATCATGAGGCCGTGGCCAGTCCCGTGGAGGCAGTCGTACAGCCGGAACTGCTCGCGGGTGCCGCGCAGTCCGTCACATGGCGCCAGCAACACGCTCTGGGCTAATGGCATTCCCATTCGCGCATCGAAGTATCGCTGCAGAATTCCGTGATAGCATCCAGACTGGTAACGGTCGTCGCACTGCGACAACAGGCGTGTCGCGGTCGCGGGGGTCGATCGAACCGCGTAACCGAGTGCGTGCGCGAGTGGATGACCAAGCAGAACCAGCGAGGGATCGCTGTGGACGATGCGGTCGAGAGTCCCCATCGCGAGGGCGATGTTTCCGGCGGACGAGAGCGATGCGATGCCGTCGCCGAGACAGGTGGAGTAGGCGTCGATTGAATGGGTTACGTGCGCCTTGCAGACGCCCAGCAGCGAGTCCGCGATTGCGCCCGAATCTGAGCGCGGCCGGCTGGGCGTGGTTGGGGCGGTGACGAGCGTATCGACCGGCATGTCCCGCATTGCTGCATGGCTTTCGTGTTGCGCCTCGCTGCGCGGCGCGGCTACAAGGACAGCAGCGAGCGCCAGCCCCAGCACGCCCGAGCGCTTTCTGAGTGTCGAAGGTCTTCTCTGCAAATGATGAGTCTCCGCGCAATTGAGGAAGGATCAATCACCGGAGTATCACCGCGCGCAGCACACGATTCAACTGGCTCGATTGCCTCTGGCGCGGCGCGTGAGTTACCGCGACTCGAGACTCAGGATCCGATTCAGCGCGGTCGCGACATAGACCATGTCTATGCTCTTCAGGAAGTCGTGCCAGGGTGGGGGAGCACGAAACGCCATTCTGCCGGACGCATCTTCCCAGACGGGAACCACGACGCCGGCCATCTCCGCCGAGACCGCGCTCCGTTGAAACGCTTCCTGAATGCGAGCCTGCTCTGCAGGCGATCTTTTCCCGAAGGTGCGGTCCACGGGCACAATGATTATGTCCTGACCATTGCGTCGCAAATGCGCCACCTGAAAGGTGGGCATCGCATCGGGCCGCTTCGAAGCCGGTTTTCCCATATATCATGGACATTTCAACGGCTGAGCCGGGGAATCAATGTCGGTTTTATTTCTCGAACTGTCGGTTTTCTATCACCATCGAGTTAATGCCTTCCAGGCGCGGCTGACAGCGCTACCTTACCCGTCAATGAGAAAACTCGCGGTCATTGCGCTGGCTTTCTTCGCGGGGGGCTGTACTGAGCATCCCCCCGGAACCGGACCCGCCGACGCAGGCGGAACACTGGTCATCTCGACGACCGGGGATCCCGGCACGCTCTTCCCTCCCTTTGCTAGCACCGTTCAGGCGAAGCAGATAACGGAACAGATCTACGACTACCTCGCCGACGTCGGCTCGGACCTCAACACCCGGAACGAAAAAGGATTTCGCTTGGGGCTTTCTGACCGATGGCGCTGGTCCGCCGACTCGTTGATGCTCGCGTTTCACATCAATCCGCGGGCAAAGTGGCACGATGGAAGGGATGTCACGGCGCGCGACGTTCAATTCACCTTCGCGCTCAACAGGAACCCCGCGCTCGGCGGCAGAATGGGAAGCGAGCTCGCGAACATCGATTCCGTAACAGTGACCGACTCACTCACGGCTGTGTTCTGGTTTCGCGCGAGATCGCCAACGCAGTTCCTCGATGCCGCGGCGCAACTGCTGATTCTTCCCGCGCATCAGCTGGAGAAAATTCCGGTCGATTCGCTGCGCCAAGGCGTGCCACCCCCGATCGGGACCGGGCGCTTTCGCCTGCGAAAGTGGGACAAAGGCGCCTCGGTGGAGATCATCGCCGATACTTCCAATTTTCGTGGGCGGGCGAGGCTGGATCGGGTGATCTGGACTGTCGCGCCGGAGTTCCAGACGGCGGTGACTAAGTTGTTCAGCGGAGGCGCCGATCTTTTCGATGCGCTCCGCCCCGAGAATTTGCGTGAGCTCGCGCGTCACCCGAGCCTCCGGGCGATCGTCCTGCCGGGAATGGACTACGCTTTTCTCCGGTTCAACTTGCGTGATCCGGCGAACAAGGCCCGGCCACACCCGCTCTTCGGGAATCGCGAGCTGCGCCGCGCGATCACCATGTCCGTCAACCGCGGGACGCTGGTGCGGAGCGCCCTCGACACCTTTGCGCTCGTGCCCGTCGGCCCGATCGTGCGCGCTTATCCGACTACGGACCCGCGAGGCGCGCAGCTCCCATTTGATTCGGCGCGCGCGAGCCGGCTGCTCGATTCGCTGGGATGGGTCCGCCGGGGTGCGGGCGGAATGAGAGCGAAGAACGGGAGAGAGCTCGCCTTCACGCTCATCATCCCGACTTCGAGCCGGACGCGAATCAGGATGGGACCGCTCCTCCAGGAGCAGCTTCGCCGGATGGGCATTCAGGTGCAGTTGGAAGAGCTCGAGACTTCTACGGAAGGCGACAGGGAAGCCCGCGGCGCTTTCGACGCAGCGCTCGGCAGTTGGACGATGCCGTCGAGCCCGGACGGAATTAGGGAAGCGTGGGGCAGCCAGGGCATCGGCGAGAATGGCGTCAATTACGGGTCGTACAGCAATCCCAGATTCGACGCCTTGCTCGATAGCGCGCTTCGAGCCGACCCAATCCAGCAGCGCGAAAAGTTCACAAATGCGTTCGCCATTATCAACGAAGATGCGCCCGCCATCTGGCTGTACGAACCCCGGAAAATCCTGGGGGTCCAAAGACGAATTCGGACCACCGAAATGCGCCCGGATGCGTGGTGGTTTGACCTCGCTGATTGGTACATACCCCCCGCTGAGCGCATTCCAAGGGACCGAATCCCCCTAGTGCGTTAAAGCCCCCAAGAGCGACTTAACTCGCTGGAGGTGATATGAAATCGCCCCTACGGTGATACGAAACAGGCATTTCCTTAATGCGGGTAAAGTGGCATTTTAATGCACCAAATTACGCCCAAAAAAGGCCCTATGATCCGGCA
>Ga0208078_1000099_pt1 | contig 25165 bp, 24 predicted proteins | sample NGESurdeep072012_3_FD_184468 | JGI IMG/M metagenome (GOLD analysis project Ga0208078, IMG submission 184468) | Arctic peat soil microbial communities from Barrow, Alaska - NGEE Surface sample 53-2 deep-072012 (SPAdes) | ecosystem: Environmental > Terrestrial > Soil > Wetlands > Peat ...
CGCGACATTCAGCTTGGAAGGCTGACGCTCTGCCAACTGAGCTACTCCCGCCCGGGCGGCATCATAGCCCAGCATGCGGGAGCGATCTTTGCGCTCATTTGAGCGATTGACGCACATCTGCGCGCTATCTATGCTCCGGTCGTGCCGGTCGATCCGCTGGAGCTTCGTTCGGGAACCATCGCCGTCGCGATCCGCGCGGTGCGGCTCATCGCCGTCCTGCGCCGAGTCGAGCCGCGCCCCCGACTCCTCGCGCTCATCGACGACCTGGCCGCCGATGGCATCCGCATCTTCGAGATCACCTTCGACGGCGCCGACGCAGCGGCCGACCTCGCGTCGGTGCGCGCACATCTCGGCCCACAGGCGGGCGATCGGAACGGCCCCACAATCCAGGTCGGCGCCGGCACGATCCGCACCCCGGACCAGCTCCGGGCCGCGCTCGACGCCGGGGCGGAGTTCGCGGTGAGCCCGGTCCTGGATCAGCCGATCCTCGAGGCGGCACTCGCGGCCGGACTGCCCTTCGTCGCGGGTGCCTACACGCCGACAGAGGCCGACCGCGCCTGGCGGGCAGGCGCGACGTTCGTCAAGGTCTTCCCCGCTTCCTCGCTCGGGCCAGACCACATTCGTGAGCTGCGGGGACCCCTGCCGGAGATCGAGACGATCGTGACCGGCGGCATCGATGGCGCGAACGCCGCTGCGTTCCTGGCGGCCGGCGCAGCAGCCGTGGGCGTCGGCTCGGCCCTCGAACGGATGAGCAGTTCGGAGCGAAGAGCGCTGGTGGCCGCCGTCCGGTCGGAGCGATGACGACGGCCCCGGGCACGACCGGCATCGACGATGGTCCGGCCGCCGACCTCGTCGGCCAGGTCGCCCGGCTCTTCTTCGAGCGCCAGCTGACCAAGGTCGAGATCGCCGCCCGGCTCCGGATCTCGCGCTTCCGCGTCGCCCGGCTGCTGGACCAGGCGCTCGCCAACGGCGTCGTCCGGATCGAGTTCCGCGATGCGCCGGCCCAGGATCGCGACCTCGGCCGGGCGATCGAAGATCGGTTCGGCGTCGAGCGCTGCGTCGTGGCGGCGAGTAGCGGCGACGACCCAGCCGTAGCTCGACTGACGGCCGATGTCGTCGACGGGCTTCTCGGCCGCGGACAGGCGATCGGCATCGCCTGGGGCTCGACGGTCGGGCGCGTCGTCCGGGCCATGACGGCTCGCGACGATCCCGCGATCGACGTCGTCCAGCTCGCCGGTAGCTCGACGAGTCTCGACGCGGGCACGGACCCTGGCGATCTGACCGTGGTGCTCGCCGACCGCCTCGGCGCCCGCCATCACCGGATCCACGCCCCGGTATTCGTCGAGTCGCCCGAGCTCCAGGCGGCGCTCCTCCGCCAAGCCGAGATCGCCACGACGGTCGGGCGATTCGATTCGCTGGCGGTCGCCGTGGTCGGGATCGGAGCCTTCGAGACATCCGGCGGCGTGCCCAGCTCGTCGCTCCTCCGGTCCGGGGCGCTCAGCGCCGCCGAGCTGGACCGGCTCGCGGGGCTCGGCGCGGTCGGCGACCTGCTCGTCCACGCCTTCACGGCCGACGGGCGGTTCGTCGCTCCGGACCTGGCCGCGCGGGCAATCGCGATCACGATGGACCAGCTCCGGCGGGTGCCGAACGTCGTCGCCGTCGCGGCCGGCCGGACCAAGGTGGCCGCAATCGGCGGCGCCCTGGCGACGGGCGTCATCGACGTCCTGGTCACGGACGCGCCGACGGCCGACGCGCTCCTGGGCACGCCCGTGACATCGACAACCGACGGCGCGGCCTCGCGGTCGACGCGATGAACCGACTTGCCGAGCGGGTCTGCCTCGTGACGGGCTCGACGGGGATCGCCGCGGCCGCCGCGCGCAGATTCGCAGCCGAGAGAGCCCAGGTCTTCGTCGTTTCGCGGACGGCGGGCCATGCCCGAGCGCTCGCCGACGTGATCAATGGGTCGGGTGGCGAGGCGGACTGGATCGCCGCCGATCTTGCCGACGAAGCCGCGGTCGACGCCGCCGTTGGTGCCTGCGTCGAACGGTTCGGCCGGATCGATGGCCTGTTCTCGGTCGCCGGGGGAAGCGGCCGGCGATTCGGCGACGGGCCGATCCACACCGTCGGGCGCGAGGCCTGGGACCGGACGATGGAGCTGAACCTGACGACCCAGGCGCTCGTCTGCCGGGCCGTCGTGGGTCGGATGCTGGCCCAGGCGCCAGGTGATTCGGGAACGCGCGGCTCGATCCTCCTGATGGGCAGTGTCACGGCGACGGACCCGGCCCCGGAGTTCTTCGCCACCCACGCCTACGCCGCGGCCAAAGGTGCGATCAACGCCCTGATGATCACGATGGCCGCGGCCTACCTGCCGAACCGGATCCGGGTCAATGTCATCGCGCCTGGCCTGACGGCGACGCCGATGGCCGGTCGAGCCGCTGGCGATCGCGCGATCCGGGCCTACGCCGCCCGCAAGCAGCCCCTGGCCGGCGAGCTGATGGATCCCGACGAGGTCGCCCAGGCCGCGGTGTTCCTGCTCTCGGACGAGTCCCGGACGATCACCGGCCAGCTCCTCAAGGTCGACGGCGGCTGGTCGGTGGCCTCGATCTCGCCCGAGGCCGGCCGATGACCTTCGTCCGGACCGTCCTGGGCGACATCGATCCCGCCACGATGGGCGTGACGTATGCCCACGAGCACCTGGTCATCGACGGCGGCCGGCCGGTCGAGATGTCGGCCGACTTCCTGCTGGCCGATGTCGGCCGGCTTGCCGACGAGCTCCGCGCCGGCGCGGCGGCCGGCCTGCAGACCGCGATCGATGCGATGCCGGCCGACTGCGGGCGGAACCCGGCCAAGCTGGCCGAGCTGTCACACCGGAGCGGCGTCCAGCTCGTGGCGGCGACCGGGCTCCACCACGCGAAGTTCTACGGACCCTCTCATTGGAGCCTGCGTGCCAGCGAGGACGAGCTGGCCGACCTGTTCGCCGCCGACATCGACGCCGGCATCGACGAACGAGACTACTCCGGCCCAATCGTCCGCCGGACGACAATCCGGGCCGGGATCGTCAAAGTCGGCGGCAGTGAGGCTGGCCCATCCGACCGCGACCGCCCGATCTTCCGGGCCGCGGCGGCCACCCACGCCCGCACCGGCGTGCCGGTCCACACCCACTGCGAGGCCGGAACCGGGGCGCTGGAGCAGGTCCGCCTGCTCGTCGATGCCGGCGTCCCGGCGTTCCGAATCACGCTCAGCCACGTCGACAAGGTCGTCGACCGCGGCTATCACCGGGACCTGCTCGGAACCGGCGCGTTCGCCGTGTACGACCAGGCATTCCGCTGGCGCGACCGCGACAATGGCACGCTCCAGCTGCTCGAGTGGATGGCCGAGGATGGCCTCCTCGGCCAGGTCATGCTCGGCATGGACGCGGCCCGCCAGGGCTACTACGCGGCGTTCGGCGGCCGGCCCGGGCTGCCCTATCTGCTCCGGGAGTTCAGTGCCGCGATGGACGAGCGCGGCGTGGACGCCGCCACCAGGCGACGCCTGTTCGTCGATAATCCCGCCCGGGCATTTGCATTTGCCGAGGTTGACCGATGAGCACCCAGCCGCTCCTCACCAGCGTGGTCGGGTCAGGCGCCCAACCCGGCTGGTTCGTCGCCGGGATCGCCGCAGCCGGGCGCGGCGAGTTCGGGCCGGCCGACCTCGACGAGATGCTCGCGGACGCCGTCGACCTCGCGATCCGGGACCAGGAATCGGCCGGGATTGACGTGATCAGCGACGGCGAGATGCGCCGGGCGGGCTTTTTCACCGCCGAGTTCTATCGTCACCTGAGCGGCGTCGAAGCGCTGCCAGCCGATCGCCGGCTCGGGGTGGCAGCCCACGACCAGCAGCATCGCTTCGCCGTCCGGGAGCCGATCGGCGCGGCCGACGGCCTGGGGGTCGTGGAGGAGTTCCTGGCCGCGCGCACTCGCACGCTCCGCCCGTTGAAGGTCACCCTGCCCGGTCCGTACACCTTGTCCGGCCGGCTGACCTACGGCAGGGGCGAGGTCTATCCCACGAGGGTTGCGGCCGCCGAGGCCTTCGTCCCGATCCTCCAGGCCGAACTCAGCCGGCTGGCCGACGCAGGCGCCACGATCATCCAGATCGACGAGCCTTCGCCGGCGATCCACCCTGACGCTCCGGCCGACTTCGGCGCCCTGTTCAACGCCGCGGTCGAGCCGGTCGTCGGCCGGGTCCGCCTCGGTGCCCACCTGTGCTTCGGCAACTTCCTCGGCCGGCCGCTGGCGCCGCGCAGCTATCGTCCGATCCTCGACGCGATGCTGGGCTTCCATGTCGACGAGCTCGTCCTCGAGTTCGCCAACCGGGAGATGGCCGAGCTCGAGATCCTGGGCGAGATCACCGACGCCGGGCGTGACGTCGCCGCCGGGGTGATCGATGTCAAGAACTCGCATGTCGAGACGGCCGAGGAGGTCGCCGGCCGGATCGACGCAATCCTCGCCAGGGGTGTGCCCGCGGAACGGCTGGCCCTCGTCCCGGACTGCGGCTTCGGCCAGACCGCCCGTCACCTGGCCACGGCCAAGCTCCGGGCGCTGGTTGCCGGCCGCGACCTCGTCCGGGCTGCCGCGACGGGTGCAGCCCACAACTGATCTGACACCGTCGCAGGAAGGAGACCACGCGATGCAGGCTCACGACATCACGATGCTCGGGACCGGGTTGATCGCTGACTTCTACACCGCCACGCTCCACGGCCAGCGTGGCCGCGACCGGGTGCGCGTGGTCTTCTCCCGATCCGTGGAGCGCGGCAAGGCGTTCCAGGCCCGCTGGTCGATCCCCGAGCACACGACCGACCTGCGGGCGGCGATCGAGCACGCTGACACCGACGTTGTCGTCGTGGGCCTGCCCAACTACCTTCACGAAGAGGCGGTCGGCCTGGCGGCCGCCGCCGGCAAGGCGGTCCTGTGCACCAAGCCGCTGGGCCGGACGGCCGAGGAGGCGCGCCGGATGCTCGAGACGGTCGAGAAAGCCGGCGTATTCGGCGGGTATCTCGAGGACCTGTGCTATACCCCGAAGACGCTCAAGGCCGTCAAGGCGGTCGAGGACGGCGCGCTTGGCGACGTCACCTGGGTCCGCTCCCGGGAGGCCCATCCCGGGCCACACAGTGCCTGGTTCTGGGACGGTCGCCTGACCGGCGGCGGCGCGATCATCGACCTCGGCTGCCACTGCATCGAGATCATCCGAAACTTTGTGGGCAAGGGCAACCGGCCGATCGAAGTGATGTGCACGACCGACACGCTGGTCCACCCGATTGACGACGAAGACAACGCGCTCGCCCTGATCCGCTTCGAGTCCGGAGCGATCGGCCAGTTCGAGGTCAGCTGGACGTTCCGCGGCGGGATGGACCTTCGGGACGAGGTCGCCGGCACGAACGGCACGATCTGGCTCAACCACTTCCTGCGGACAGGCTTCGAGATGTTCAGCGCCGGAGGCGGGGCCGGATATGTCGCCGAGAAGGCCGAGACGGCAGCCGGCTGGCTGTTCCCGGTCGGCGACGAGGTGTCCGAGCTCGGCTACGTCGACATGTTCTCGGACATGTTCAGCTCGATCGAGTCGGGTCGGGCGCCCCGCGAGACGTTCTACGACGGCTACGTCGTGAACGCGGTGATGGACGCGGCCTACCGCTCAGCGAAGTCTCGAGCGTGGGAGCCGGTCCAGCTGTTCGAATGGCGGGGCGGATCGACGGCCCGGATCGCCAGGACGCCCGAAACCTGGAAGGGCCAGACGGTCATCAAGCGCGAGCTCCTGCCCGACGGCCGCACCAAGCTCATCCTGAAGGACCCGGCTTCGGGCGATTTCACCGACCGGATCATCTCGGGAGCCTGAGCTCGACCGATCCGGCAGATCAGGCCCGGCCGGCGGTCACCTCGTCGGCCCGACTCCGCCCCGACAGGAGAATCAGGTCCTCGTGGAGCTCGAACCAGACGCTGTGGAAGCTGTCGACCCTGGGTGACGCCACATAGCGCTGGTCGCCGTCGGCGGCCAGGTGCGCCGCTCGGTCGAGGCGAGCGGCATAGGTCCCCAGGCGCGCCAGAGACGCGACAAGCGGTGACAGCCAGCGGGCCGCATCGCCGTTGAGGACCGCCAGCTCAGCGAGCACCCGGGCGTCGTACGCCGGATCCGCGTGGTCGTTGAGTGCCTCCAATCCGTCGATAACGCGCATCTGCCACGCGGTCACCGTCTCCTTCATCCGACGGTCGAGCACGAGGAACGCCTCGAGCTCCGCGCTCGCATGTTCCCGTCCCCAGCCGTCCCGGTCGTTCGCGAGGAGCTCGCTGCCAACCGCCTTGCCCGCTGGAGCGAGCCGGTAGGAACCGGTCACGAGCTCGACGAGGCGGTCGGCAAGGAGCCCGTCGAGGCATGCTGAGATCTCCTCGAGGTTCGAGAACTGCGCCTCCGCCAGTCCACTGAGCGTGCCATAGCCCTTGATGGCGAGGCAGCGCAGGACGTCCTCCCGGCTGGCCAACGACCCTTCTCCGGTCTCCTCCGCCGCCGGCTCGCCGGCCGGTTCCGGGCGGACCTCCGCCGATCGACCCACGCCGCCGGGCTCGATGCCCAGCTCGCGGGCCCAGGCCAGGAGCTTCTTCGCCTCGGGGACGATGGCGACCTTCGTGACCAGCAGACCATCGAAGATCTCGCCCGTGCTGCCGTCGATCGTGATCGGCGTCCCAAGCGCGAGCAGCCGGCCCCCGATCGAGACGCCGTCGTCGCTGACAAGCACGGCGGAGGCACCCACGACGGCGGGGATCCCCCAGCCCCGGGCGACCACGGCGGCATGACTGGCGAGGCCACCCCGGGAGGTAAGGAGGCCCGCCGCCCGGGCCATCCCATGGACGTCATCCGGCGATGTCTCGGACCGGACCAGGATGACCGAGCGGCCCGCTTCGGCGAGCATGACCGCAGCCTCGGGCGTCGTCGCGATCTCGCCCGCGGCCACGCCCGGCGACGCGGGCAGGCCAGTGGCGAGCGGGACGACAGCGGCGCTGCGGCCGATCGTCACCCGGGGTGGATCGGCCAGGAGATGGCCCACGCGCTCGACTGCCTGGGCCCGCGTCAGCGGGAAATCGGCAGCCTCGGCCATGTCGACCGCGATCCGCACGGCCGCCTGCGGGCTGCGCTTCCCGATCCGGCATTGGAGCAGCCAGAGCTTGCCCTGCTCGATCGTGAACTCGATGTCGCAGACATCCCGGTGGAAGCGCTCGAGCGCCGTGGCATCGCGCGCTAGCTCACTCGCCACGGATGGCAGGCGAACCGCCAGCTGGGCCAGCGATTCGGTCTGATGGCTGCCCGCGACCACGTCCTCGCCCTGGGCGTTGAACATCACATCGCCGTACATCGCCGGCTCGCCCGTGGCGGGATTACGCGTGAACAACACGCCCGTGCCTGAGTCCAGGCCGCGGTTCCCGAAGACCATCGTCTGGATGGTGACGGCTGTCCCGAGATCGTCCGAGATACCCTCGCGCTGCCGATAGGTCCGCGCCCGGTCGCTGTTCCAGGAGCGGAACACGGCCTGGATCGCCGCCCGGAGCTGGACCCAGGGATCGTCGGGGACGGTATCGACGCCGACAACATCCTTGAACATCTGCTCGAACCGGGTCCGGCAGTCGACCGCGAACTTCGGGCTGGCCGAGGCAGCCGCCAGGCCCCGCGTCGTCGCATCGTTCAGGCCCAGGTTGAGGATGGTGTCCATCATTCCGGGCATCGACACGGGCGCACCGGAACGAACGGAGACCAGGAGCGGGTCGGTCGGGTCCCCGAAGCGCCTGCCGATGCGCCCCTCGATGGTCGCCATGTGTTCGCGGATCTCGGCGTCGAGGCCCTCCGGCCAGCCGCTCGCGAGGTACGCATTGCAGGCAGGCGTGGTGATCGTGAACGCCGGCGGGACCGGCAAGCCCAGGTCGAGGGCCATGACGGTCAGGTTGGCCGATTTGCCCCCCATCAGGGCCTTGAGCTCCCCGAACGGAAGCCGATGGCGGTAGTCGCAGTCGTAGACCCAGCTCACCTCCGTCGCCCGACCTCCGGCAATCTATCCATTGCCGCCCTCTTGCAATGACCGCCAGACCCGCTCGGGCGTCAGGGGCAGGTCCCGGATGACCGTCCCCGTCGCCTCGTGCACGGCGCCGGCGACTGCGGCCGAAACGCACAGGAGGGCTCCCTCGCTCATCCCTTTCGAGCCATATGGCCCCGGGCCATCCTCGTTCTCGACCATGTCACTGAGAAGCTCGAGCGGCAGGTCCATGCTGGTCGGGATCCGGTAGTCGATCGCGCCCAGGTTCCGGATCCGGCCCGATCCATCGAAGATGTAGTGCTCCATCAACGTGTGACCCAGGCCCATCACGGCAGCGCCCTCATCCTGCATCCTGACCTGGAGCGGATTGAGCGCCTTGCCGACATCGGAGACGGTGACGTGCCGGACCAGCATGATGTCGCCGGTCTCCCGATCGACCTCGGCCTCGATCGCCGTGCAGTTGAACTCGAAGAATGCGACGGAGCCACCGAGCGGATGGCCGGGATCGCCTTCCTTGCGCATCTCGCCGTTCCCGATCAGCTCGCCGCCCAGCGGCCCGAGGCCGGGCTTCAGGACGTCGACGATCGGGACCTCGCGCCCCGGCAGGCGGACGACCCCGTGCTCGACAGCGATCTCCGACGGGTCAATCCCCTCCAGCCGGGCAGCCATCGCGCGTACCTTCGACTGGATGTCGCGGCAGGCGTCCAGGACCGCGTTGCCCATCAGCACGGTCGATCGGCTGGCCGAGGTCTGCTGGTCATACGGCACGACGGCGGTATCGCCCATGACGACGGTCACCCAATCGAGTGGTGCGCCCAGCTCGTCGGAGGCAATCTGGGCCAGGATCGTCCGTGCTCCCTGGCCCATGTCCGAGGTGCCCGCGAAGACGATGACGCTGCCGTCGGCCAACAGCCGAACCGTCGCGTAGGACAGTCCGGTCGTCGGTCCGGACTTGATCCCCACGGCGATGCCGCGACCGCGGCCCGCTGGCAGCGGGGTCCCCCAGCCGATCAGCTCGGCGGCCCTGTGGACCACTTGCTCCCACTGGCCATCGGCCGGGGTGTCGAATGGGATGAAGGCTTCGCCCAGACGAGCAAGGTTCAGCAGCCGGAGCTCGAGCCGATCGATCCCTAGGGCCAGGGCCCCGGCGTCGATATTCGACTCGACAGCCCAGTTGACCTGTGGCGCGCCGAAGCCACGGAAGGCGGTCGAGGGTGTCGTGTTGGACAGGATGCTCCGGGCGGTGATCCGCGCCGCGGGTACGCGGTATGGCCCGCAGCCCGGGTAACTGCCTTTGCCGACCACTCGATCGGCGATGTCCGCGTACGCGCCGATGAGGTAGTCGGCGGCGATGTCCTGGAATGCGAATGTGCCATCCGATTGGAAGCCCGTCCGAACCCTGATCTTCGCGGACGCTCGGCGGGCCGCCTGGAAGGTTTCCTCGAGGGTCAGGACCAGGCGTACCGGCCGGTCGGCCCGGCGTGCCATCAGGGCCACGAGCGGCTCGTACTTGGCGTGCTGCTTGCCGCCAAAGGCGCCGCCGGGGTCCGGCGCATGGACGCGCACCTTCGCGAGCGGCAGCCCGAGGATGTCCGCCAGCACCTTCTGCAACCAGTTCGGGTGCTGGATCGAGCTCCACACGGCGATTCCGTCGCCATCGGGCGCGGCCATGAACGCGTGCGGCTCGATGGCGAAGTGGGTCACCATCGGGAACTCGTAGGTATGTTCGATGACGAGATCGGCCTGGGTTGCCTCGACATCACCCCAGCCGACGAGGTGCTCGCGCAGGACATTCGTCGCGGCGAGGTTGTCGCCCGGCCGCTGGGCCGCGTCCTGGACGAGGGGCGCAGCGGGGTCGAGTGCCCCTTCGATCGTGAAGACGGCGGGCAGCTCCTCGTACTCGACCTTTACCAGGCGGGCCGCTTCATCGGCCGCATCCCGGCTGTCTGCGGCCACCGCGGCCACGGGTTCGCCGTGGTACTTCGTCTCACCGACCGCCAGCACCGGCCGGTCCTGGAACTGGGGGCCGAAGCGCGGGACCGGCTGGGGCAGGTCAGCGGCGGTCATCACGAGGCGGACTCCCGGGACCCGTTCAGCCGCACTCGTATCGATCGACACGATCCGGGCCCGGGCGCAGTCGAGGGTCACGAGCTTCGCATGGAGGATATCGGGCAGGCGGATGTCGGCGACATAGTGCTGGAGCCCGGTGACCCGCCCCCGTCCTCCGACGCGCTGTGGCGAGGCCCCGACCCGACCAATCATCGCCGGCCAGCCTCCGCCGTCGCGAGGATCGCCTCGGTGATCTGCTGATAGCAGCCGCAGCGACACAGGTTCCCGGCCATCCCCTCCTCGATCTCGGCGATCGACGGATGGGCGCTGGCCTGGAGCAGCGCATGGGCCGAGATCACCTGGCCAGGGATGCAGAAGCCGCACTGGACCCCGCCTTCGTCGAGGAACGCCTCCTGGATCGGAGTCAGCCGACCCCCGGTGGCCAGGCCTTCGATGGTCGTCACCACCGCGCCGTCCGCTTCGACGCCGAGCATCAAGCACGAGTCCACCGTGCTCCCGTCGACGATGACCGTGCAGGCACCGCACTCCCCCACGAGGCAGCACTCCTTGGCCCCGGTCAGCGCCAGGTCGTCGCGCAGGACATCCAGGAGCGTGTGCTGTGGCGCGACCTGCAGCGAGCGGCTGCGCCCGTTGACGGTCACCTCGATTGGAATCGTGGTCATCCTGGCGCTCCTCCTCCAGCCAGCCGGTCGAGTGCGATCCCGACAGCGCGGCGACCGAGAACGCGGAGCATTGCGCGGCGGTACTCGGGACTGGCGCGCATCGACCCGGCTGATGGGCTGGCGGTCGCGAACAACTCCTCGAGCACGACGCCTTTCGCGTCGTCGTCCGCGGCGTCATCTGCCAGGACCCCCGAGCTGTCGACGGCGAGGACGGGCCGGGGCCCGACACTACCGAACGCGAGGCGAGTGACTCCCGCTGCGTCGACCAGGCAGGCCAGGGTGACCGAGGCAAGGTCGTGACCGCGTCGACGAGTCCGCCGGAGATGGACCGAACCAGTCCGTTGGGTGGGCAGCGGCAGCTCGATCGCCATGACGAGTTCTCCGCGCCGGAGTGTGGTCTCGCCGGAGCGCACGAAGAAGTCCCTGATCGGGATCCGGCGGCTCCCGGCGCTGCCGATCGCGACGACCTGCGCACCGTACACGAGCAGCGCCGGGGCCGTGTCGGCGGCCGGCGACGCGTTGCAGATATTGCCGCCCAGGGTCGCCCGATTCCGGATCTGGACCGCGCCGACGACGGCCGCCGCCTCGGCCAGGGCGACGAAATGGCGGCGCACTCGCTCATCCGCCGCGATCTCGCTCATCACCGTCGTGGCGCCGATCGTCAGCCGGCCGGCCTCCTCGCGGATGACCGGCCGCAGTTCAGGGATCCGCTTGACATCGACCACGATCGTTGGCTGCAGGCTGCCGTCCCGCAGGCGGATGATCAGGTCCGTGCCACCGGCCAGCAAGCGGCAGTCGGAGCCGCCTGACTCGAGGGTCTTGAATGCCTGCGCGAGTGTGGCTGGCCGGCTGTAGGCAAAGCTCCTCACGTTCCGTGGATCCGGCTCAGAGGACCTTGTCGACCTCGTCCATCAGCACCTGCGGGGTGGCTGCGCGGACGAAGTAGTAGGGGCGCTCGCTGAAGCGTGCCACGAACCCGGCGCGGGCCTTCCGAAGCGCATCGGTATCGACGATGGGCATCGGCTGACCAGGCGCGAGCAACTCGTTGAGGAGGAAGTAGTTCTGGACAGAATGGAGCGTCTGGAATTGACGCTCGAACGGGATCATCTGGACACAGCTCGGGTCGAAGTTGCCATCGATCGCCGGCACGACGACGACGTCGACGACACTCGGTTCGGCATGGAAGGTCCAGGTCGGCATCTCGCCGAAGAACTTCTCCACGGCCCGGTTCGGAGCGGCCTTGTCCGCCCGCTCGGTGCCCTCGGTGCGTTTCTTGAGGAACGGCTCCCGGGAGCCTGCGACCACCCGGCCTGCCTCATCGACGACGGTCGTCTCGGTCGACACCAGGAGTGCCCCGCGGCGGCAGGCCTCGATCTGACCCATGCTCTTGCCGTGGTTCGACTCGCCACCCAGGAACAACACGGTCCTGTCGCCGTAGCGGACCGCGGAGGCGTGGAAGGGATGGAGACCGACGGCCTCCATCCGGAGCGCGAGCATGGTCACCACGACTTTCTGGATCGGCCCGGCCGGCCATGGTCCGCTGAAGTGCATCGCCCGTCCGTCGTAGGCGATGGATCGCTCGCCGTCCTGGCGCCACACGATGTCCGGCTCTGGCAGCGTAACCTCGGGCGAGATCCGCACGTCGGCGAGGCGGTAGTTGAGAAATGTCAGATCCTCGAGCACGTGCTCGCGCGGTTCGCCGCCGTAGACGTCGACCCGCAGCCGCGCAGCCCCGGCCGACATCTCCTCGGTCAGTTGCAGGTGGCCGTTCATGGATTCCCTTCGGTCAGCCGGGCTTGGTTTCCGGGTCGGGCAGGACCACGTCACGGATCGCCCCGACGAGGTCGTGGTAGGACTTGATGAAGCCGCGCAGCGTCCTGACCGTCGCTCCGTAGCCGTCGAACTCGTCGACCGCGAGGCCATCTGGCTCGAACGCCCGTCCGAAGTCCGGGATCCGCGTCAGCAATTCCTTGATCGTGCCCAGGTCCACCGGCTCGTCGATGCGAGCCACCGGCGAGATCCCGCTGCCGTTGAAGCGGACCTGCCAGGCATGCGGGATGGTCAGCGCCAGGTCGCCACCAACGAACTCTGTCCAGTGGAGGCGGTGCCGATAGGCCGCGACGAGGAGCCGCGTCCGGTATGAACGCTCGTTGAACAATCCGTAGGCGCGTTTGAAGGCTGCGATGCCGGCCCAGTTCAGGACGTCCGGATGGATCGCGATTCCGTCGCGCTCGACCAGGATCCGCATCCAGTCGTCGAGGCGTCCGACCATCAAGGTGCAGACCGGGGTCATGGCCGCGACATCGCCACCCCGAGCAGCCAGCGCATCGAGGCCTCGCTCGACGGCTTCCGCCACGGCGAGGGCCTGCGCGACGGTGAAGCACACGGTGGCATTGATGTTGACGCCCGCTGCGGTCGCCAGCTCAATCGAGTGGATCCCTGCCCGGCTGGCCGGGAACTTGACCTGGATGTTCGGGGCGAGGCCCGCGAACCGGATGCCCTGCTCGAGCATGCGCTCAGCATTCGGGTAGTTCTGGGGGTTCGTCTGCAGCGACAGCCGGCCCTTGCGTCCGCCCTCGCGCCGGAAGACCGGCTCGAGGATGCTCGCGCCCCGAACCGCCATCTCCTCGATGATCGCCCAGGTGAGGTCCATCTCGGTCCAGGCCGGATTCTCGACGGCGAGCTGGCGGATCCGTGGGATCCAGTGCGCCTTCTCGGCACGGAGCACATCGAGCACGATGCTTGGATTGGAGGTGGCGCCGGACGCGCCCCGAGCGACCGCATACTCGAGCTCGGCGACAGCACACGAGTCATTCCAGTAATCGGTGGGCGTGTCGTCAGTCATCCGGAGCAACGGGCTGTCGACGAAGTTCTGCAGCACGGGGGCGGTCATCATGTTCCATCCTCCGGCTTCAGCACTGCAGCTGGGTCTGGGTCGAGTATAATCGATTATCGATGGCTTGCCAATCCGAGCCGACCACCTGGAACCTCCGACTTCGAGGCGAGACGGATGGCCTACATCGTTTGCGCAACCTGGAAGGCCAAGCCCGGCGAGGACGGTACCGTGCTCAACCTGCTTCGCCAGATCAGGACAGCATCGGCCAATGAGCCCGGCTGCCTCCTGTTCGCGGTTCACCGCTCACGCCAGGATCCAAGCGTGTTCTTCCTCTACGAGCAGTACGTCTCGGAGGCCGCCTTTCAGGCTCACGCGACTTCGGATCATGTCCGCCGCCTCGTGCTCGAAGATGCCGTCCCCCGCCTTGAGTCCCGCCGGCGCGAACTGTTCGAGCTCGTCGAGTAGGCTGACCAGGGCATGAATGGGAGTCGATTCTGTGCCGCTCGGTGAGGAGGTCCTCGATAAGTTCCTGGGGGATGCCTCGTTCCCCGTGACCTGGGATTCCGAGATCGAGAAGGACTTCTTCTGGGTCTACGACGACCTCCATTGTCCGCATCCCGTCAGCCCCATGTTCTTCGACATCGGTGGCTGGTGGTTGACCTGCGACCACATGTTCCGGCGTTTCGGAACCCCGTTCGCCGTCGACTGGCTGGCCAAGAACGTCAACGGCTACGTCTTCACGACCGCGATCCCACCTGACCCGACGCTCCGGATCGACTCGACCGAGTACAGCGCCCGATACGGCGCACGCGTGCCGCGCGATGCCGATTTTGGCGCAATGATGGGGGCCTACCTCGACACGGTCCTGCCGGTCTATGGTGACCAGTTCGCCGATTGGTGGCGGGACCGGCTGCGTCCCGAGATGGAACGCAACTTCGTGTACCTCGAGGAACGCCTGGACGCCGCCGAGCGAATGACCCTGGCCGAGGTGGCGTGCCTGCTCGAGGACGCGATCGATGTCCACGACCGCCACTGGAAGATCCACTGGATGCTGAACTTCGCGCAGCTCTCGGCAACCCTGAATCTTCGCGCGGTCATGGAGAAGGCTCGCGGGAACGTCGACGAGCAGCTGCTCGGCCGGCTCCAGAACTCCGCGTCGGACCGCAACTGGGACTCGATCGAGGCACTCTGGCAGATGAAGAACGAGGTCCGCGACGACCCCGAGCTGCGCCCGGCGTTCGGAGTCGACGGGGCGCCCAGGATCGTCGAGGCACTCCGCGCGACCGAGCGCGGGCAGCGCTTCATCACCGAACGAATCACGGCGTATCAGCGCGAGTTCGGCTGGCACGCCGTGTGGAGCCACGAGTTCATCTTCCCAACCCTGCGCGAGCACATGGAGCCAGTCATCGAGCTCGTGCGGGGCTACCTCGAAACGGACTACGACTACCCTTCAGCCATCGAGGCGATGCGCCTCGACATCGAGGCCGCATCCTTGGAGATCCTCGATGGCCTGACCGATACGGCGCTCGAGGAGATGCGGGCGGCCAATGCAGTCAATCTGCGGATGGCCCCACTCACCCCCGACCACCACTTCTACATCGACCAAGGAGCGAACGCACACGTTCGCCTTGTCCTGATCGCCGCCGGGCGGAAGCTGGTCGAAGCCGGCCGCCTTGACCAGCCGGATGACGTCGTGTTCCTGCGCTACAACGAGTTGCGCGGCCTGATCGGCGGCGCCGTCAACGTCGATGGCCGGGCCCTGGTGGCGAGCCGACGAGCCGAGCGCCGAGGGTCGGAAAAGCTGCGACCGCGGGATTGGGTGGGCACGGCGACAGCCTCGCAGCTCGCGTTCCCGTACCTGGTCAACTGGGGATATCCGGACCGCTTCTACCAGAAGCAGCTGGCCGACGAGCGGATCGTTACCGGGCTCGGGGCGTCACCCGGTGTCGTCGAGGGAATCGCCCGGGTCGTGCGTACGGTCGACGAATTCGACGAGGTCCGGGCGGGCGACATCCTGGTCTGCCAGATGACGAATCCGGCCTGGGTGGTTCTCTTCACGAAGATCGCCGGTCTGGTGACCGATACTGGCGGGACGACCTCGCACCCGGCCGTCCTGGCCCGCGAGTTCGGGATCCCGGCGGTCATCGGCACCTCGGTGGCCACCCAGCGGATCTGCACTGGAGACAGGCTGCGCCTCGATGGCTCGGCGGGCTTGGTCGAGATCCTCCGCGATGAGCCGACGGAACCGGCGGTTCAGCCAGCCGCCCCGATCGGGGGATGAAGGAGGTTCCGGTGGCAACTGCTCGAGCACTCTCCCGCAGCGTGCTCGGCGAGCAGGTCAAGGATCGCATCCTCGAGGGGATTCTCCGGGGCGACTATCCCCCCAACGCTCGGATCGTTGAAACGCAGGTCGCGCGCGAGCTCAACACCAGCCAGGCCCCGGTCCGGGAGGCCCTCCGCGCCCTCGAGGCCCTCGGCTTCGTCGAGATCACGCCATTCAAAGGCGCCCGGCTGCGCAGGCCCACCCGCCGCGAGATCCTCGAGGCCTACGCCGTCCGCTCTGCGCTCGAGTCGCTCGGTGCGCGCTCGGCCGTGCCAGGCATGACCCAGGCCGGGATCGACGAACTCGCCGGGTACTGCGAGGCGATGCACGCGGCGGCCGAGGCCGGCGACGGCCACGGCGTGGCCGAGGCAGATGCCAGGTTCCACGGCCGGCTCCTGGAGATGGCCGACAACCGCACCCTGGACAAGGTCTGGCGCTCGCTCGAGCCGTTCCTGCGGACGTACATCACGCTCGTCGTCCCGGGAGCCGATCCGCGCTGGTCGGCCGAACTCCACGCTCCCATCCTGGCGGCCGTGAAGCGCCGCGATACCGAAGCGGTCGTAGCGGCACTCGAGCGGCACTTCGTCGAGGCGAGCGCAAACATGGCTCGGCGCTGGCCGGATGGCGACCTTCGGGGTGGTTGAGGCCGACCCACCGCGCCTCCTTCAGCCAGGCAGGCCCTGCTTGATCATCGAGAGCGATGGGTCCGGCCCCTTGAAACCGACGAGGTATTCCAGCCTGATCGGCGCGAAGCACTCGTAGAAGACGGCGTCCTCATCGCCAAGCTGCCGAAAGGCATGGATCCAGTTCGAAGGAATCACGAGGAGAGAACCGGGGCCCACCTCGGCCTCCTCGTCGCCCACCTTTGCCCACAGCCGACCATGCTCCACGAGCATGATCTGCTCGGCCTCGTGGCTGTGCTCCGGGATGACCACGCCGCCGCGATAGACGATCCGGGTCATCATCGCCTTCTCGCCCGACACGGTCTGGCGGTGGACGCCGGGGATGTACTCGACGGTAGGGAACTCATCCCAGGTCGTGATCTGACGCATGGTGGACCTCCCTGCTCAGCTGTCTGGGGTCGTGCTGGTCTCGGCGAGCCGGGCGGCGCGCGCCTGCGCGTCCAGGCCGCGCAGGATGAGCTCGGGCGTAACCGGCAGCTCGTCGATCCGCACGCCCGTCGCGTGGTAGATGGCATTGACGATCGCCGGGATCGGCGAGTTCGCCGTCATCTCACCGACGCCCTTGACCCCGTACGGTCCGTTCGACGACGGGTACTCGAGCACGACGCACTCGATCTTCGGCATCTCGTAGGCGCCGGGCATCAGGTATTCGCTGAAATCCTTGGGGCTGTAGGCGGGATCGGGGTAGTACGGCTGGGTCGTCTCGTACAGGGCATGCGACATCCCCATCCAGGCACCGCCCACGATCTGGCCCTTGACCAGGGCCGGGTTGATCTGGCGCCCCACCTCGTAGGCGCTCCTGATGCTGAGGACTGTCACCTCGCCCGTATCGGTATCAACCGCGACCTCGGCCACGGTGCAGGCGTGGGCTTCGGTCGAGTCGGGGTCCATGGCGCCGGTCTCGGGATCGACTGGACTCCTGGGCTTCATGTAGACCCCGCGGCCGGCGATCGTCCTGCCGTACTTGAACTGGGCCGCGGCGGCGATGTCGGCGATCTTCATCGATCGGTCGGGGGCACCGCGGACCAGGATGTTGCCCTGGCCATCGAACTCGAGATCGCTTCGGGCGGCTTCGAGTTCATCTTCCGCGACGTCGAGGAGGGCCTCGCGCGCCTCCTGGGCGGCCGCGATGACCGCGTTGCCGACGCGGTGCGTCGCCCGGCTCGCGAAGGTGCCCATGTCGTGGGGTCCGGTGTCGGTGTCGGCGGTGTCGATGACGACGTCGTCCATGCCCACCCCGAGGGCCTCGGCGGCGATCTGGCCAATGACCGTGCGCAAGCCCTGGCCGAGGTCCGTGGCCGACAACGAGACGACGAACGAACCGCTCGTTGTCGCGTGGATCAGCGCCTGCGACGGGTCACCGCCAAGGTTCATGCCGGTCGGGTAGTTGACGGCGGACAGGCCCGTGCCGCGGAGCTTCACCACCTCACGCCCCGCCTTCGGGTCGCCGGGCCGATGTCATCGCCCGGAACTCGACCGGCAGCTCGTGGCCGACGAGCCCGGCTGCCGCCTGCATCGTCTCGATCAGGGTCGCATCCTCGACCAGCTTGCGGTGGGGCTTCATGTCGCCATCCCGATAGGCATTGATGAAGTGGATCGACCACGGATCGAGGCCCACGACCTCGGCGATCTTGTCCATCTGGACCTCGATCGCAAACGAGGCCATGGTGATCCCGAAGCCGCGCATTGCGCTGGACGGCTGGCGGTTCGTATACACGCAGTAGGCGTCGATCGAGACATTCGGGATGGCGTACGGGCCGGCGGCGTTCGCGGCATGCTTCGTGAGCGCATACGGCGTCTGGCGGCTGTAGGCACCAGAGTCGGCGTAGCTCGTCACCTTGCGGGCGATGATCCGACCGTCGGCCATGACTCCGTCCTTCATGTAGATCCGCCAGGCGCTGCGCGTCGACGAGACCTGCATCTCCTCGGAGCGGCTGAAGGCATACCTGACCGGGCGACTCGTCTTCATCGCCGCGAGCGTCGCGAGCGGCTCGACGATGACATCGACCTTGCCGCCGAACCCGCCACCGACGGTTCCACCGACGAAATGGAGCTTGTTGCCCGGGACCTGGAGAATGATCGCGGTGTTGTCGAGGCTGAAGTAGACCGCCTGCGTGTTGGTATAGACGGTGTACCGCCCATTTGCCTCGGGCACGGCGATGCATGCGGTCGTCTCGGTTGGCGCCTGCTCGATCGGCTTCGTGTTGTAGACACCTTCGACGATGTGGTCGGCCCGGGCGAACGCTGCTTCGACGTCGCCGAAGCGCACGCGCCGGCAGGGATGGCCCTCGTACATGAACGTGTTATTGCCCCAGTGGGTCACGATCGGGGCACCGGGCCGGAGGGCCTCTTCGACGTCAAAGACCGCCGGAAGCTCCTCGAGATCGAGCTTCACCCGGGCCACCGCGTCGAGGGCAGCGTCCTCGGATTCGGCGACGATCGCGACGATTGGCTCGCCCTTGTAGCGGACACGGTCTTCGGCCAGGACGAACTCCTCTTCGGGCTCCACCCCGATCAGGCCGAGGATCGTGTAGACGTTGTGGGGCACGTCGGCGTGGGTCAGGGCGCGGACGAAGCCCGGGACGCGCTCCGCTTCGGACAGGTCGACGCCCAGGATCCGGGCGTGGTGGAGCGGGCTGCGCACGATCTTGAGATGGAGCAGGCCCGGGAACGAGCGGTCCGTCGTGAACTGGGTCCGGCCGGTCACATGGCCGATCCCGTCACTCCGTGGAACCGACCTGCCGACAACGTTCATCGCCGGACTCATCGACGCTGCGCTCCCGGCGCGGCGCCGGCCTGCGCGGCGCCTTCGACAGCGGCGACGATCGGCTCGTAGCCGGTGCAGCGGCAGATGTTGCCGGCAAGCGCGTCGAGGATCTCCTCTCGCGTCGGGCGCGGATTGTGCTCGAGGAGCGCCTTCGAGACCATGATCATGCCGGGCGTGCAGTAGCCGCACTGGAAGCCGGAGGCGTCGAGGAACGCCTGCTGGAGCGGATCCAAGCCATCGACCGGTGTGATCGACTCGAGCGTCGTCACCTGCTGGCCGGCCACGTCCTCGACTGGCAACAGGCAGGCGAGCACCGGTTCGCCCTCGACCAGGACGGTGCAGCTTCCGCAGCCGCCCTGGCGACAGCCTTCCTTGACGGCCGTGTACCCGAGCTGGTAGCGCAGGACTGCCTGGAGCGTCGTCATCGGCTTGACCATGACCTCGACCTCGCGGTCGCCCAGCACAAAGGTGACGATCTTCGAGCCCATCCTAGGCACCCTCCGCCACGCCGGCTCGATGCTGTTCAACGACGAGCTCGAGTGCTCGCCGAACGAAGACGCCGACCATCCGGCGGCGGTACCACTCGGTGGCAAGGGCGTCGGTCAAGGGGCGGCATTCGCGCACGGCCGCTGCGGCCGCCTGCTCGATGACCCCGGCCTCGAGGGCCGAGCCGACGATCGCCGCCTCCGCACCCGCGACCCGAATTGGGTGCGGGCCGGCCGCACCGAGGGCGATTCGCGCAGCACTGATCTGGCCGTCGCGCCGTTCGAGGGCGACGGCCACCGTCACGACGGCGGGGGTATTGGCATGCTTCCGGCCAAACTTGATGAAGGCCGTCTGGCGCACCGTCGTGGGCACCCTGATCTCCACGAGCAGCTCGTCGGCAGCCAGCGCGTTGGTCATGAAGCCGGTATGGAAGTCGGCCAGCGGAACGATCCGCGTGCCTCGTGCGCCGGCCAGGCGCACCTGCGCGTCGAGCGCGAGCAGGGCGACCGCGACGTCGCCTCCCGGAGGAGGCGTGAACAGGTTGCCGCCGACCGTGGCCATGTTGCGGATCGGCCAGCTCGCCATGGTCCGGGCGGCCTCGCGGAGAAGAGGAACGCCCTCCTGGGCGAGGAGCTGGGTGAGCGTCGTCGTCGCTCCGATCGCGAGGACGTCGCCACGCCGCTCGATGCCGCCGAGACCCGCATGGCGAAGGCTCATCACCCGGTCCGGCATGGCAATGCCCTCGTTGATCAGGGGCATCGTCAGCGTCCCGCCGGCCATCACCAGGAGCTCCGGCCCGTGACGCTCGAGTAGGTCGATCGCTTCGGGCAGCGAGCGGGGAACCAGGTATTCGCCCACGGTCACCGTGAAGACTCCTGGCCCTCGGGCGAAGCATCCAGCGGGGCGGAGCCGGTCATCTGCATCGAGGGACGCTCGGGGCGCCACGGGCGATCACGAAATCACCTCGTAGCCCTGGACCTCGCTGCTCGAGATGAGCGCGTTGAGCGCCGGCTGGAGGCCCTGGTGGACCGGCGATGAACGCCAGCCCAGGGACGATTCCGCGTCGCGGAATCGCAGGATCATCTGGTAGCGGGTCGGGTCTTCAGCCTCACGCAGCAGCTCCACCCGCACGAACCCGGGAGATTGGGTCATCGCCGGGCGGTATCGATCGGCGAAGAACCGCTCCAACTCGGTGGTCTGGTCGCTCTGGACATTGAATGTGATGTGACGCTCGATCATGGTCATCCCTCGAGGAGCGGAATTTGATCGCGGTCCGTAGGCAGGTCTATCGAGATCCTAGTCCCGTTCGGATGGTCCGGGCCGGACGCCGCCGGCACGCGGCCCGACCGATCCAGGCCTGGAGCTCGGATTCAGCGCTGCGGCATCGCGCCGAATGTCCTCTCGATGTCGTCGAGCAGCCGCAGCGTCGACTCGACCAGGACATCGAGATAGCGCTCGCCGAACTCCGGCGTCGCCGCACGTGGATCACCCCAGGTACCCGACCGGGTGGCGCGATGGACCGAGCCGGGCGTCGAGAAGAAGAACGCCGTGTGAACCGGGCCCGGACTCGTGACCTCGGGCAATGGCGGGAACTCGGCGTTCGCCAGGTCCATGTCGACGAGTGCCGGATTGATTGCGAGGATCGCCGAGGTCTCGCCGAGATTGGCATGCAGGCCCGTCCCCGGGTCGAAGAACTCGGCGGCCTCCGTCGCCGTCATTCCATCCCAGTAGTTGATCGGAAAGGCGCGGACGCCAGCGGGCATCCGATCGGCCGCATTGGCGCAGGCATAGGCGATCGCGTACGTGTTGTCGTAGTGGCCATTGAGGAAGATCACCCGGGTGAATCCCACCGCCGCCAGGGACACGCACAGATCCTCGACGAGCGCCATGAAGGTCGGGATCCGCACGTGTACGACCCCGGTGAAACCCACGTGCGGATAGGACAAGGCGTAGTTGATCGAGGGCGCGACCACGGCACCGAGCCGCGGCGCGATGCGACGGGCGACCTCCTGGGGCACCAGGACGTCGGTCAGGAGCGGGGCATGCGGACCGTGTTGCTCGGTCGAGCCGGTCGGCACGATCACGGTCTGATGGTTCTTGAGGAACGCTTCGACCTCGAGCGTGGTCATCTCGCCCAGGAGCACCGTGGCGGGCTTCATCGCGATCCGTTCTCCTCCTATTTGGATCCTGGTGGCCGGCGAGGGCCGATCCACTCCCCTTCGCGAGCGACGCGGACCACGTCCAGGTGGCCGTCCAGCTCAACCAGGTCGGCACGCTGGCCGACCGCGATCCGGCCGCGGTCGGTGATCCCCAGCAGCGCGAGTGGATTGCGGCTCGCGGCCGCCACGGCATGCGGAAGCGTGAGCCCGGCGTCGACGAGATTGCGCAGCGCGCTGTCGAGGGCGATCACGCTGCCCGCCAGGATGTCGGTCCCGGCCAGCGTCGCGCGGCCGCCGAGAACGTCCACTTCGAGCCCCCCGATGGCCGTCCGTCCATCGCCCAGTCCCGCCAGCGGCAGCGCGTCGCTGACGAGGACGAGCCGGCCGGCGGGCTTCAGCCTGGCAACGATCGGCCAGAGCGCCGGATGGACGTGCTGGCCATCGGCAATGAGCTCGACAAAGACGGCGTCGTCGAGCAGTGCCGCGACGGCCAGTCCCGGGGCGTGATGATCGACCCCCGACATCGCGTTGAACAGGTGCGTGGTCGAGCGCGCGCCCGCGCTGTAACCGGCTCGTGCCTGGCCCGCGGTCGCGGCGGAATGCCCCAGCGACGCCACGATCCCGTTCGCACTGAGCCAGCGGATCAGGTCGAGGCCTCCCTCGACCTCGGGCGCCAAGGTCATCACCCGGAGGCCCGGAAGCAACCCGAGGAGCGCCGCTTGGGGCACCCTGGCGGGAAGGGCGATGAACGCCGGATTCTGGGCGCCCTTCCGGTCGGGCGAGATGAACGGTCCCTCCAGGTTGAACCCGAGCGCCTGCGCGCCATCCGCCGGTGCATCGGGCAGCCAGTCCCGGACGCGCTCCGCAAACGCCGCCAGGGCGTCGAGCGGGGCGGTCACGGCCGTCGGCAGGAACGAGGTCACTCCGTGGCGGAGGAGCGCTCGGGCCATCCCGTCGAGGTCGGTCCGTGCGCCCATCGCGTCGTAACCGCCCCAGCCGTGGACGTGCAGATCGACGAAGCCTGGCGCGACGAACGGGCCGTCCTGCTCGGCGTCGTCCGGCTCGATCGCGGCGATCCGGCCGTCCTCGATGGACAGCCGACCGGGGACGATCGAATCGTCCAGGATCAGCCTGCCGCCGACCAGCACCGCGGTCATCGCGGAACCCGGCGTCCAGGCGGGCGCAGCGTCACGTCGCCGCTCGTTCCGCGGCGTGCACCGCAGCGCCGATCGCGCCAGCCCACGTCCCGAGCTCGGCCCGCACCAGCGCGACATCGTCGATGGAGGTGGTCCTGACCCGACGGGCGATCTCGGCCCGGATCGGCGCGAACAGGAGCTCGCCCGCGGCCGCGACGCCCCCGCCGACGACGATCCGATCCGGTGAGATGACGGTGATCATGTTGGCGATCCCGATCCCCAGGTACCGGCCGACGTCAGCGAGTCCGGCGCGCGCCCGCTCGTCGCCGGCCTGTGCGGCGCGGACGGCCTCCTCGGCGGTCGCCGTCCCGCAGGCCGCCGCGATCTGGTCGGCCCGCGCGTAGGCCTCCAGGCAGCCCCGGTTCCCGCAGTGGCACCATGGGCCGTCCGGATCGATCGTGTGGTGGCCGATCTCGCCGGCCGTGCCGTCGTGGCCCTCATGGACGCGGCCGTCGATCGCGAACACGCCGCCGACGCCCGTCCCCAGCGTGAGCCCGACCATCGACGAGGCGCCCCGTCCGGCCCCCAGTCGCAACTCTGCCAGCCCGAACGCCCGAGCATCGTTGATGAGGAACGTGGGCAGGCCGACGGCAGCCGCGACCGGACCGGCCACCGGATGGCCCGCCCAGTTGCCGGGGATATTCACCAGGAACCGCGTCGTGCCCATGGCAGGGTCATACAGCCCGGGCACCCCAATCCCGATCGTGAGGATCGGTCCGCACTCGGCGATCGCGGCGGCGGCCACCTCGGCCAGCTGGGCAACGACCGTGGCGGGCACGGCAGCGGGGTCGGCCACGACCCGGGTCGGGACCTGGTCGGTCGCCACGGTGGTCCACGAATCGTTGGTATGCGCCAGCACGGCCCACTTCAGGTTCGTGGCACCAAGGTCGATACCCAGGTGACCGGTTGCGAGCCCCTGGATCATCGTGTCAATCCCCTCCGCCGGCGTCGCTCAGGACTCTGACGTGACGCGGGTGTAAGCGGCCGCCACGGCGACGATGATCGAACCGAACAGGATCTGGCGGACGGCCTCCGGGTAGCCGAGCGACGTCAGCAGCGAGCTGAGGACAGTAAGGATGAGCGCCCCGACAATCGTCCCGGCGAAGCCGCCCCGGCCGCCCATGATCGACGTCCCTCCGATCACTGCCGCTGCCACGGACGGAAGGACATACGAGTCGGCGAGCGACACGCTGGCGGTGTTGGTCAGGCCGGAGATCAGGAACCCGGCGGCCGCCGCCAGGAGCGCCGAGACGACGTACAGCACGATCAGGATCTGCCACGACCGGGCCCCCGACAGACGTGCGGCGACCGGGTTGTCCCCGATCGCGTACAGCAGGCGGCCGTAGCCGGTCCGCCTGAGGCCGAGCAGGATGATGGCGGCGAGGGGCATGAAGACCAGCAGGCTGTACGGGAGGATCTGGGCCACGGTCGAGGACCCCACCGTCCGGAGCTCGGGCGGGATGCCCGTTGAGGTCGTGATCGTCTGGAGCTGCCAGAAGTTCACCAGGCCGAGGACGACCAGGCTCATGCCCAGGGTCATGATCAGCGGATGCACCCGGAAGACGCCAACGCCGATGCCGCTGACGAGCCCCGCGAGCGCGGCCGCGACGAGCGCGATGACGATGCCCGTCGGCACTCCCGAGCCGGCGGCGAGTGATGCCACGACGAAGCCTGCCATCGAGGCGACGGCACCCACCGAGAGGTCGATCCCGCCGGTCAGCATCGTCAGCGTCTGGCAGCCCGCCAGGATCGCCAGGGGCACGGCGGCCCGCAGCATGATCCCGATCCATTCGGGCCCGACGATGCCCGGGCGGACGATCTCGCTGGCGACGACCAGGACAGCGAGGAGGGCCAGCAGTGGAATCATCGGCCGGTCAGAGAAGAGGCCGCGCCAGGCGGCCGTGCCGAGCCAGGGGCTGCGCGCTCCCGAGGT
>Ga0208078_1000100_pt1 | contig 24898 bp, 13 predicted proteins | sample NGESurdeep072012_3_FD_184468 | JGI IMG/M metagenome (GOLD analysis project Ga0208078, IMG submission 184468) | Arctic peat soil microbial communities from Barrow, Alaska - NGEE Surface sample 53-2 deep-072012 (SPAdes) | ecosystem: Environmental > Terrestrial > Soil > Wetlands > Peat ...
CGCCGCGATGGGCCAGGATGGGCTGATGCAGATGACGAGCATGCTCACGAATCTCGTCAAGTTCGAGATGACGAACGTGCACATCGACGCGAGCCGCGTGCAGCCGGACACCACCGTCGACAGCTACAAGGCGCAGCACTACCGCGTGACGCAGACGTATCACATGAAGATGTCGATGGCGTTCATCCATCAGGAGAACGACGTCAACGCATCGGGCGAGTACTACTACGCGCACGAGTTCGACGATCTGATCAACCCGTACATGTCATCCGGGTGGAGCGCGTCGACGAACTTCTTCAATAACCCGGATTACACGAACCAGCTGAAGGCCGCAGCAGCGAAGGTGCCGCACGGGGTGCCGGTGCTCGTGGTGATCCACAACACGAACACCGACAAGAAGGGAAAGACGGTGTCGGGCACCACGACCATGCACTCCACGAATCTCGTGCGGGGCGACATCCCCAATTCGACGTTCGAGATTCCCGCGGGCTACACGAAGTACGAGCCGCCGACGCAGGCCGGTGCCCCGCAGGGTGCGCCCGCGAGCGATGCGAGCGCGCAGACCGACACCACGAAAAAGCAAAAGAGGGGGATGTTCCACATCCCTCGCTAAAAGGTCATCAGCTCCGCGTACGCCTTCTTGAAGTCGTCCACCTGCGGCAGAATCGCGTCCTCGAGCGCCGGCGCGTAGCCGACGAACGTGTCGGTGCTCGCCACGCGCTTCACCGGCGCGTCCAGCCACGCGAAGCACTCGTCCGCAATCGCCGCGGCGATCTCCGCACCGTAGCCCCACGACATCGAGTCCTCGTAGCCGACGATCACCCGGCTCGTCTTCCGCACGCTCGCGAACACGGTCTCGCGATCCCACGGGCTCAGCGTGCGCAGGTCGATCACCTCGACCTCCACCCCCTGCTCGGCCGCGTGATTCGCGGCGATCAGCGCGCGCTGCACCGTCGCGCCGTACGTCACCACGGTAATGTCCGATCCCTCGCGCACGACCTTCGCCTTGCCGAACGGGATCATGAAGTTCGGGCCCGGATAACAGGCCTTGTTGTACGTCTGACGGTAGAGATGCTTGTGCTCGAGGAAGATCACGGGATCGTCGCCGCGAATCGCGGTGCGCAAGAGCCCGTTCGCATCGAGCGCGCTCGACGGGCAGACCACGCGCAGCCCCGGCGTGTGCGTGAAGAGCGACGCGCCGGTTTGCGAGTGATAGATCGCGCCGCGGATGTAGCCGCCGTACGTCGTGCGCACGACCACCGGCGCGCTGAAGGCGTCGTTGGAGCGCCACCGCATCGTCGCGAGCTCATCGCGCAGCTGCATGAACGCCGGCCAGATGTAGTCGAAGAACTGAATCTCGACGACGGGCTTGAAGCCGCGCAGCGCCAGCCCGATCGCGCGCCCGATGATGTTCGCTTCCGCCAGCGGCGAATTGTACACGCGCGCGCCGCCGAACTCCTTCTGCAGCCCCCACGTCACCTTGAACACGCCGCCCTTTCCCTTGAGCGTGCCGAGGTTCTGATCGCGCGAGACGTCGGCGACGTCCTCGCCGAAGATCAGGATCTTCTCGTCGCGGCGCATCTCGTCCTTCATGCACGCGTTGAGCAGATCGACCATCGTCGTCGGCTCGCCCGCGAACTGCGGATCATCTTCCGTGTCGAAGCTCTCTCCGCAAGGATCGACGTGCGGGGAGTAGACGCCGTGATAGATCGTATCCGCCGTCGGCTGCGGCTGCTCGAGCGCGTCGTCCGTCGCCGCGAGCACCAGCGCGTCGACCTCCTCGCGCATTGCCGTGAGCGACTCCTCTGTTGCATGCCCCTCGGCGATCAGCCACTTCGGAAAGTTCACGAGCGGATCGCGCTCCGCATCGGCCTTGCGCTCCGATGCCGGCCGATACATCACCTCGTCGTCCGAGAGCGAGTGCGAGTAGGGACGAATCACGTGCGCGTGCACGAGCGCGGGACCCTTCCGCTTTCGCGCGTAGTCGATCGCGCGGGACATCGCCGCATGCGAGGCGACGAAGTCGCAGCCATCCACTTCCTGGATGTACAGTCCCGGGAACGATGCGAGCAGCTTCGAGATGTTGCCGCCCGGCGTGTTCACCTCCACAGGCACCGAGATCGCGTAGCCGTTGTCCTCGACCACGTACACCACCGGCAGCGCGAGATTGCACGCGCTCGAGATCGATTCCCAGAACTCGCCCTCGCTCGTCGCTCCCTCGCCCGTGGAGACGTACACGACCTCGTCCTCCGTGAAGCCCTCCGTGATGCCGAGCAGCTTCGCGCGCTTCGATGCCTCCGCTATCCCCACCGCGTGAAGGAACTGCGTCCCCGTCGGCGACGACGATGACACGATGTTCCACTTCTTGTGCCCCCAATGGCTCGGCATCTGCCGCCCGCCCGACGCGGGATCCGCAGCGGCGCCCACGGCCTCGTAGAGCATCTCGGCCGGCGTCACCCCCTGCTGGAGGCAGAAGGCGCGATCGCGATAGTACGGTATCGACCAGTCGGAGCCCGCGCGGATCAGCATCCCCGCGGCGGTGAGAACCGCCTCGTGCCCGGCTCCCGAGATCTGGAAGAAGATCCGGTTCTGGCGCTTGAGCTGGATCTCCTTGTCGTCCATCCGCCGCGACAGATACATGTTCCGGTAGGCGGCGTTGAGCTGAGCGGCGCTCAGGCTCGCGGCGGCCGGGGGGGCGGCGGTTGTGGGCGTGGCCATGTCTCTCCAAGTCCTGTGAAATCGACGGTGTAAGATACCTTCGCGCCCGCCGCTGATGCCATACGAATGCCTACCGGGGCCGCGCCGGACGCCTTATCATCCTTGAGAAGCTCGCGCACGACTGCAACATCTCTTTACTCGAGCGGCCTCGGCCGCTCTTCGGCGGCGACATGCAGGAATCCGGCTCCGCAAACGCACACTGCATTTTCTGCGACATCATGAAGGGCGCGGCCGAGGTCTCGGTGTGCTACGAGGACTCGAGCGCGATTGCATTCATGGACGTGCAGCCGGTGAACGCGGGGCACACGCTCGTCGTCCCGCGCCAGCACTACGAATCCTTTCAGGATCTCCCCACCGATCTCGGCATGCATCTCTTCGAGGTCGCGATGCGACTCAATCCGGTGATTCGAAAGGTCGCGGGCGCAAACGCGATGAATCTCATCGTGTCGAGTGGTGCGGCGGCGGGACAGGACGTCTATCACTTTCACATCCATCTCATTCCGCGTCGCACGGGCGATGGCTTCGATGTGCCGCTGCCGTTTCCGGGCTCCGTGATGCCCGACCGCACGATTCTCGATGCGCAGGCCGCGCAGATATTGGCGTCGCTGCGCGATCCGATGCGCCCCACGCCTCGCGTGGCGCCGGCCGTCGCGAAGAAGTAGGAGAAGCGGTTTCTAGCGCCCCGAGCGCACGGCGGAGACCGCCTGCGCCAGCGTCTGGGCCGTCGCGCTGAGTTCCGTCGCGGCGCCGTTCAACGAATCGATCGCTCCCTCCTGTTGCGTGCTCGCGCCCGCGACCACGCCTGTCTCCGACGCCGCGCGCGTTGCCTCCTCCTTCGCATCGGCCAGCGCGCGAGCCATCACGCCGGAGCGGTTCGCACTCTCGCGCGCCGCGTCGACTATCCGATGCCCCGCTGCCGCCACCGACTCCGACGCGAGTACGATGCGGTCGAGCTCATCCACCCAATCGCCGCTCGCGTCGGCCACCGACAGCACCTCACCGCGCGTGCGCTGCATGAGCGCCACCGCGCGATCGAGCGTCAGGCGGATGTCGCGCACTGCATTGTCCATCCCCTCGGCCTCCGCCGCGCTTCGATCGGCGAGCTCGCGAATCTCGCGCGCGACCACCGCGAAGCCGCGCCCATGCACCCCCGCGCGCGCCGCCTCGACCGCCGCGTTGAGCGCGAGCAGCCCCGTCTGATCGGCGAGCTCCGTGATCGTCTGCCCGAATTTCTGCACCGCCTCCGAGATCTGGCGCAGTCGTGCGACCTGATCGGCGCCCTGCTGCACGACGGCCGCGGCGGCCGTCAGCTGCGCGCGCGCCTGCTCCGTCGCGCCGCGCACCATGCGTGCGTCCGCGAGCATCTGTCCGCCGCTCTGCTGCGTCACCCGCCCCTCGGTGACCGTGCTGTCCGCGCTCACCTGCGCGTTGCGCGCGCCCTCGGCCCCGCGCGACAGCGTCTCCGCGAGATTGCGCACCGTCGCGGCGAGCCGGCGCGCGGTCTCCGCGCTCTCCTGCGCGCTCGCGTGCAGCTGCTGCGTCGTCGCGGTGATCGACTCGACGTGCGACGTCATGTCGGCGGACGCGGCGACCACTGGCTGAATGAGCTTGTCGAGCGCCAGCGAGAGCGCGAGCTGCGGCGCGATGTACTCGAGCAGCGACGCATCGTGGACGCGATACATCTGGATGCGCGAGTGCCGCACCGTCCAGATGCCCACGAGCTGATCGCCGTACTTGAGCGGGAGCACGATCTGCGACCGCTGTTCGCTTTCCTGCGGACGCTGAGTGAGCGGGAGCGCGAGGTCGGTGATCGCGTGGCCGGCGCGCACCGCGATGCCGACCATTCCCTCCGTCGCGGAGATGCGCGTGCCCACCGGCACATCGCTCGACGTGTCGACCAGACTCACGAACTCGTTTCGATCGGGATCGTAGGCCGCGATCCCCATCTGCTCCCACGGCACGAGCGCACGCGTGAGCCGCTGGATGTCGCTGAGCGCGTGCCGAAGCTCCGGGCGCGCACTGATCGCGCTCGTCAGCCGCTGCACGAGCTGGAGGCTCTCGCCAACAGCGGCCTGCCGCACGAGCCAGTGTGTGAGCACGCCGATGAGCGTGAGCACGAGCGCGCCCGCGATCATCGTGCGCGGCGTCGTCTGGCTGTACGCGAGGCGGAGCGCGCCGAGCGCGAGGAGCGTCGCGAGCACGGCGACGGTGCTCTCCCAGCGCGCGGTGAGGCGCGCGTCCACCCAGGCGATCGCGGGCGAGAGCTTGAGCTGCAGGTAGAAGGTGCCGTTCACCGTGAGCAGGAACAGCGCGATCATGAAGCCGAGCCGCCACGCGTTGCCGACGGAGAATGCCGCGAGCCCGAGCTGGCCGCTCATCAGCCCGTAGTACGCGTAGCCCGCGATTGATCCCGCAGTGAGAAAGTGTCCGGCGTTGCTCACCGCATTGCGCAGCGGGAGCCGGCGCACGATCGCGTCGCCGACGATGATCCCAATCGCAACCACGAGCGCACCAGCGGCCCAGTCGAACGCTATCAGCGCCGCGATCCCGGGGCCGACGGCGAAGCTCGCGAAGCCTTTCCCCGGTAGCGGAATGCCGAAGACGCGCGTTGCGGCCGCGATCAACACCAGCAGCCCCGCCCCGAGCCACGGGAAGGGATGCGCGTAGTAGTTGAAGGCCAGCCCGAGCGCGACGGAAAGCGTGCCGAATGCGACCACGCACATGCGCACGAGCTCGTCGGTCATCCACGATCTTCGCGCCGGCTGCATGCGCGTGGCGGTGATCTCGAGCGGCGGCGTCATCATTGTAACTAGTGGACGCGCGGTGACTTAGCTGCGTCACGGTGCCCTTGCCGCGAGCCCCCGCTAGTAGTCCACCGGCCGCAGGTAGCTCTCGCCGATCGCCGTTCCGCTCAGCATCGCCACGGTCGACATCCGCCGCTTCCAGTGTGTCGAGTCCAGGCGCTTGCGCACAACGGCCACCTCGTCCTGATCGAAGCCTCGCCCGAGCATCTCATCAACCGAGAAGCCGCTCAGAATCCAGTGCAGAATCTGATCGGCGCGATCGTAGCTGATGCCGAGATCGCCCTCGTCCGTCTGTCCGTGCACGAGATCCGCCGTCGGCGGCTTGTCGATGATTGGCTCCGGCACTCCGAGGTGCATGGCGAGCGCGCGCAGCTGCGTCTTGTACAAATCGCCGATCGGGTTGATCGGCGGCGCGTCGTCGCCGTGCCAGGTGAAGTAGCCGAGCAGCCGCTCCGTCTTGTTGCCGGTGCCGAGTGGGAGCGCCTTGTAGCGCGCGCCGAGGTCGAAGGTGGCGATCATGCGCATCCGCGCCATGACGTTGCCGCGCCGCGTCGCGTCGGCGCCGGGCTCGTTCGCGAGATAGCCGTCGACCGCCGCGCTGATGTCGATCGTGCGGCTCTCGATGCCAAGCGCATCGATGACGAGCTGCGCGTGATCGAGGCTCTCCGGGCTCGACGTGCGATAGGGAAGCCGCACACCGATCACGTTCTTCGCGCCGATCGCCTTCGCCGCGAGGAAAGCGGTAACCGCTGAGTCGACGCCGCCGGAGATCGCGACGATCGCCTTCTCGAAGCCGCGCTGCTCGAGCTCGTCGCGGATGAACGACGTGAGCCAGCTCTCGGTGAGCGAGCCATCGATCGAGAGCGCTGAGGGCGCGCCGTTCTCGCGCGCGCCCACCTGTACGACCTCAATGTCGCTCGAGCGCGACTCCACTTTCGCGCGCGATTTCTTCGCCACCGTTTTCTTCGCGGCCGGCGCCGGATCGTACTCGAGCGCGGCCGGCGTCTCCGCGCGGATCTGCTCGAGATTGTCGAGCAGATGCGGCATCGCCGTCTGCAGATCCGCGAGCAGCGGCATCTCCGAGCGCGCGCGCGAGAGATCGTTGAGGTCGATCCGCAGCGCGACGAGCGCCTCGCGCCAGAGCGGCCCGCGCACGCGCACCTCGCCGTTGGGGCCGGCGATCGTGGCGCCCCCGGGGAAGGACTTCCCGCCCTCGTTCGCCACCAGATTTGCGAACGACACGAACACTCCCTGCTCCTCGGCTATATCCCGCACGAGCCGTTCCCACCGCGCGACGCTCGCGGGGCCGGGGATCGCGTCGTCGCGCGGATGGACGCCACGCGCGGGCGCCGCCGCCAAGATGAAGATCATCGTCGCGCCATCGAGCGCGAGCAGCGTTCCCGGCAGCGAGTGCCACGCGTCCTCGCACACGAGCATCGCGAACTTCCCCCACGGCGTCTCGAACGCGCGGATGTCGTGGCCGCGCTCGACGAAGCGCTCCTCGTCGAAGAGACCGTACGTGGGGAGGAAGTTCTTCCGATGCACGTGACGAATGAGCGGCGCGTCGCCACCCAGTCGCACCCACATCGCGCTGTTGTACAGAATGCTGTTCCAGAGCTCGTAAAAGCCGATCGCGACCTCGAGCGGCTGCGACGCGCCCGAGGCGAGATACACCCGCTGCAGATCCGCTGCGAACGCGCCGGCGGTGTGCGCCTGCTCACGCACGCCACCCTCGAGGAAGTACCCGGTGAGCGCGGATTCAGGGAGATGCAGCACGTCCGGCCGCGGATCGAGCGAGTCGAGCTGCGTGAAGATCCCGCCCAGCCTCGCGAGGTTCCCCTCATACTCTCCCTTGCCGGGGGAGAACTGGAGCGCGGCAAGCTGGAGAGTGTGAGGCATGATCGAAAGATGAGTGTATAAAGGGGACAGGGGTAGAGACGAGCGTCTCACGCCCCGGCTCCAATTATCTTCCCAGCCGTGTTTCGTCTGTCGAATATGCAACTGCGTGTCAGAATAGTCGTCCTCGCCGCGATTGGGATCGCCTCGCCGCTCGCCGCGCAGGGGGCGCCGCTGGTGCAGCCCGCAAGCGAAGCGTGGCAGATCGTGCCGCAGCCGCAATCGTCGCTCGTGCTCGCGCGCGACGGTCAGCTGATCGGCGAGCTTGGCACGCAGTTCCGCGTGAGCGTCTCGATCCGCACGCTGCCGCCCTACGTCGGCCAGGCCTTCATCGCGGTCGAGGACCAGCGCTTCTACAAACACGATGGCGTCGACATGGTGGGCGTTGCGGCCGCGTTCAAGGACGCGCTGCGTGGCCACGCGCGCGGCGCGAGCACGATCACGCAGCAACTCGTCGGCAACATGCACCCCGATCTCATCGACCGCGCCGACCGCTCGATTGCGCGCAAGATCCACGAGCAGAATGCCGCGCGGGAGATGGAGCGCCATTACGACAAGCAGCAAATCCTCGAGGCGTATCTCAATCAGATCCACTTCGGCCACGGCTGGTACGGCGTCGAGGAGGCGTCGCGTCACTACTTCGGCATCCCCGCCGCGCGACTTTCGCTCGCACAGGCCGCCACGCTCGCCGCGATGCCGAAGGGCCCCGCGCTCTACGATCCGGTACGCCATCCCGATCGCGCGCGCGAGCGCCGCGATCTCGTGCTCTCACTCATGGCACAACAGGGCTACGAGACTCCCGCCGCCGTCGCGGCGGCGAAGCTCGAGCCGATCGTCACCGCGCCATCGATGGGAATGTCCGCAGCGCCCTACGTCGTCGACGTCGTGCGACGCGAAGCCGAGAGCGCGGGCGTGCCCGTGATGACCGGCGGCTTCCAGATCACGACGACCATCGACGCGCAGCTGCAGTCGCTCGCCGCCGATGCACTCACCTCCGGCCTCGCGCGCGCCGAGACCCGCGCGGGATACAAGCATCCACTGTTCGCGACGCGCGCGCCGGGGAGCAGCGACTATCTGCAGGGCGCCGTGATCGCGATCGATCCCGAAGATGGCGACGTACTCGCGCTGGTCGGTGGCCGCGACTACGCGGACTCGCGCTTCAATCGCGCGCTCAACGCACTGCGGCAGCCCGGCTCCGCCTTCAAGCCGATCGTCTATGCGACCGCGATCGCCGACACGCTCACCGCGAGCTCGATCGTCTTCGACACCGCGCTCGCGATCCCGCTCGACCGCAACGGCGTCTACCGCCCGCGCAACGACGACGGCCAGTTCCTCGGCCCCATGACCCTTCGCGACGCGCTCGTGCGATCGCGCAATCCGGTCGCCGTGCAGCTGGGCATGGCCGAGGGGATCGACACGATCGCCGCGCTCGCCCGCGCTCTCGGCATCTCCACGCCGATCTCGCCGTATCCGTCGAGCGCGATCGGCGCGTCGGCCGTGCGCCCGCTCGAGATGGTTGCCGCCTACGCCGCCTTCGACAACGATGGCTCGAGTGTGACGACGCGCTTCATCCATCGCATTATCGATGCGGGCGGACGCCAGGTGTATACGGAGCGCGCGGCCGCGCGCGACTCGGTGCTCGATCCGCGCGTTGCATTCATCATGCGCGACATGATGCGCGACGTCGTCACGCGCGGCACCGCGACGTCCGTGCGCCGCTACCTCCCAGAGCGCATCGAGGCCGCGGGGAAAACGGGAACGACGAACAACGACACCGATGCGTGGTTCATCGGAATGACGCCGGAAGTCGTCGCCGGCGTGTGGGTGGGCTTCGACAATCCGGTGCCGATCGCGCCGGGCGCCGCGGGTGGATCCGTCGCCGCACCGATCTGGGGCGACATGATGGGACGCTACTATCAGTCGCGCAGCTCGGGCGAGTGGAATCTTCCCGCGGGGCTCGTCGCAGTGGACTTCGATCGCGACAAGCTCGCTCCGGCGGATAGCACCACGCTACCCGATCGCCGCTACACCGAATACTTCCTGGATGGCACGCAGCCGGGCGACCCGTGGCAGCTGTTCAGGGAGGGGCCGATCACGTTCTAGCGGAGTTCACTTCCCGGGCGGCAGCTCCGAGCTCTCGGCGCCCGTCTCGAGCGCCAGCCGAGAGGTGATCGACTCCATCTGACGCGCGCGGAGGCGCGCCCAGCCCGGCAGCCGCAGCCCACCGACCGCGATCGAGGCGACGCCAAGAAATGACATCATCGCTGCTCCGGTCCACGTGTCGCCGAGATGTCCGCCGACAGCGCTGACGATCGCCATGATTGCGCCCGTGCCGATCATGCCGACGCCAACATTCAGGAAGATAATCGACCCCTCTCTCAAGGTCGACATGCGCAGCCGATGTCCGTTCGCGGTTGGCTCGAGAAGCGCCTGAAGATTTCCATTCGTCCACTGACGAAAGGAGCCGTTCGAGCTCACCGTTCCGCGCGCGTTGAACGTTTCGCGCAGCTGCACGACCAGTCGCTCCCACTCCGCTTCGGTGAGCTGCCGATGGAGCTCGATCGTTCGCTTGACTCCGATCGGCATGGCGAGATAACGCCGCACGCCAACCTGCGGACGAATCTCCAGTGAACGAGCGGCACTCGCAACGGCCTCGGGCGAGAGGCCAGCCTCGCGGCCGATGTCCTGCAGCTCGGCGAGAGTCATCCCCGCGTCACCCGCCACCTGATGCGGAAGAGACTGCGGCCCCTCGGCCGCCTTCCGGAATATCTCCGCAACCTCATCGTCGTCGTATCTGCGGTCAGTCATCGTATTCGTAGAATCGCTCGTGCGCTCGCCCGACGCAAATACCGCTAGCGAAAAAACGCCACGGCAACTCGCCGCGGCGCTCTCTCATCATCTATACCAGCAAGGCCGATCAAACCGCGGCATGAATCTCCGCGCGCTCCTCAGCCTCTTCGACCAGCGTCGGCTTGGAGGGCAGTGCCAGCTCGCCCTCCGGCTCCAGCGCGATCGCAAACACTTCGTCGAGCGTGCTCACCGTGTGGAAGGTGAGACTCTTGCGAACCTCCTCGGGAATGTCTTCCATGTCCGCCTCGTTGTCCTTCGGGAGGATGATGGTCGTGATCCCCGCGCGGTGCGCACCCAGCACCTTCTCCTTCAGTCCGCCGATCGGCAGCACTCTGCCGCGCAGCGTCGCCTCACCCGTCATCGCCACGTCCTTGCGAACGCGCCGGCCGGACATCGCCGAGACGAGCGCGGTCGAGATCGAGACACCGGCGCTCGGCCCGTCCTTCGGGATCGCTCCCGCGGGAACGTGCACGTGCACCTCGATCGATCCGAGCTTGTCGGTGGGAATGTGGAGCTGTGCTGCATGCGTCGCCGCATACGTCAGAGCCGCCCGCGCCGACTCCTTCATCACGTCGCCAAGCTGGCCCGTGAGAATGAGCGACACATTTCCCCAACCCGCCACCTGCACATCGCCATCCGCCGAAGCCGGTGGCGCATACAGCCGGCGAATCGCCGCCTCCACGAACATGATGTCGCCGCCCGCAGGCGTGTAGTACATCCCCGTCGCCACGCCGACCTCGTTGTCCTCGGCCGCGTGCTCCGGGTGCACCTTCGGACGTCCCAGCAGCTCGCGAACATCCGCGGGCGTGATGGTGAGCGACTCGATCTCCTTCGCCGCGATCTTGCGCGCGACCTTTCGCGCGACCGCGCCAACCTGTCGCTCGAGCTGACGCACGCCGCTCTCGCGCGTGTAGCGCGTCACGATCGTGGTCACCGCTTCATCCGTGAAGGTGACGCCCTTGTCCTTGAGTCCCGCCTCCTCCAGCTGCCGCGGCACGAGATATGTCTTCGCGATCTCCGTCTTCTCACGCTCGGTGTAGCCCGAGAACTCCACCACTTCCATTCGGTCCAGCAACGGCGCCGGAATGTTCTGGATGAAGTTCGCCGTCGCGATGAAGAGCACTTCGCTCAGATCGAACGGAACGTTGAGATAGTGATCGGTGAAGCTGTCGTTCTGCGCCGGATCGAGCACCTCGAGCAGCGCGCTCGACGGATCGCCCTGGTACGAGCTTCCGAGCTTGTCCACTTCGTCGAGCAGGAAGACGGGGTTCTTCGTTCCCGCCTGCTTGAGTCCATTGATCACACGTCCCGGCATCGCGCCGACGTACGTGCGCCGATGGCCGCGGATGTCCGCCTCATCGCGTGCACCGCCGAGCGCCGCGCGGATGTACTCGCGTCCGAGCGAGCGCGCGATCGACTTCGCGATCGATGTCTTGCCAACACCCGGAGGTCCGACGAAGAGCAGGATCGGCCCCTTCGCCATCGCCCGCGCCTTCACTTCCTTCGCATCGGTGATCGTACGGTCTTCGCCCTCCGCAGTCGCGAGCGTCGGCACGACCTCGTCCTTCACGGACTTCAGCTTCGCCGCGGGGAACTCACCGGTCTTCTCGACCTCTTCGGCCAGCTCCTGCGCGCGCAGCTGCCTGACGGCGAGGAATTCGAGCACCCGGTCCTTCACATCCGGCAGCCCGTAATGATCCTCGTCGAGCACCTTGCTCGCGTGACGCAGATCGAGATTGTCGTCCGAGCGCGTGTTCCACGGCAGCTCGGCCACCCACTCGAGATACGTGCGAATGACCTGCGCTTCCATGGACTCGCGTCCCGAGCGCTCCAGCCGGCCGAGCTCACGCTCGACTTCCTGACGCGCCGACTTCGGCAGATCGAGCTTCGTCAGCTTCTCGCGAAGCTCCTCGATCTCGCGGCTCTGGTCGTCGTCGCCGAGCTCCTTCTGGATCGCCTTCATCTGCTCGCGCAGATACATCTCGCGCTGGCGCGTGCCCAGCTCTTCCTGGACCTGTGACTTGATCTCTTCCTGCGCCTCGAGCAAGCCGATTTGGCGCTGCACGTGCACGAGCACGCGACGCAGCCGCTCTTCGACGCTCAGCGTCTCGAGCAATCCCTGCTTCTCGGCCACCGAAAGCTCGATGTAGCCAGCGACGAGATCGGCGAACTTGCCGGGCTCGGTGACGGAATCGAGAACCTGGTGTACGACTTCCTCGGGAAGACCGCGCTTCTCGCCAAGCTCGGCCGCGCGCTCGCGGATCTCCTTGTGGAGAGCCTCAAACGCGCTGTCATGCTCGTCGAGCGCGTTCATGTCTTCCACCTGCACCGTTACGGCGGCGAGGTAGTTGTCAGTCGTGGAATATTGGAGTGCGGTGGCGCGCTGCTCGCCCTGAAGGAGGAGTTGAACGCCGCCGAGTCCGCGCTGCACCTGTCCGATGCGCGCGATCACTCCCATTGAGTAAAGATTGTCCTGAGTTGGTTCATCCGCGTTGTCGCGCTGCGCCACGGCGAAGACGAGCCGGTCGCCCTTGAGCGCCGCCTCGATCGCGCGAAGCGTACCCGGCCGCCCAGCCGCAATGGGTGCGGTGAGGCCCGGGAAGATGACGGTTCCGCGAAGCGGAAGTACTGGCAGTGTTTGACGTTGCGCCATTGTGTCGACCTTGTTGTAAGAACATCATCTGAAGCCGGTAAGGCCTCCGATCATCTGACGAAGCCGATGGCGTCGGAAGTCGTTCCGCGAGTACCAAAGCAGCACCAAACAGGCCATCAAGGCAGAAGTTGCAACTTCTACCAGTCGCTTTGACGTAGTACCCCTGCCAGCACGGCTGATTGTCTTTTCAGATCGCGCTGCGAATGGTACACTAAGCAGACTCTATTCCTCCCGGAGGGCCGTGTCCCCGAGGGCTTCTTGTTCCCCCCAGGGGTTCTCGAGTGCCTGATCCCGCCGTGCCTGCGGATGCGGAGATCCGTGCTGTAGCCGAGCGCGCGCTCGCCGCCAATTATGAGCTCGATAACGAGCTTGGGCGCGGCGGCATGGGCATCGTGTATCGCGCGAAGGATCGCCGGCTGAAACGGCTGGTCGCCATCAAGCTGCTGCCGCCCGAGCTCGCGTTTCGCAGCGAGATCAAGACGCGCTTCCTGCGCGAAGCGGAGACCGCCGCGCAGCTCAGCCATCCGAACATCGTTCCGATCTACAGCGTCGATGAGCGCGAGGGACTCGTCTACTTCGTGATGGCGCTCGTCGAAGGACCAACGCTCGCGAAGAAGATGTACGAGGACGGCCAGATGTCGGTGGAGGAGACGCGCCGCGTGCTGCGCGAAGTCGCCGACGCGCTCGCCTACGCGCACGCGCGCGGCGTGATCCATCGCGACATCAAGCCGGACAACATTCTCCTCGACAAGGAGAGCGGGCGCGCGATGGTGACGGATTTCGGAATCGCGCGCGCGATCCAGGAAGGATCGGACTCGCGGCTCACGGCCACGGGTGTGGCGATCGGGACGCCGGCATTCATGTCGCCGGAGCAGGCCGCGGGCGACCGCGAGATCGACGGGCGCACCGATCTCTACGCGCTGGGAGTTGTCGCGTACCAAATGCTGTCGGGGCGTTTGCCGTTTCAGGCGGCGACGACTGCGTCGATGCTGATGAAGCAGATCACGGAGCGCCCGACGCCGGTGAACCAGCTGCGCGCTGATTGTCCGGCCGATCTCGCCGCGACGGTGATGTCGCTGCTCGAGAAGGAGCCGGAAAATCGCGTGGCGAGTGCCGCGGCGCTGTCGCGCGCGCTTGCGGGCGACGTGACCGTCATCCCCGCCGTGGTGGATTCACCGCCGCCGCGCACATCGTCGCAGGACTATGCGCCGCGCCCGTTCGAGACCGCGCCATCGTCGCCGCTTCCCGCATCGCACGCGCTCTCGCACTACAGCCCGGCCACGAGCGAAGAGATCGCGCGCTGGATGGCGCCCGAGGTTCGCGCCTTCCGCGGCAAGTTCGGGACGTTCGCGTTCGTCAACGCCGTGATCATCATCTTCTCGATCTTCGGCCACGCGGAGTTCTTTTTCGTGACGCCCATCTGGGGCATCTTCATGGCCTTCAAGTATTCGAAGCTGTGGAATGCCGGCTACGATTGGCGCGACGTGTTCCGTCAGCCGCGCGATCGGCGCCTCGTCGATCTCGCCGGCGAGACGATCGAGGAGGCGCGCGGGCTCTTCGACAAGGAGCGCCGCTCGCTCCCGCGGCCGCCGCGCATGTCGCTGCCGCCGATGCCGATGCCCGGGAACACGACGCAACAGCGCGCGGCGGGCTTCGATCCGAATCGCACCGACATGGGGCCGTATCGCGGCACCGTGCAGCGCGCCGAGCAGGATCGCAACGAGATTCTGCGCATGGTGAGCTCGCTGCCGCCCAATGATCAGTCGCTCGTTGAGGGAGTGATTCCCGCGACCGAAGCGCTCTTTCAGCGCATTCAGCTGCTCGCGCAGGCAACCGCCGCGGATGAGAAGTCGAGCGCGCCGGATGCGCTCGCGCAGATCGAGTCGCAGATCTCGGAGCTCGAGGCGCTCGCGAATCCGCTCGAGCGCGGGAGCGAGGATCGCGTGCGCCGCCTCGCGCTGCTCAAGCGCCAGCGCCGCGGCGTGGCGGACGTCACGCGTCGCCACGACGATGCGCGCGCGAAGCTCGATAGCTGCGTGCTCGCGCTGCAGAACATGCGGCTCGACATCCTGCGCCTTCGCGCCGGCGCCGTCGCGAACGCGGGGAGTCAGATCACGCTGCTCACCGAGCGCGCGCGCTCGCTCGCGGATGAAGTGGACGCGGCGGTTTACGGCGCGGAGTCTGCGCGCGGCTCGAGTGGCGTCCGCGGCACCTCATGACCGACGTGATGCACGACCGCGTGGTCGTAGCGGTCGGTGATCTCTACGATGTGCAGGGCGAGCTTGGGCGCGGAGGGATGGCGCTCGTCTACCGCGCCATCGACCGCCGGCTCAAGCGCGCTGTCGCCCTCAAGGTGCTCCCCCCGGAGCTCGCCTTTCGCGAGGAAGTGAAGCGCCGCTTCCTCCGCGAAGCCGAGACCTCCGCGAAGCTGAACTACCAGAACATCGTTCCGATTTATTCGGTGGACGAAAAGAACGGGATCGTCTACCTCGTGATGGCGCTGGTCGATGGCGAGACGCTCGCCGCGCGGCTCGCGCGCGCGCCGCGCATGACCAACGACGACGTGCGGCGACTGCTACGCGAGGTCGCGGGCGCGCTCGCGTACGCGCACGCGCGCGGCGTCGTGCACCGCGACATCAAGCCTGAGAACATTCTCATCGATCGCGAGAGCGGGCGCGCGATGGTCACCGACTTCGGAATCGCACGCGCGGCGGAAGGCGATGCGCAGCTCACCGCAACCGGCGTCGTAATCGGCACGCCGGCGTTCATGTCTCCCGAGCAGGCACTCGGCGAGAAGGAAGCGGATGGCCGCAGCGACATCTACTCATTAGGCGTCGTCGGCTATCTCATGTTGACGGGCGAGCTGCCCTTCAAGGCGTCGAACACGCCGTCGATGATGATGAAGCATCTCACGGAGCGGCTCCGCCCGGTGCGCGATCTGCGCCCCGATGCGCCGCCGGACATCGCGGCGATCGTCGAGCACTCGCTCGAGAAAAAGGCCGAGGACAGATTCTCGAGCGCAGCGGAGATGGCGTCGGCGCTCGCATCGCCCGGGTGGCGCGCGCCCGCGGCGCAGCCGTACGCACAGCCCCAGAGTGCGCAACCGCAGCCGTACGCGCCGCAGTACCCCGCGCCGCGAAATGCCCCGCTGCCACCAGCGCCGCCCGCGCCAGCGCTCTTTCGCGATCCGGCCGCGCCGTGGGCGCATCAGGCGGCGGCGTTTCCCATCGGCGCCGACGGCATGCCCGCGCATCCAATGTCGCACCGCGAGTGGAAGGAGTGGCGCCGCAACTTTCGCGATCAGGTGAAGTACGGGATCGCGGGGCGCCCGGTGAAGACCATCGGCGAGCGCATCGTGCACTTCCGCAAGCACGTCGTGAGCAATGTCGCCGTCATCGGCATGCTCGGCGGCATCAACCTGCTCACGAATGCGATGTTCCCGTGGTTCCTCTTCCCCGCGATCTTCATGACCGTCAGCCTGCTCAAGGAGTGGGGAAGCCTTTGGTCCGAGGGTGTCACGCTCGGGCAGATCCTCTCGCGCCCCACGGCGCCGGATCTCGCATCGGTGGGGGCGGCCGGTGCGGGACTGGGCGCGGGAGCTCGCGTGCTTCCGCCGGCGGTCGCCGAAGACGAGGCTGCGAAGCTCGCGCCGCGCGAGGTGCTCGCCGGTGCGTATGGCGCGAACGTGCGCCGCGCGGTGGCCGATCGCGCCGCAGTGCTCGCAACGGTGGCATCGCTGGCGAAGGCCGATCGCGACATGCTCCCCGATGTCGTGCCGACGGTGACGGCGCTCGTCGAGCGCGTGGCGTCGGTCGCGCAGACACTTCACCATCTCGATGCCGATTGCTCGCCAGCGCTCGTGGCGGAGCTCGAGGCGCGGATAGCGCAGGTGGAGCGCGAGCCGGCCGAGGCGTCGGACCGTGACAGGCGGCTTTCGCTGCTGAAACGACAGCTCGTCTCGATGACAGAGCTCGGTTCGCGCCGCGCCCGGCTAACCGGACAGCTCGACAGCGCCGGTCTCGCGTTGCAGAATTTGAAGTATGATCTTCTCAAGCTTCGCTCATCCGGTGTGCAGTCAGCCATCGGCGACGTCAACAGCGCGACCGTCGAGGCACGCGCGCTCTCTCGCGAGATCGGCCACGTGCTCGAGGCCGCCGACGAGCTCCGCAAGATCGACGTGGGATAGTCGGACGCGGTCGCTGCGTCGCATCGCGCTTGGGCTAGCACTCGGAATTCCCTCGCTGCTCGGCGCGCAGAGTGTGCGGCAATCGTCGAGCGTGCCGACGCCCGAGTCGGTGATCGGCTTTGTTCCCGGCACCGATCGCAAGCTCCCCGCATGGTCGCAGGTCGTCGCCTACTTCACTGCGCTGTCGAAGTCGAGCCCGCGCATCCAGCTACACGTCCTCGGCAAGACGACGCTCGGCCGTCCGTTCATCGCCGCCATCATCTCCGACTCGGCGACGATCGCGAACTTGCCGAAGTATCGCGAGATCCAGCGGCGGCTCGCGGATCCGCGCGTGCGACGCCCCGGCGAGCGCGACTCGCTGATCGCGAACGGGAAGCTCGTCGTGCTGATCACGTCGAGCATTCACTCCGATGAAGTCGGCGGCATCCTCACGCCACTCGTGCTCGCGCACAAGCTCGTCAGCGGCGAGGACGCCGAGTCGCGAGCGATTCGCGCGCAGACGATCGTGCTCATGGTGCCGTCGCTCAACCCGGACGGCGTCGACATCGTTGGCGACTGGTATCACAGCACGCTCGGCACGCCCGCGGAGGGAACGGATCCGCCGGTGCTCTATCACCACTACACGGGGCATGACAACAACCGCGACTGGTATGCGTTCACGCAGCTCGAGACGCAGATGACCATCGATTCGCTCCACAATCTCTGGCATCCGCAGATCGTGAACGACATCCACCAGCAGGGCTCGGACGAGGCGCGACTGTTCATTCCGCCGTACATGGATCCGATCGAGCCAAATGTGGATCCGATTCTCATCTCGGGTGTGAACGCGCTCGGCCTCGAGATGACGTGGCGCTTGATGGCGCAGGGGAAAACAGGAATCTCGAACAACTCGACGTACGATGCGTGGACGCCGAGTCGCGCGTATCAGCACTATCACGGCGGCGTGCGCATTCTCACGGAGACGGCGAGCGCGAGCATCGCGACTCCGCTGACGACGCCATTCGATTCGCTCAAGCCGGGGCGGGGCTACGATTCGAAGGTCTCGTCGTGGAATTTTCTTGTGCCTTGGCAGGGCGGCGTCTGGACGATCGGGAACATCGTCGACTATCAGGTGAGCGCGTCGTGGGCGCTGCTCTCGGCCACGGCGCCGATGCGCACGACGTGGCTCGAGAACTTCTCGAAGGTGAGCGAGCGCGCGGTGCAGGGGAATCGCGCGGCCCAGCGCGAGAAGTGGCCGGCCGCATTTCTGATTCCGATGCAGCAGCCCGATCAGTCATCGCTGCGCACGGTGCTGCGAATCCTGCAGCGTGGGCAGGTCGAGATCCGTCGTGCGACCGCGCCCTTCGTAGCGAATCGCGTGCGCTTCTCCGCCGGCACGTATGTCGTGCTGCTCGATCAACCGTATGGCGGCTTCGCGAAGGCGCTGCTCGAGAATCAGCACTATCCCGATTTACACGAATATCCGGGTGGACCGCCGAAGGCGCCGTACGATGTGACGGCGCAGACGCTGCCGCTGTTGATGGGCGTGGGCGCGATCGCGGTGGATTCGTTTCCGGTGACGATGTCGGATGTGATCGCGCAAATTCCGCCGCCGAAGCTGGACGTGCCCGGGCTCAGCGACAAGTCGACGCGCCGCATCGCGATCTATCGAAGCTGGAACCCCTCGATGGACGAGGGGTGGACGCGCTTCATCTTCGACCAGTACCGCATTCCGTTCACGACGATCGGCGATCGCGAGGTGCACGCGGGGAATCTCGCGTCGCGCTTCGACGCGATCATTCTCCCGGACGAATCGCCTCGCGGGCTGCAGATGGGCGCGCGCGAGGCGGGCTACCCCGACTCGCTCAAGGGCGGGCTCGGTACTTCGGGCGATGCGGCGCTGCACGACTTCGTGAACGCCGGTGGAACGCTCGTCACCTTCAACGACGCGAGTCGGTGGGCGATCGAGTATCTCAAGCTCCCGGTGAAGAACGTGCTCGAGGGCGTGAGCGATCGCGACTTCTACGCGCCGGGATCGTTGTTCGCGCTCAACCTCGACCAGTCGCATCCGCTGAACAAGCTGATGCTCGCGCATCCGGCGGCGTGGTTCGAGGGTGGCCCTGCATTCGAGATCACGGACAGCACACGCGCGACGGCGGCGGCGGTTTATCCGTCAGCGGGCACGGCGCTGTTATCGGGATGGCTGCTCGGCGCCGAGAAGATTCGCGGGAAGGCGGCGCTGGTTGACGTGAAGGAGGGGAAGGGGCACGTCATTCTCTTCGGCTACCGCCCGCAGTACCGCGCGCAGAGCATGGCGATGTATCCGCAGCTCTGGGCGGCGCTGTTGGGGTACTGACTTCAGCATTTACGCCTTCGTCTTCCGCTCGCTAACCCACGCGCGAATCCGCGCGTCGAGCACATCGAGCGGAAGCGCGCCCTGGCCCAGCACCTGGTCGTGGAACTCACGGATGTCGAACCTGGGCCCAAGCTGCTGCTCCGCGTACGCGCGTAGCTCCTTGATCTTGAGCTCACCCGTTTTGTACGCGAGCGCCTGGCCCGGCGTCGTGATGTAGCGGTCGACCTCCACCACGATGTCGTTCTGTGTCTTCGCCGAGTTGGCGGCGAAGTAGTCGATCGCATCCTGGCGCGACATGCCCTGCGCGTGGATGCCCGTGTCGATCACGAGGCGGATCGCGCGCCACATCTCGTAGGTGAGCTGCCCGAACTTCGAGTACGGATCCTTGTAGAGACCGATGCTCGGTCCAAGGCTCTCGGAGTAGAGCGCCCACCCCTCGACGAACGCGGTGTAGCCGCCATAGCGGCGGAAGTTCGGCACGTCGGTGAGCTCCTGCGCGATCGCGATCTGTAGATGATGTCCGGGCACCGCCTCATGCGACGACAGCGCCTCCATCTCCCACTTCGGACGCGTGTTGAGCGCGTACGTGTTCACGTAGTAGAAGCCGGGGCGCCCCGCCTCGTACGAGCCCGGCTGATAGTACGCCGTGGTCGCGGACTTCGCGGCGTACGATGGAATCGTCGTCACGCCATACGGCAGTCGCGGCAGATGCCCGAACATCTTGATGAGCTCGGGGTCTATCCGCTTGACGATGTCGCGATACGCGCGCACGAGATCCGCACTGTCGGTGAAGAAGAACTTCGGATCGGTGCGCAGGAAGTTCGTAAACTCCGCGAACGTCCCCTTGTAGCCGATCGACTTCATCACGCTGTCCATCTGTCCGTGAATCCGCTTCACCTCGGCCAGCCCGGTCTCGTGGATTTGCGCGGGCGTGCGATTGGTGGTGGTCTGGATGCGCACGTTGTACGCGTACCACGCCGCGCCGTCGGGGAGCGCGCTCATGCCAACTGACTCGCGCGCGCCGGGAAGGTACTTTGTCGTGAGGAAAGTGTAGAGACGCTCGTACGCGGGCTTCACTTTATCCGAGTATGCCTTGACCGCGGCGGCAGTGAGCCGCGTCTGATCTGCGGCCGGGATGCTCGCGGGAAAGCGCGTGAAGGTGACGAGCACGGGGCTCTGCATCGGATCCGCGGTGAGCAGCCCCTTCACCTGATCGGGCACATCGCGCAGCGTGATGCGCGGTGCGGTGATCTTCGCATCGAGCCCCTTCTGCAGGAGCACGATGGTCTGATCGACGACCGCACCGAGCGCATCGATGCGGGAGACGATGTCCTCGTAGTCCTTCACGGTGGCGTTTGGGTTGAGCTCGAGCGTCTGCGGGAGCAGCTGCGGCCCGCTGCGCGCATCGATCGAGAGATACTCGCCGGGAAAGCGCGTGCCGGCGATGTTGTCCTCGGCGCCGCGGTGGAAGAGATCGTAGTTGAGCTGATCGCTCGTCGACAGCGTCGCGCGATCGATCGACGCGATCACCGCCATCGGGTTCTGCAGTTCCTTCTTTCGTTGGTTGATGGCGGCAAGCGACACATCGGTCCACCGATCGTTCTGCCCCTTATAGCCGGAGTACGTCGCACCTTCGGGATACTCGATGTTTCCGTAGTCCCAGTCGACTGCGAAGAGCTCGTGCAACCGCACGCTGTCCGCCTTCTGCCCCTTCTCGGCCACGATCGCCTGGTAGCGCGCGGTCCAGTCAGGACGGTTCGCGCGCTGCGCGAGAAGCGGCTGCGTGATGAGCGCAGCGCACGTGCAGGCAGCGCACGCGAGAAAGCGGAGCTTCGGGGATGGCATCATGTCGCTCACTGTACGATGGAAACTTGCTGGCTCTGCCCAACCGCGTCGAGCATGAACGCGTCGCGGAATGCGATCTCGTGCAGCCGGTCGTAGCGGCCCGAGCTTCCGCCGTGGCCACCAGCCATGTTGATCTTGAAGTAGAGCGGATTGGCATCCGTCTTCATCGCCCTGAGCTTCGCCACCCACTTCGTTGGCTCCCAGTACGATACCTGCGAGTCGTTGAGCGATGACGTCACGAGCATCCACGGATACGCCTTGTGCTCGACGTTGTCGTACGGCGAATAGCTCTTCATGTAGTCGTACTGCGCCTGGATGTGTGGATCGCCCCACTGCTGCCACTCCTGCGAGGTCAGCGGAAGCGACGCGTCCATCATCGTGTTGATCACATCTACAAAGGGCACGTCGGCGACGATCGCGCGGAACAGATCGGGGCGCATGTTCGACACGGCGCCCATGAGCAGCCCGCCCGCGCTCCCGCCGTTCGCCACCATCTTGTCGGCGCTCGTGAACTTCTGCTTTTCGAGATACTCGGCGACGTCTACAAAATCGTTGAAGGTGTTCTTCTTGTTCAGCATCTTCCCGTCGTCGTACCACTCTCGGCCCATCTCCTGCCCGCCGCGGATGTGCGCGATGGCGTAGGCGAAGCCGCGGTCGACCAGGCTCAGCACCGGAGAGTTGAACGTCGCCTCGGTCGTGTAGCCGTACGAGCCATACGCGTAGAGCAGCAGGGGATGGCTGCCATCCTGCATCCATCCCTTGCGAACGAGCATCGACACGGGCACGTGCGCGCCGTCGCGCACCGAGACCATCATCCGCTTGATCTCATAGTGCGACGGATCGTAGCCTGGCACTTCCAGTCGCTTTTTCAGAACGCGTTCGTGCGTGCCCATGTCGTAGTCGTACGTCGACGGCGGGGTGACGAGTGACGAGTACTGAAAACGCAGCGTCGGCGAGTCGAACTCGGCGTTCTGCGTGGGGAACACTCCGTACGCCGCTTCGGGGAAGGTGATGAAGTGCGTTGCGTGTGTGACGAGATCCGTGACGCGAAGGCGCGGCAGCCCTCCCGCCCGCTCTTGTACCACCACGAAATGCTTGTACGGTTCGACACCTTCGACGAATACCGAGTCGTTGTGCGGCTGCCACTCGGTCCACTTCGCCGCCGAGAAGTCATCTTCGGGAATGCGCACGATCTTGAAGTTGCGCGCGCCGTCGTTCGTGATCATGAGAAAAGCGCCGTCGATGTGATCGACGGTGTACTGCACGTTCGCGCGCCGCGGCGCGAGCACGCGCGGGGCCGTCGTCGGCGCCGCCGTCGGAATCGCCCGCCACTCGGAGCTCGTGAAGCCGTCGTCGGCGATCAGCACGAACTTCCCGCTCTTCGTGCGCCCGACATTCACGTTGTTGAGCACATCGTCATCCTCGAATACCTTCACGTCCTTCGAGCGTGGATCGCCGAGCACGTGACGCCAGATGGCGTTCGTCCGGCGCGCCGAATCGGCGGTCGAGTAGAAGATCGTGCGATTGTCGTCCGCCCACGCGAGCCCCGGGACGATGGTGCCGAGCGTGTCGGCGAGAAGCTTTCCCGTCTGCAGATCCTTCACGTAGAGCGTGTACACGCGCAGCGCCGTCGTGTCCTGCAGGTAGGCGACGCGCTTGCTGTCCGGGCTCACCTCGATGCCGCCCACCGAAAAGAACTTCTTCCCCTCGGCCAGCGCGTTCTCGTCGAGGTAAATCTCCTCCTTCGCGTCGAGCGAGCCCTTCTTGCGACAGAGAATCTGGTAGCTCTTCCCCTTCTCGGTGCGCGAGTAGTACCAGTAGCCCTTGTCGCGATACGGCACGGAGAGATCGGTTTCCTTCACGCGTCCGAGCATCTCGTCATAGAGCTTGCTCTGCAGCGCCTCGGTGTGGCGCATTCCGGCAACCGTGTACGCGTTCTCGCTGTCGAGATACGCGATCACTTTCGGATTCGTCTTCTCGCGCAGCCAGAAGTAGTTGTCCGTCCGCACGTCGCCATGCAGGGTATCGACCCGCGCGATCTTCTGCGCCACGGGCGCCGCGGGTTGTTGTGCGGAAAGTCCCGCGACGAGCGCGACCGATGCGAATGCGACGACGACGACAGAGCGCGACATGAGGCTCCTGCGGTAGGGAGAGCAGCGGATACGCCTCATCCGCCGAATTCAGAAGTTATCGCGGGAGACATGAATCGCCAGCGGGCGAAAAATGTGGACGCCGCTCGCGTGTGCCGCGGAAGCGATTGCCGAGCACGCGACATAGATTGTGGCATGCTCTCCCGCATCCGCATCGCCGCTCTCACGTCGCTTATCTGCGCCGCCATTTCCGCAGCCGGCGCGCAAGCTCCGAAGCCCGCGCCCGCGCCACCAGCGGCCCCCGTGCCGCAGCCACCCTTCTGCGCCGCGCCCGCGCGCATCGCGTCGGCCGACTCGCTCCCCGAGCTCCGCCCCCCGCTCGTTCCGCAACCCAAAGTCGTTCGCGGACTCTACGTGAATCGCTGGGCGGCGCTCGGCGATCGCGGCTGGCAGCTCATCTCGCTCGCGAGCCGCACCGAGGTCAACGCGCTCGTGATCGATGTGAAGGACGATCGCGGCTTCGTCCTCTACCGCTCGCGCGTGCCGCTCGCGCAGTCGATCGGCGCGGACACCAATCGCCCGATGACTCATGCGCGGTTGCGCGCGATGCTCGACTCGATGCGCGCGCACCACATCTATCCGATCGCGCGCATCGTCGTCGCGAAGGATCCGCTGCTCGCGAGCACCAAGCTCGAATGGGCGATTCGTCGGAAGGCCGATCCCACCGCGCCGTGGCGCGACAAGAAGGGGAATCCGTGGCTCGACCCGCACCAGGACGGCCCCTGGCGCTACGCCGCCGAACTCGCGTGCGAAGCCGTCGGCCTCGGTTTCAGCGAAATTCAGTTCGACTACGTTCGATTCCCTGATGACAAGCGACTCGTTTCCGAGACGACCTTTCCGCTCGCGCGCGGGCGCCTGCGCGCGCAGGTGATTCGCGAGCAGCTCCTCACCACGCGCGCGCGACTCCGGCCGCTCGGCGTTCCGGTGACGGCCGACGTCTTCGGCCTCACGGCCACGGACACGACGGACATGGGGATCGGACAGAAGTGGGAGCAGTTCATCAACACCGTCGACGTCGTGCTGCCAATGATGTATCCGTCGCACTACCACCCCGGCTCGTACGGCATCGGCAATCCGAACGCGCATCCGTACGAGACGATCGCGCACGGACTGAAGGACGCGCACCGTCGCTCCGCGGGAATTCCCGGCGCGGCAACGCTCAGACCGTGGTACCAGGACTTCACGCTCGGGCCGCCGCACTACACGGCCACCGAAGTGCGCGCGCAGATCGAGGCGGGATACGCCAACGGAGTTCAAGGATGGGTGCTCTGGAATCCGCGGAGCATGTACACGGAGAGTGCAATTCACGCGGCGCCCGAGCGCACCGCACTGCAATTCGACAAGCGGCGCACCGGCGCCGTTCGTGAAGCCACAACGAATCCTGAACCAAGGTCGTGATGATGCGTCGGACGTTCCCAATCGCACTGCTGCTCTCGGCCGCCGCCCTCGGCGCGCAGACTC
>Ga0208078_1000101_pt1 | contig 24740 bp, 24 predicted proteins | sample NGESurdeep072012_3_FD_184468 | JGI IMG/M metagenome (GOLD analysis project Ga0208078, IMG submission 184468) | Arctic peat soil microbial communities from Barrow, Alaska - NGEE Surface sample 53-2 deep-072012 (SPAdes) | ecosystem: Environmental > Terrestrial > Soil > Wetlands > Peat ...
GTTTGAGGAGACCTGCTTGAGGAAGATGTCGTTGCCGCCGCTGACGACGTAGACGTTGACTGCCTGACTCAGATTGTTCGTGAGGCTAAGCGCGACGTCAGTCGCCGGCTCGGGACCGGTGCGAACTTCGACCTGGCGCGCGCCACACGCAGCAAGAGCCAGCATCGACAACGAGACCATGAGAACACGCATGCAGGGCCTCCAAAAAATGGTTTGGACTGAAAACTGATAACTGTGCAAGAGATGTGCTGGCTCAATCCTGACCGCCACTGAGCGGCTGGTACCTGCAACTGAACGGGCGGGAGGCGTGAGTAGCGTAGTTGACAGTTATTCAGTTCACGACAGCGGGACTTGCCGCTGTTGCATTCAAAGCACAGGCAGTTGCTTGTGCCTTGACTCTACCGAGATAAGTCCCGGCGTAGTGAACTAACAAACTGGCATCTATGCCTCTGACGCCTCCCGCCCGTTCAGTTGCAGTTGGTAGTTGCCAGTTCGCGCCACCACTCTCAGTTACCGATAAATAAGGTACTGCCGCGTCGCTTCCCTGAACGCGTACGCCGACTTGTACTCCTTGTCGATCAGCACATCCGGATCGTCGCCGCGCATGAGCGCCTCCCTTACCGACGGCGAGCCAAACCGCAGATCGAAGTCGCGATTCTTTATCGTCAGCCGGGGGCCGGCCGTCTTGTTGATCGCCCACAACAGGCTCGCTCCAACGCGCGCGGCCTGCAACGCGCTGCGGTTGATGACCACGATCTTGATTCCCGGAATCATCTGGCCGGAGTACTTGCCGTCGGACGCATTTACAGGCATGAAGCTCTCGTTGTAAAACCGAACGCCGGGAATCTCCTGATCCCTTAGCAGCGCGACGGTGGCGGCGGCATTGAGCCACGGCGCGCCGATTCGCTGGAATGCCTCCGGCGTTCCCCGACCCACCGAAAGATTGGTCGCCTCGAACGCAACGAGGCCGGGATAGAGTATCGCGCTGTGGATATCGGGCATGTTTGGTGAGGGCTTCACCCACGGCAATCCCGTAAGGTCGAACCAGACATCTCGCCTCCAACCCAGCGCCGGCACGACGTGCAGATCCGCGCGGATCTTGAGGACGTCGTTGAAGTAGAGAGCCAGCTCTCCCATCGTCATCCCGTGCCTGAGAGGAATCGGCCAGAGCGCGTACGCCTGACCGGGCCGTCCTGGCGTTGGGTCATCGGGATTCGCCAGCGAGGCGTCGAGAACCGGACCCTCGATGATGTAGCCGGTGATTGGATTCGGCCGGTCCAGCACGATGAACGGCTTGTGGAGCCGGGCAGCGGCGCGCATCGAGTACACCATTGCTCCGACGTACGTCCAGGTTCGCGTGCCTACATCCTGGAGATCGAACACGAGCGCATCGAGCCCGCGCAGAAGACTGTCGGGCGGCGCCGTCGTCTGTTGTCCGTAAAGCGAGTAAACTGGCAGCCCGCTCTTCTGGTCGATGCCGCTCGCGATGTTCTGGCGATCCTCGGTTCCGCGAAGTCCGTGTTCGGGAGAGAACAGTTGGACCAGGTTCACGGAGGCGTCGCGCGCCTTCCGGTCTCTGAGCAGGTCGATATCAGAGGCTCCCTTCTCGTTGATGCCAGTCTGGTTCGTCAGCAACCCAATGCGCTTCCCGCGGATGAGTTGGATGCTGTCATCGAGGAGAATCGTGATGCCGGGCTTGACCTTGGCTTCGGCGAGCTCCGCTGTGGGGTCGATCTGCTTGCTGATGACAACGCAGCCGCCGCAGATTGGAAGGAGAACTGCGAGCAACCGAAAGTATCGCATCATCGATGGGTGTCCTGTAAGTTGGTCGTGTTTGACCGTAACATGGGTCGTGCTCGACGGTAACGAATGATACTCTTTTGCGTCCTTTTACGTTGACCGACGCGAGCTAGCAGTGCAAACGCAAGCGTCTTGCCTGGCCACCTCAACTCACGACCAATGGCGCTAACTGCAATCGATTGGGCGATTGTCGCTGCCTACTTCCTGCTCTCGGTGGGCATTGGACTCTACTTCACAAAACGCGGCGGAGAGAGCCTCAACGAGTACTTCCTTTCCGGTCGCCAGGTGACCTGGTGGCTGGCGGGCGCATCGATGGTCGCGACGACGTTCGCAGCCGATACACCGCTCGTCGTGACGGGTTTCGTCTACGACCATGGGGTCGCCGGAAACTGGATTTGGTGGAACATGCTGATGAGCGGAATGCTCACGGTGTTCTTCTTCGCCCGCCTGTGGCGGCGCGCCCACGTCATGACCGACGTCGAGTTTGCGGAGATCCGCTACAGCGGCAAGCCCGCCGCCGTGCTCCGTGGCTTTCGCGCTCTCTACCTCGCGATCCCGATCAACCTCATCATCCTGGGCTGGGTGACCAAGGCGATGATCAAGATCCTCACGATCTCGCTCGGCCTTCGCGACGTCAGCCTTCTCGGACACACCGTTTCGGGTGAGGTGATCGCTGTCGGGATCTGCTTCGTCATCACCGTTGCTTATTCCGCCGGGGCCGGCATGTGGGCCGTACTCTGGACCGATCTCGTCCAGTTCGTCATTAAAATGAGCGCGGTCATTGTTCTCGCCGTTTACGCGGTGCGAGCCGTGGGCGGAATGGGCAAGCTCAAGGAGGGCCTGACAGCGCACTTTGGAAGCGCCGATGCCGCGCTCTCCGTGCTGCCGGTGAAAGTGACGTCCAGCGGAATCGAGGCCTACACATGGATGCCGCTGCTCGCGCTATTCGTGTTTCTGTCGGTGCAATGGTGGGCGGCCTGGTATCCGGGAGCCGAACCGGGCGGTGGCGGCTATGTCGCGCAGCGAATCTTTTCCGCAAAAACGGAGCGGGATGGGGTGCTCGCCACGCTCTTCTTTAACGTTGCGCACTACGCGATCAGGCCCTGGCCGTGGATCATCACGGGACTCTGCACGATTCTCCTTTATCCGGCCGGCATTGAGTGCGCGGCGTGCGTGCCGCACGATCACGAAGCGGCCTACGTTCAGGCATTCGTGGATCTGCTTCCGACTCCCTGGCGTGGGTTCATGATGGCAGGCTTCGCGGCGGCGTACATGTCTACAGTTGGGACCCAGCTCAACTGGGGCGCCTCCTACCTCGTCAACGACTTCTACAAACGATTCCTCAACCGCACTGCGACGGAGAAGCACTACGTGGCGATTTCGCGCTGGGCCACGATATTCCTTTTCCTCCTCTCCGCGATCGTTACCCACTTCATCGGAACGATCGGAGGCGCGTGGGTATTTCTGCTCGCCCTCGGGTCGGGCACCGGACTCGTCCTGATTCTGCGCTGGTACTGGTGGCGCATCAACGCCTGGAGCGAAATAAGCGCGATGGTCGCCTCCTTCGTGGTCTCCACCGTCGCGACCCTCGTGCTCAAAGACCAATTTCCCGGCGACAATCTCCGGCTCAATGCTACGGTAATGCTTGTTACCGTAGCGGTGAGTACAGTCGTCTGGTTAGGGGTGACCTTTGCCACCAAACCAGAGCCCGATCGCGTGCTGGAGGCGTTCTATCGGCGGGTGCGGCCTGGGGGCCCTGGTTGGGCCGTGGTGTCGGAACGGGCGGGGTTCGGTCGGGAAAGCATCCCGGGCGGCGCGCTTGCCTGGACCAACTGGATCGCCGGGATCGTGGCAGTGTATTCAACGCTGTTCGGGATCGGCAAGCTGGTGCTGGGAAACCTCGTTCCAGGCCTGGTGATGCTGGCCATCGCGGCGGTGGCGTTCGCCTGGATCGCCCGGTCGTTCCGGGAGGAGCCGGAAGCACTACCCGGAGTAGGCGTACCCGCCTAAATTTCAATGTAGTACCGGAGGATTAATGTCAGTTTCGTCACAACCTGAAATCGATCTCAACGTCACGCCGAATGCTGGCGTCGAGGTCAAGAAGTTTATGGACGCCGAAGGTGTCACGGCCGAGCAGGGCGGCCTTCGCGTGAGCGTACAGCCGGGGGGCTGCAGTGGCTTCAAGTACAGCCTCGTCATAGAAGATCGCGCGGCTGACGACGACGTCATCGTCCCGCGCGAAGGCTTCAACGTGTTCGTCGACCCGTTCTCGGCGCAGTACCTGAACGGCGTCACGATCGACTACGTCACCTCGATGCAAGGCTCGGGGTTCACGTTCAAGAATCCGAATTCGACCGGCGGGTGCGGCTGCGGAAGTTCATTCTCTGCGTAGAGTCGCTGCTGGTCAGCAGTACAAATCGAGGGCGGTGAAATGAAGACTAATTTCACCGCCCTCGATTTTATTGTACTGGCCGCATACCTGATCGGCACCACCCTACTCGGCGTTTGGCTGGGGCGCAACCAGAAGGACTCCAAAGACTATTTCGTAGCGGGACACGCAATTCCGTGGTGGGCGGTTCTCTTCTCCGTTGTGGCCACGGAGACGAGCGCGCTCACCTTCATCAGCATCCCGGGCCTCGCCTACACCACCAATCTCGGCTTCCTCCAGATCGCGGCGGGCTATCTGTTGGGGCGCATCGTCGTCGCTTACACGCTGCTGCCACGGTACTATCAGGGCGATCTCGTCACTGCCTACGCGCTGCTCGAGAAGCGATTCGGCGTCGGGACGCGTCGCTTTGCCTCGATCGTCTTCCTGGTCACCCGGGCGTTTGCCGACTCGGTGCGCGTGTTCGCCACCGCGATTCCGATCGCGTTGATACTCGGACCGTCGGTGCCGCAGCAGTACGTCATGCCCGTCGCCATCCTGGTCCTGGGCGCGCTGACACTGATCTACACCTATCACGGCGGCATGCGCGCCGTTGTGTGGACCGACGTCCTGCAGACGAGCGTCTATCTCCTCGGAGGACTCTCGGCCGTGTACCTGCTCGGCAAGGGCGTGAGCGGTGGATGGGGCGCGATTCTGGGTCAGGCTCACGCAGCCGGGAAGCTGCGGGTTATCGACGTCTACTTCGGCTTCGACAAACCGTACACGCTCTTTGCAGGATTGATCGGCGGGGCGTTCCTCTCGATGGCATCACACGGAGCCGACCAGGTCATCGTGCAGCGGTTGCTGGCCGCCTCGAGCCTCAAGGACTCGCGCAAAGCGCTCATCGGCAGCGGCATCGCCGTTTTCTTTCAGTTTTCGCTCTTTCTTATTATCGGAATCGGCTTGTACGCGTTCTACCAGGCGCGGACATTCGCGGTTCCCGACTCGATCTTCCCCACCTTTGTCGTCGACTCGATGCCGGCGGGGTTGCGAGGGTTGATCGTCGCGGCCGTCCTCGCCGCGACGATGAGCGCGCATTCCGGCGCGATGAACTCGCTGGCGGCATCAACGACTCACGACATCTACCTGCCGCTTTCCGGCCGCACTGCGGAGGACCCACGGACGCTCAAGATGGCGAAAATGTTTACGTTATTCTGGGGCGCGGTGCTTCTGATCGCGGCGCTCCTGTACAAGCAGCAGGGTACTCCGGTCGTCGTCGTCGCCCTTTCGATCGCATCATTCACATACGGTGCGTTGCTCGGCGGGTTCTTTCTGGGCATGTTGTGGAGAAGGGCCATTCAGAGAGATGCAATCCTCGGCATGGCGGTAGGAATCATTGCGATGAGCTTTGTCGTGTTCGCGAAGCAGATGATGCTGACGTTTCCGTCGATGAAGGACGCACTCACACCAATTTCGCACATCGCATTTCCCTGGTACGTGCTGATAGGAACATCGTTCACGATGGGAGTCGGTATCCTTTCATCGTTGACACACCCCGCGCCGACTGATGGAGATCGCTGGAATTGAGTGAGATCGTGGTGGGCGTTGACGGAGGCGGATCGAAGACCCGCGTCCTCGTTGGCACGACGGACGGCGAGGTTCTCGCTACACTCGACGGCCCCAAGTCAGCTGTCACGCCGGGACAGGCTCAGCGTTCGGCCGATGTCATCGGTGAGCTGGTAACCCGCGCGCTCGCGGAGATCGCGCAGCCAGGCGCCGTGTTCCCCCGCGTTCTTTACTGCGGCGTCGCCGGGACCGGTCGGGACGAAGAGCGTCGCGCGCTGCATTCCGCCCTCGATGCAAAGGAGCTCGCGGAAGAAGTCATCATCGATTCGGACGGCCTGATCGCGATGTACGATGCGTTCGACGAGCGTCCGGGAATTCTCCTCGTCGTGGGAACCGGCTCGATCGCTTACGGCCGGAGCCCGGCTGGAGAGATCGTTCGCTGTGGCGGCTGGGGTCCTGCGTTCGGCGACGAGGGTAGCGGTGGCTGGATCGGAAGGCGCGCGCTGAGCATTGTCGCGGCGTCGAGCGACGGACGGGAGCCGCCGACTGCCCTTCTCTTCCCCATTCTGGCCGCCACCCAATGCGAGGATGTCGAGGATCTCATTCCGTGGGCAGCGGCCGCGGATGCCCGTACGTTTGCTTCACTCATCCCGGTAGTTTTCGGCGCGGCCACAGCGGGCGATCTCCGCGCCAACGCCCTGCTCGCGCTGGCTGCCGAAGAGCTGGTGCTACACATCCGCGCACTGGCGCGTCATTTATTTACGGACGAGCGTGCGGCGGTTGCGGTGGCGTTTAGTGGTGGCCTGATGGAGGCCAGCTCGCCGCTCAGGAAGCGGTTGGAGCAGCGCCTGAAGTCCGCGGTGCCGGGGGCACAGCTTCGATCGGAAGAAGTCCTTCCTGTGCGAGGAGCACTTCGGGCTGCGGCTCGGCGAATTCACCTTCCCACCTAGCCATCACGACTGTCGCCAGACAGTTGCCGATGAGATTCGTGCTGGTGCGCGCCATGTCCATCAGCGCATCGACCCCCAGAATGATTGCGACACCTTCGAGTGGCAACCCGAATGTCGTGAGAGTTCCAGAAAGAATCACGAGCGACGCTCGGGGGACTGCGGCGACGCCTTTGCTGGTGATCATGAGCGTCAACATCATGAAGAGCTGAGTCGTCAACGTCATCGGAACCCCCGCTGCCTGGGCCACGAAAACTGACGCCACCGCGAGGTAGAGCGTAGATCCGTCGAGATTGAACGAGTATCCAGTCGGCATCACGAACGCCACTATGCGCCGCGGGACTCCGATCGCCTCCATCGATTGCATCGCGAGTGGAAGAGCGGCCTCCGACGACGTCGTCGAGAACGCTATCAGCGCCGGCGACCTCACCGCGCGAACGAATCTGCGGAGCGGCACCCGGAAGAGGATGGCGACCGGCAACAGCACCGCGAGGAAGAAGACGAGCAGCGCTCCGTACAAGGTGAGTATCAGCTTGCCCAGGTTGAAGAGGACGCCGAGCCCGCTCCGCCCGACCGTCACGGCGATCGCGGCGCCGATGCCGAACGGGGCGAAGCGCATCACGATCATCGTGAACTTGAACATGACGTCGGCGAGACCCTCGCACCCTGCGAGAACGATCTCTTTTGAGCGACCCTGAACTTTCGACAACGCCACCGCGAAGATCACCGCGAAGAAGACCACCTGCAGAACTTCGTTCTTCGCCGCGGCGTCGAAGAAGCTCGTGGGGACGAGATGCTCGAGGAATCCGGCTCCTGTCTGCGTGTTGTGGGCGAGCTCCTTGCCGGCCTCGGCAGACGCAGCGAGCGTGACACCGACGCCCGGACGTATCAGGTTAACCGCGGCCAACCCGATGACGAGCGCGAGGGTCGTCACGATCTCGAAGTAGATGATCGATTTGAGCGCGAGGCGCCCGACGCGCTTCATGTCGTCCCCATGCCCGGCGATTCCAACGACCAGCGTTCCAAAAATGAGGGGGACGATGATCGACTTGATCATCCGCAGGAACACGGTCGACACGGGACTGAGCTTCATCGCGAACGCTGGCGCGAACGTGCCGATGAGCACGCCGACGACCATCGAGATCATGATCCAGGTTGTCAGCGGGACACGTCTGAAATGCTTGTAGATCATGCCTTGTTTGCGCTCGAGAAAGTTGGTGATCTAACCAGGCGCGAGTTCAGTCCCTCTCCCGCCACTGAGGCAAGTCCGGGCGTCGTGAACTGAATCGTTGGCGACTACGCTACTGGCGCCTCCCGCCCGTTCAGTTGCAGTTCAGAGCCTCTGGCGCCTCCCGCCCGTTCAGTTGCAGTTCAGAGCCTCTGGCGCCTCCCGCCCGTTCAGTTGCAGTTCTTAGGTCGATCGTCATCGGCTGATCGGCGGCGGCGGCTCGATCGGCACCGGCGGCCTGCTCCGCCTTAGAGTCGAGTGCCCGTACCCGTACGCTACGTAGAGCACGAGACCGATCACGAGCCACCACCCGAATCTGACCCACGCCAGATGCGGCAATCCCCTCATCACGAACAGGCAGAGCCCCGCGCCCACGATTCCGACGAAATGGACGAACGGCACCCTGAACGGACGCGGCCGCTGCGGATCGGTGTAGCGTAGCACGATCACGCCGGTGCAGACCAGCGCGAACGCAAACAGCGTCCCGATGTTAGTGAGGTCGTACGTTTCACCCGCATCGCCAATCAGGGACCAGAACGCCACGAAAACCCCGGTGATAATCGTCGTGATGTAGGGCGTCCTGTACTTCCCGTGAAGCTTGCTGGCCCAGTGCGGGAGAAGGCCGTCGCGCGCCATTGCGAAGAAAATGCGCGGTTGTCCGTACTGGAACACAAGGAGCACCGCAGCCATGGAGAAAACGGCTCCCAGCGCCACGATCTTGGCAATGTTGGTCATTCCCGTCGCCTTGAGCGCAAACGCCAGAGGATCCGCGGCCGATCCGAGCTGCTGATATGGCACCATGCCCGTCAGGACATAGCCGATGACGATGTAGATCACGGTACATATGGCGAGTCCCCCCAGAATCCCAATTGGAAGATTTCGCTGCGGATTCTTCGTCTCCTCGGCGGCAGTAGAGATCGCGTCGAAGCCGATGTACGCGAAGAACACGATCGCCGCGCCTTGATGGATTCCCGTGAAGCCATTCGGCGCGAACGGATGGTAGTTCGCGGTGTTGATGTGCTGCGATCCCATGATGATGAAAAGCGCGAGCACTACGAGCTTGACCGCGACCATGATGTTGTTCGCCCGGGCGCTCTCCCTAACACCGAGCATCAGCAGCCACGTGATCAGGGCGACGATCGAGAACGCCGGCACGTTGATGAGAATCGGAATTCCCGCGACGTGCGGCGCGGTCGTCAGCAGGCCGTGGACTTCTGGATTGGAGCTCAGGAGCGCGGTTCGGTAACCCGTCGTCAGCCACACCGGTATCGACACCCAGTCGCCGACGAGCGACTTGAAGTAGTCGCCCCACGAGATCGCGACAGCGACGTTCCCAACCGCATACTCCAGGATCAAGTCCCAGCCGATGATCCAGGCGACGAGCTCGCCGAGTGTTGCGTATGAGTACGCGTAGGCGCTCCCCGCCTGCGGGATCATCGAAGCCAGCTCCGCGTAGCATAGGCCGGCAAGGCCGCAGCAAGCGCCGAGTAGCAGGAACGAAATGACGAGAGCGGGACCGGCTCCCACGCGAATCACGTTCCCAGCGGCATCGACCTGCCCCGCCGCCGCCGAGCCGATCGAGCCGAAGATGCCGGCGCCGATCACCGCCCCGATCGCAAGCATGATCAGATCGCCGGCGCCCAAGACCCTTCTCAGTCCGTTTGGATTCTCACCCTCTGCCAGAAGCGCTTCGATCGGCTTCCGCGCGAACAGTGATCGGATCATTTCAGGTGGGAAAAAGTTTTACCATGGCGGGCCAGCCGGCCCACCATGGTAAGTCGTCACTCGGAAAAGTTAGGCCTCGCCACTCTTCACGCGCATCGCGTAGAACGACCGCCACACGAACGTCACGGAGATGAGGAAGAAGACCGCCGCCAGAACCCGCGTCAGCGTCGCACCCTTGTCCGCCGTCAGCGAAACGGCAAGCTCCACCGCGAGCAGCCCGAACAGCGTCGTGAACTTGATGATCGGGTTGAGCGCTACCGACGACGTGTCCTTGAAGGGATCGCCGACGGTGTCACCGACCACGGTCGCAGCGTGAAGCGGAGTGCCTTTCTGCTTCAGCTCGACTTCCACGATTTTCTTCGCGTTGTCCCAGGCGCCGCCGGCGTTGGCCATGAAGATCGCCTGGAACAGTCCGAACAGCGCGATCGAAATCAGATACCCGATGAAGAAGTACGGTTCGACAAACGCAAAGGCCAGCGTCGCGAAGAAAACCGTCAGGAAGATGTTGAACATCCCCTGCTGCGCGTACTTGGTGCAGATCTCGACGACCTTCTTGCTATCCGCGACCGACGCTTTCGCGGAGCTCGCGAGATTGATGTTGGCCTTGATGAACTCGACCGCCCGGTACGCACCGGTGGTGACCGCCTGCGTCGATGCGCCCGTGAACCAGTAGATCATCGCTCCACCGGCGATCAAGCCGAGAAGGAACGGCGGGTGCAGGATGGAGAGATTGGCGATGAACTCCGGCTGGAGCCCATGGGTAAGTCCGAGGATGATCGAGAAGATCATCGTGGTGGCGCCCACGACCGCGGTGCCGATGAGAACGGGCTTGGCGGTCGCCTTGAATGTGTTGCCGGCTCCGTCATTCTCCTCGAGCAGATCCTTCGCCCTTTCGAACTGGGGATCGAAACCGTAGTCGGTTTTTAGCTGCTGCTTGATGCCCGGCACCTGCTCGATCTGCGACAGCTCGAATATCGATTGGGCATTGTCTGTAACCGGACCATAGGAATCGACCGCGATGGTGACCGGGCCCATTCCCAGGAATCCGAAGGCAACAAGACCAAACGCGAACACCGCTGGGGCGATCATCAGCGTGCCAAAGCCGGTGGTGCTCACGAGGAAGCCGATCGCCATCAGAGACATGATCGCCATGCCGATCCAGTACGCGCTGAAGTTTCCCGCCACGAGTCCAGACAGAATGTTGAGCGACGCTCCGCCCTCTTGCGACGACGTCACGATTTCCCTGACGTGACGCGAGTCCACCGAGGTGAACACCTTCACGAGCTCAGGAATGATCGCTCCAGCCAGCGTGCCGCACGTAATCACGGTCGAGAGCTTCCACCAGAGTGAGCCATCGCCGAGATCGGGCAGCAGCATGTAGGAGACGAGATAAGTGAGCGCAACGGAGAGCAGCGACGTCAGCCACACGAGCGAGGTCAGCGGCGACTCGTAGTTCATTTCGTCGGCGCTGGCGTATCTCGCTCTCGCGACCGCTTCATTGATCAGGTAGGACAGTCCGCTCGCCACCACCATCATGATGCGCATCACGAAGATCCACACCAGCAGCTGCACCTGCACCGACGGCTCGCGCACGGCGAGGACGATGAAGGAGATGAGCGCGACGCCGGTCACGCCATAGGTCTCGAACCCGTCGGCGCTCGGGCCGACTGAGTCTCCGGCGTTGTCGCCGGTACAATCCGCGATCACACCCGGGTTCCGCGGGTCGTCTTCCTTCACGTTGAAGACGATCTTCATCAGGTCGGCCCCGATGTCCGCGATCTTGGTGAAGATTCCGCCCGCGATGCGCAGCGCCGCCGCGCCTAGCGACTCACCGATCGCGAACCCGATGAAGCACGGGCCCGCATAGTCGCCGGGAATGAAGAGCAGAATGAACAGCATGATCACCAGCTCGACGCTGATGAGGAGCATGCCGATGCTCATGCCCGCCTTGAGCGGAATTGAGTAGCACGGGTACGGCTTCCCGCGAAGACTCGCGAAGGCCGTGCGGGAATTCGCGAACGTGTTGATCCTGATGCCGAACCAGGCCACGCCGTAGCTGCCCGCGATGCCGACGAGGCTGAAGAGCAGAATTATCGCAACCTTTAATGGCGCCAGATGACTCAGGAATCCGAAGTACAGCAGGATCACGAAGCCGATGAAAATCTCGAGGATGAGAATGAACTTCCCCTGCGTGATCAGGTACGTCTTGCACGTCTCGTAGATCAGCTCGGAGACCTCGCGCATCGATTCGTGCACTGCCATGCGCTTCAGCTGGCTGTAGAACACGAGGCCGAAAAGAAGGCCGAGGGCGCAGATGACGAGTCCGCCCATGAGGAGCGACCGCCCGTGGATTCCTCCCAGGAAACTGACCGTCGAGAGATCGGGAATTATGAGGTTCGCTTCTCCGCCTGGCTTGTGTTCCACCGGAACCGCCTGCGCGCTGCCAGTGGCCGACGCCGCGATTGCGCTGTCGGTGCGATTCGCTCCCACACCCTGCGCGAACATGCCCGGCGCGAACACCGCCAGCAGCGACATAGCGAGAACAAGGGTACCAACAACTCCTGCAAACTTCCGATTCATTCTGGATTCTCCGAGGGTGAATAGCGGTCGGCTCGGGCAGAGCCGGCTTTAGTGCTCAGCGTGCGGGCGCGGATTCCACTTTGCGCCAGATGAAATAGACGGGAACGCCGAGCAGTACGATCGCGAGGCCGAAAAGAGCCTGGGTTCGCGTCTGGTCTGCGATCAGCAGAATCACAGCGATTGCCGATGCGAGAATGATGTACAGTGCGGGCAAAACAGGGTAGCCAACAACCCTATAAGGACGTTCGGCGTCCGGAAGCAGCTTGCGGAGCCTGAATAGGCCAACCGTCGTCAGCGCGTAGAAGATCAAAGCGGCAAAAATGACGTAGTTGAGCAGCTGCCCGTACGTTCCGCTGAGACAGAGCAGACTTGTCCAGACCGACTGCGCAATCAATGCCGCCGCGGGGACGTTGTGGCGATTCAATGTGCCCGCTTTCGCGAAGAACAATTTGTCCCGCGCCATCGCGTAGTAGACGCGCGCACCCGAGAGAATCAGGCCGTTGTTGCAGCCGAAGGTCGAGATCAGGATCGCCGCCGCCATGATCGACGCGCCCACTGCGCCGAAAATTGTTTCGACAACAGCGCTCGCCACCCGGTCCTGCGTGGCGTACTGGATCCCGCGCTCCATCGCCGTGGCGCCGTTCGCCACTCCGTGAAGTGGCAGCACGTTCAGGTAGGAGATGTTCGCGAGGAGATAGAGCAGGCAGACGAGCCCCGTCCCGTAGATGAGCGCGCGCGGGAGATTTCTCTGCGGCGAGTGAACCTCCGCCGCGGCGAATGTTACGTTGTTCCAGGCGTCACTCGCGAACAGGGAACCTACCAGTGCGGATCCGAATGCGATCACGAACGCCGGGACGAACGCAACCGGATTGAAGTTTCCGTTTGAGAAGTTCGCCGCGATGGCCTCCGAGTGACGGCCGATGGTGAGTCCGAGGAGGATGAGCGCGGCGAGGGCCCCGGTCTTCACGATGGTCAGCGTCGTCTGGACGATCTTGGCTTCCTTGACGCCGCGCAGATTGATCCAGGTCAGAACCCAGATGCTGATGACGGCGATCAGCCGCTGGGGCGACAATCCGAGCTGCACAGGAGCGCCGGACAGCGTGAAATCCAGTTGCGGGAACCACGAGTACCGGTCAGGCGTAATCGCCGGCCAGAGTACGCCGAGGAATTTTCCGAAGGCGACGGCGACAGCGGCAATGGTGCCGGTCTGGATCACTACGAAAAGGGTCCAGCCATAAAGAAAGCCCATGAGTTGACCCATGGACTCCCGGAGAAACACGTACTGGCCACCCGCTCGGGGATACATCGCCGCAAGCTCGCCATACGCAAGCGCGCCGAAGATCGTAACGACGCCGGAGGCGACCCACGCCATGAGCAGCCAGAAGGGCGAAATGACGGTCCGCGAGATCTCGGCCGAGACGATGAAGATGCCCGACCCGATCATCGAGCCCGCGACGAGCATCGTCGCGTCGGTGAGCGTCAGCGCCTTGACGAACTCGCGCGACGATGGAGTGTCGGCCGTGGGTGTCGTGCTTGTCAACGCTCTCCCTCAAGTGCTCGGTTGCTCGCCGGTGCGTTCCCCCTTGTACAGCGGGCAAAAGTTACCCGGGCAAGGCCCGGTTTGCTAGGGAAAGCGAGTGTTCGCGGTTCGTGTGCCGACTAGAGACAGCCCGTAGCCCCCAGCCGCCCCGCCCACTGCTCTCAGCAGGTTGTCTTCCGTTGTGGTTAGAAGATAAAGTGCACGTCGACAGTATCTCTCATCGGGGTCCCGTCGGCGTGCACCCCCGGCCGAAAGCGCAACGAGCGCAGTACCTCCGACAGTCTCCGATTGTAGCCGCCATCCTTCGACGGATTGAACGCGATGAGCGTCGCGTTTCCCTTCTCGTCGACGTCGAACCAGGCGATCAGATGGTAGGGCTTTATTCTGTCCGGCGCCGGAAGCGGCGGGATGAACAGATCTCTGAGCGTCGGCGGATAATCCTTTCCGGGACCGCCGCCGGTGCCGGGTCCGACGCTACTCCCCCGTCCGGTGCCGACGCCTGATCCGACGCCGCCGCCCGTTCCCGGACCCGCGCCCGTCGTTCCCGTGTTGCCGCCGCTCCCTTCACCTGTAGCTGTCGTCGTCACCGTACTGACCGGCGGCGGCGTTGGAATCACCGGAGACTCCACTTGTGGCCTCGGCTCTGGTGGTTTCACGGGCGGCACGGTGAGCGGCTTCGGCTTCGGCATCACCGTCGGATCCGATCTCACGCGCACGAACTCGAGATGCTCTTCGCGCGAGCCCGGACCATTGATTCCCCCGCCTCCTCCACCTGCCGGTCCGGGGCCGCCGCCCCCGACCGTTGCATCATGCGTGAAATCTGATGACCCGACGATGGGGGCGAGAATGAGAAAAAGGATCAGTGCGTGCACCAGCAGCGACGCAATGATCCCTTTCCATTGTTTTTCCTTCCTGCGCTTTTGCTCGAAAGAAGGATAACGCGTGACTATTTCACATCCTTCGGCGTAGCGGCAATTACCTTGACGCCGGCACCCCGCGCCACATCCATCGCCATGATCACATCAGAGTACTTCACGGTCGGATCACCCTTCACGAAAATGATCTTGTCCGGCCTTGGATCGTAGATCTCCTTGAGCTTTTTCCCGAGCTCTTCCTTCGACACCGGCTGCGAATTGATCTTGAACGTGTTTCCGGGCAGCACCTCGAGCACGATCTGCGACGGCGGCGGACCGCTCTGATCCGGCTGTGGAGTCGGATCGGGCAGCTGCAGGTCGAGCGCCTTCCGCGACATCGGAATGACCATCATGAAGATGATCAACAGAACGAGCAGCACGTCGATCATCGGCGTGACGTTGATCTCGTTCGTCAGGCCGCTGCTGGGATTTCCTCCGGACATGGCCATTATTGCTTCCCTCCCGGCGGTGGAGCAGCCGGCGCATTGAAGAGATTGTCGGTCTGAACCGCGGAGACCGTACCCGGACGCTGATCCGTGATCATTCCCGTTACGCGGACGTCGTTGTGGGCCGCTATGTCCAGCGCGTCCAGGACCTTTCCGTACTGCAGATCCTTGTGCGCCTTGACGTAAAGAAGCTTGTCTTCCTGGCGGTTCTCGAAGATTGCCTTCAATCTCTCTCCAAGCTCCGCATTCGGTATTGCTTTCTTGTTCAGGTAGTACTGTCCATTCGCATCAATGCCGAGGACCTGATCCTGATCTTCCTCGGGATGAGGCTTGAGATTGACACCGGTCGGCGGAATCGCCTGGAAACCGGCTGTAATCGCTGGGATGACGAGCATGAAGATGATCAACAGCACTAGCATCACGTCGATCATCGGCGTCACGTTCGGTGACGCCTTCACTCCCCCCGCGGTACCGGCAGACATTGCCATAACTCAGCCCTCCTCGGGGTTACTGCGAGATTGGCGAGTTGCCAGCGGTCGCCGTCGTGTTGAACTCACGCGTGAAGCGCGATCTTCCGAACTCGCCCGTTCCGGTGACGTTCTTGATCATGTAGTCGATCATCTCCTTCGAGGTGTACGTCATCTCGGCCGTGAGATTGTCGATCTTGATCTGGAAGTAGTTGAAGAGCCACACCGCTGGGATCGCGACGACGAGACCGAACGCGGTCGTGATCAGCGCCTCGGACACACCGGAGGAGATCGAGGCGAGACCGCCCGAGCCCGACGCGGCCATGGCGGCGAAGGAGTTCACGATACCCATCGTGGTTCCCAGAAGTCCGACGAACGGAGCGGTCGCCCCGACAGTCGCCATGACGCCCAACCCACGCTTCAAATCCGTAATCGTCATCAGCATCTCGCGCTCGATCGCGCGCTCAGCCGAATTGATATCGCCTACCGTGACCGATCCATCCTGAATGAGCGGGCGGATCTCGGTGAGGGCGCCGCCCAGTACGCGAGCGACGTGCGACTTCTTGTACTTGTCGGCGAGCGTGACGGCTTCCGTAAGATTGTCTTCCTCGAGGAACTGCGAGAACTCGGGAGCGAACTTGCGCGTCTCACGCTGCGCCAGGCGAAGATCCCACCACTTCTTGATGGCGACGGAGAGGGTCCAGATCGACATGATAGCGAGGACATACACAATGCCCTTCGCGAAGTTGCCCATCTGGTTGTAAATGTCGAGTAGTGACAGCTGCATTGTTTACTCCAGTGAGTTTGTTAGCGGGGAACAGCGAACTGGAAGGACTGCTGGACCAACTGGTTGACCGGTTTGCCGCCGATCATGGCGGGACTGAACTTCATCCGCGGCAGCACATTCTTCACCGCCTGCGTGAACAGCTCGTTCGTCGACTTCAGCACCTTGAACGAATCCATGTCGGCTTTGCCTGTAAGGCTCACCACGAACTGTGCCTGAACCTCGCCGGCAATGCCTGAGCTTTCCAGAACCGATGGATACTTCGGCTTTGGACTATCGGCGAGCATCTCAGCTGGCTTCTCGACCTGGAACTCGAAATAGGTCTGATTGGTGTTGGCGATTCCACCGACGACGCCGGTGCCTGTGCCACCCTTTACGCCCTTGCCGCTGAAGTCGTTTTCGTTCGTGATCGCCTTCGAGAGATCGATCTCTGGAATCTTGATGTCGATCCTGACGGGCGCGCGAAGAACCTGGAATCCCTTCGGCGGAGGCGGCTTGACGACGACCTCCTTCGGCGGGGGCGCCTTGTCAGGTACCTTCGGAGGCTCCTTCTTCATCTCGACGAACTGAATCTTCTCGGCTTTCGACTTCTCATCCTTGACGCCGGCGCGGGCGGTCGCGTACACCGCTGCTCCGATCAGAATCGTATGGAACACGATGCTGAACGCCGTGCCGCCAGCCATCTTCTGCCTCTTGGCCTTTGACTCGATCAGTTGGTTAAACATTCCTCACCTAGTGGGAAGTCCGTGAATGAAAGCTGGTAACAACGAGAATCCTGCGGAATACCCGCAAGATTAAGAATCAATGAAATAGTATTGTAGAACATCGAGCTAACGGGAAAGGGTAAACACGAACGGCATTTGGACGAGCTGCTTCACTTTCCTCCCGCCGACCTCGGCTGGAACGAACCGCATTCGGCGAAGCGCGACCCTCACAGCATCCTCGAACAGCTGATTGTCGGAGCGCACAAACCGGACGCTCCCCTCTTCTGCGCGTCCCTGCTCGTCGACGACGAATTCCGCAATCACCCGCCCTTCCACCCCCGAGCTTCTGAGTGACTCAGGGTACCGTGGCGCCGAGGTGCCGGGCACCACCGCGACCTGCTTCTCGACCTGATCCGCGCGATACTGCGTATCGGTTGGCCTTGCGCCACTCTCTCTAGTGCCTGTCGGCCCGGGGACTGTGATCGGGCCGGGGCTGAAATCCCCCGGCCTCGATACGATATCACCGACGTCTATGACCGGGACTTTAATGTCGACGTGCGGTTCGACGAATATCAGGCTGCGCCTGTTCGGTTGCTGCAGTACCGTCGACGGCCGTATCGTGGAAATTGGATCCCGGGCTTGCGGAAAGTAGACGGGCCGAACTGTCTCCGGAGATCCGATTGGTTGAACCCGCGCCTGGGCGGTAGCATAGACAGCTCCCGCGATCAGCGCGGTGTGACCCAGGACGCTCACGATCGCACCCGTAACGGAGCGCTTTCTTTTCGACTTTGACTCCAGCAGCGTGTCGAGCATTTTCTCTCCGAGTGGATGTCGCACTCAACCTCTCGGAGTCCTACCCACAATGAAATAGCGCGCGCGTTAGCAGTGAATGAAAGACTCCTAACGCGCAGATTAGCGCATCGTTAACGGCCCGGTAGTCTTCAGTTGGGGTGATATCAGGAGTGCTGGCCGTCGACAACAATCGGCAGCGTCACTGTAAAGAGACTGCCTCGCCCAAGGCGCGACGATGCGATAAGAGTTCCCCCATGCGCCTGCGCGATCCACTGACTGATCGCGAGCCCGAGCCCGAATCCTCCGCGCTCCGACATTCGCGACCGCACTCTGTCCGCCCGCCAGAACCGCTCGAAGATGTGCGGAAAGTCCGCCGCGGAGATTCCAATTCCAGTGTCCCGCACGGCGAACGTCACGTTGTCGGGATGGCGGCCCACGCCCAGCTCCACCTTGCCGCCGGCGGGCGTGTACTTGATTGCGTTCGTCACGAGGTTGAGAAAGAGCTGCCTTAGACGGGTCCTGTCGCCCATGACCACGACGTCTGCCGTGAACGGGAGATTCACGGTGACACCCTGCGCTTCGCCAAGTATGAGGGCTGTCTCGTAGACCTCCTGGACGAGGGGCGCGAGCTCGACCGGCTCGCGGTGCAGATCGAACCGTCCCTCGTCGGCGCGCGCGAGAGTCAGCAGGCTCTCGACCAGATCGCTCATCCTGCGCACTTCCTGCAGTGCTTCCTCGAGCGCGATCATGCGCTCCGTCTGATGCGATGACTCCGTCATCGCGCGCTCGACATCAGCTCTCAAGACGGTCAGCGGAGTCTTGAGCTCGTGGCTCGCGTCCGCGGTGAATCGACGCAACCCGGCGAATGACGTCTCGAGCCGGGAGATCATCGCGTTCAGCGTCGTCACGAGATCGGCGAAGTCTGTCGTCTCTTCGCTGAGGGCGAGACGACGGTGCAGGCTGCGTCCATCGGTGATCGCGGCCACCTCTGTCGTAATCTCGTTCAGCTGCCGCTGCGTTCGTCCGAGAATGAGGAACGCACCCACTCCCGCAGCACCGATGATGAGTGGCACGATCACGAGCGCATCGAGCATGTATTCGCGCGGAACGGTGCTCGCCCGGGTCGCAATTGCTCCGGAGGCGATCCGGCTGAGGCCGGACGGACTCCCCGCCAGAGAATGCGAGACGAAGAGAACTTTTTCCTGGAGCGAGTCGAGCGTGAAGATGAGCGCCTCGCCCGACTTCGGGAGGTCGGCGAGCTCGGTTAGAAGTATCGACATGTCGGTCCCTTGAAGGCGCAACACGTCACTGGAGCGATAGACAGCGCGCCCCGTCGTGTCCACCACTACTATGAATCCCGGCACAGACTGGAGCCGCTCCGCCACTTTCGGCGCGAGAAGAGCGATGAGGGCGGTATCGCTGGTGCCCATGACCTTGTTGCGGGACTGCTCGGCCTCCGTGATCACGCGCGCGGCGAGATCGCCCTGTGCCGCCGCATACTGCGCGATGTCGTGGTAGACAGCGTTGTCTCGAGCCGCGAGCACAGCGAGAAACAGAGTGACCGTAACCGCGACCAGTCCGGCCACGAACGCCGCGGTGAGCTTCACACGCGTTGAGAGCATGTGCCCCTAGCCGACCTTGCCCGCGACGCTCTCTTCGCGAATCACGTACCCTACGCCGCGGATCGTATGTATGAGCTTTCTTGCGCTGGTTGCGTCGATCTTCTTGCGCAGGTGGTTGATCACCACGTCGACGATGTTCGTCCCTGGATCGAAGTGATAGCCCCAGGCGTACTCGGTGATGAGCGTGCGGCTCATGACTCGGCCGGCGTGGCGCATGAGATACTCGAGCACGGTGTATTCCTTGGGCGTCAGCTCGATCGCATGTCCACCGCGCGCCACCTCTCTCGTATCCAGGTTGAGCGTGAGGTCAGCCACCTTCAGCACCGGCGTAATGCGCCCGCGCGGGCGGCGTGACAGCGCTTCCACACGGGCAAGCAGCTCCTCGAATGCGAACGGCTTGGTGACGTAGTCGTCCGCGCCGGCCCGGAGAGTCTCGACCTTGGAGTCGATTGCGTCCTGCGCTGTCAGGATCAACACTGGGCGGTCGAAGCCCCGAGCCCGAAGGTCGTGCAGCACCTGCGCGCCGGACTTGCCGGGCAGCCGCATGTCGAGAACGACGACGTCGTACTCCTCGGAGATGGCTCGCGCTTCCCCTTCGTCCCCGTTGGCGACGAGGTCCACTCCCCAGCGCTGCTCCTCAAAGCCCCGTTTGACGAACTGGCCGACTGTGGGGTCGTCTTCGATTACGAGGATTCTCATCGGGCTGGATGGACTTCTGGCGTTGAAAGAAAAAGGCGGAAATGCGTTTCCGCCTTTCCGCCTAACTTACATCTGTGCCATCCGCCGTTCAACGACGGCGGATGGCCAGGCTCACTCAGCGAATGAATCCTCTGTCAGGTCTCTCGGTCGCGCGCTGCGCCTTCTGCTTCTTCGCGAGCATCGCCATCGCTACCGAATCGGTGCGCGCCTTCACGACTGTGCCGCTGGAGGTGTCCCCTGTCACGACCGTGTCTTTGCAGCCACGCTGGTCATAGACCGAGCGGGTCGCGCATCCGGAGCGAAGCAGCTTGGACTGGCCGCCGGCTGCCGGCGCTGACGGCACGCACTTGCCGGTTGCCGCCGCGCTGGCCGAGCATTCGGTCTCCGCGCTCGCCGTTGGGCGGCGGGAGACCGAGTACATGAGAGCAGCTAGAGAAGAAACTGCAACTGCGAGAAGCAGAAGCGCCACCAGGAGCTCGCCGATCACGAAGCCGCGACGGGCCCGTTTTGCCGGGCTGCCGTCGGCGGGCACTAGTACTCCACCCAATTGTCGACCCATGTATTCCGCAAAGTCACGAGGGCGCCAGAACTCATGTTCGACTTCGCAACCTCGCAAGAGTTGTAGTTGTACTGCTTGGTACCATTCGCGGTTGAACTTGGAACATAGGTCCCGAGCTTCACGTTTAAGCCGCTGACGGTCGCGCCCTGTACACCGTTGTTACCGTTCGAGGTTATGTCGCCACCCACCAGCATCACGCCACTCCAGGTCGTGCTGCCGCTGATCGTGAGGTTGCCGGTAATGATGAGCATCCCGTGCCCGGAAGTCGGAATGGTATAGTCCCCGTTGATGCGGATGATCGGGTAATACGTGGTATCGGCGAACATAGCCGCGGTCGGAAAGGATCCGCCCGGAATAGTGATTGTGGGAGTGATGGCGCCCTGATTGACGATGCCATTCCAGTCGATTGCGACTGAATCGGGAGCGACAGAATCAATCGGTGGGTTGCCAACTTCTACCACCTTGCCGCTATAGCCCGGATTCATGGGAACGACTACACCAGCTACCGAATTGGAGTCGGCGCACAGATCGATTCCGCCGATCGTTCCGGCGGCCCCGTTCTTCTGAAGACCTGAGAGCGCTGTCCAGCCCGCCAGGACCTGCATCGGAGCAGGCTCCCACAGTACGTATTGAGCAACTGTACGCACACCCTGTGGCGTTCCAGCGTAGGCGCCCACAGTCTCGACGCCCCTCGAACGAGCGACGAAGAGTCCCGACTGCGAGCCGCTCACCGGTCGCAGACGTGTAAGCGTCACCGTCGCGACACCGCCGGTCATGGCGATCACCGCGGTGTCCGGGGTCGCGCCCGGAAGATGACTGAAGCCCGGATGGCCTGCCATCAGCGAGTCGCGACGAACAAGAAACAGCTCGAGTCCCTGCTCCGCAATTCTGAAGGCAGAGATCTGGGATTTCTGGTCGGCGACCGATCTGCGCTCCGCGCTCACCAGGGAAAAGCCCCCGGCAACCATAATCGTCAGCGCCGCGATAATAAGAAGCGCGACAGGAATCGCAAAACCACGGCGTTCGGTGTTGTTCAGCATAGTAGTCACGCCTCTTCGGCTAGTTTGTGCGGTTCTTGAAGTACACCGCGGTTGTGAATGGCGCAGATTCGTTTGATAACTGACCTGGGGCAATGTTTTCACTGATACCGTCGAGATGGAGTTCCAGTCCGCGCAGATCTGCCAGGTTTGCCGGCGGAGCTACTTGGGCGACCGTGCCGCCGTTGACCGCGAAGAACTTCCAGCCAGCCGTGTTAGCGAACGGCGCTACCAGCTCCTCGGTGGCCTGTGCTCCACTCGGAGCGATGATCGTGCGATAGAGACCAAGCTTACCAGGAACGGCCGTCGAAGCCTTCATTTCGTACTTGATCTTGTTGTAGAGAAACACCGGTGTTCCAAGGCCTCCGCCAGCCGGGAGGGCTGGGGTAACCTGAACGGTTTTTCCGTTTGGAACCATCGTGACGCTGACGCTCGTACAATCGGATACATTGCCGGCCGCCAAGGTCGCGGGATTCTCCACGTAGGAATACGCGCCCGTAGTGAAGTTCCTCCACGCATATCCGTAGAAATTGCCGGGGATGGTGGCTTGGGCGTATGTGGTTGAGTCGATCGGAAGTAGGCTCAGTGCCGTACCGGTTCCCGAGTTTTTGCACATGACACCGATCGCAAATGGAATGCGAATCGTGAGCGAGGTTGGAGTAGCGGCAACTACGCCGCCCGTCGCTTCGATCATTCGGAAGTCGGAAACGACACGGTTGAGCGCGGCACGCGACACGTTCCGCGCCGCGTTGCCCATTCCCTGTCGGTCGAAGAACCTGCCTTGCACCGTCATCAGCCTGGTGAAAAGCGCGCCGACAATGCCAAACAGCACCAGCGCAACCATGAGCTCGATGAGAGTGAAGCCGCGGCGAGCGCGGCCAGAATTATGGTGTCTCACTGGGTCACCCCGCAATCGGTGCAGAGAACGTGTGTCGTCCGCGCCTTTGTCCGGATGAAGGTTGCCGTGTCTGGCTTGAACCTGGTGTTCGCGGGCGTAATGATGACCCTTACGTTTTTCAACACCTGGATACTCGGCTCGGTTACCGTGACCACCCTCGTATGAGGGTAGGGCGCGGCGGTCACCGTCACGGTAGTCGTTCCGGTGGGGACCGAATCGTACGGGATCCCTTCGAGGCGATTGGTCTCCTGCATCATAATGCCGTTTCTGTAGGCGTTGCCGGTCGCGATCATTGAGCTCTGGGACACGGAGTATGTGAGCGCAGCGAGCGAAGAGACGGCGATTGCAAGAAGCACCATCGCCACCAGGACCTCGACGACCGAGAAACCCTTCGTGCGCTCGTTCGTGCCGGTCGTCGCGGCGGCTGCGCGTTCGAAATTGCGAAGTGAAATTCTCATTATGGTTTGAGCCTCACGAAACCAGCTGTACTGGCGGTGATTTGTCTGGCATAGTCGCCGTTGGCCAGGGCAATAGTGACCGGGCTGGACGAAACGCCGTTCGGGAAAACGTCAAACGTCGCTGGAGTGAACACGAGGGAAGTAAGGCGATATTCCGAGGTGTCACCGTAGAACGCTCTGATACGGAGCACGGCACCGCTCTTCCTGTCGACGAACTGGTAGCTACTCGTGCTGGCGTCGGCCAGGACACGAACGGGCTCGCGCTGGCGAGCGGCGACCGCGAAGGCGTTTTGCATGTCCGACACGATTATCGTTGCGGCGCGATTCACCCGCTGGTGGCGGACAATGCGTGACATTGCGGGGCCAACCATTGTCGCCGCGATACCGAGGATCACAACGACGATAAGGAGCTCAAAGAGAGAAAATCCCTTGAGCCCTCGCGTTGTGGCTTTTTTTCTGGTGCTTGGCGCCATGCTGAAAGCCTCCATCGGGTGCGCGTGGATATCAGCCCACGGCGCCCCTGAGAACCGTAACCTTCTATTTAGAGATGGACGAATAGGGCGCAGGCCAGCAACCCGAAAACATCCGACAACCCGAGTTAGCCCCTCCCAGGGGTCACTAACCCGCGAAAACCTAGCTCAGCAGTTTGATCGCGGCCAGGATCTCCGAATTATCGCGACGCTCCCCATTATTGCGCTCAACATGAGACCAGCAAACGCGTCCTTCCTTATCTATTAGGAAGTAGGCCCGGTTGGAGTAGAAGCGCTCTTCATTAAGGACGCCGTAGGCCCGCGAAACGTCCCGCTTGAAGTCGCTCAATAGCTCCGTCTTCATCTGGAGCTTGTTCTTGAATTCCTTGAGCGACGGCGTGGCGTCGACGGAGATCGGAAGGATCTCGACTCCCTTCCCCGCGAACTGATCGAAGTCCTCGGTGAAGCAAATCAGCTCCTTGGTGCAGGTCCCCGTGAACGCCAGCGGGAAGAAGGCAACAAGCACATTTCGCTTTCCACGGAAGGATGAAAGTGATACATCACTTCCAGACGTGGAGGCCGCGGTAAAATCGGGAGCGAGATCTCCGACTTGCGGCGAATTTTGCAGCTGCGTACTCGTCATCGCAGAAAACTAACAACTCGCGGGGATGGGATGGAAACAGATACAAAGCCAGCGAGCCAGAAGCTCACGGTGCGCTGCCAGTTCTGTAATACGTGGAACCGCATCGACGCCGCCAAGGTCACCGCCGGGCCAAAATGCGGCAAATGCGGCAAGCCGATCCTGCTGGAGCGTCCAATCGCTCTCGACGATGAGACGTTCACTCGCACGATAAACGAAAGCGACGTCCCCGTCGCCGTGGACTTCTACGCCGACTGGTGCGGCCCCTGCCGAATGATGGCGCCGGCGGTCGATGCACTCGCCGCGCACCTTCAGGGAAAGGCGCTCATCGGCAAGCTCAACACCGATCACTCAGCGAGGACAGCCTCGGGATTCAACATTCGCGGCATTCCGACGACCATCGTCTTCAAGGGCGGAAAGGAGGTCGCGCGGCAATCGGGTGCGCTTCCCCTCGAAGGCTTGAAGCAGCTGATGGCAAAGGCCGGCGTCGCGGTCTGAG
>Ga0208078_1000103_pt1 | contig 24061 bp, 24 predicted proteins | sample NGESurdeep072012_3_FD_184468 | JGI IMG/M metagenome (GOLD analysis project Ga0208078, IMG submission 184468) | Arctic peat soil microbial communities from Barrow, Alaska - NGEE Surface sample 53-2 deep-072012 (SPAdes) | ecosystem: Environmental > Terrestrial > Soil > Wetlands > Peat ...
GAGGTGCCGCCGCCTGCGCGGATCGTCGGTCCTGACGCACCCCAGCGGAACCCGACGCTCAACTTCCTGCGAAAGAAGCCGCTGCGCGCGAGCGACTATCTGAATCGGGCGCACTAGATCAGCATTGCGGGCAAAAGAATCGGGTGCGGCGATCAACTCTCGCCGCACCCGTTTTGCATCTCGCCGCTCGCGACGCGATCATCCCGTTCCGCCGCCCACCTTCTCTTCGCGCGACATCGCCGCGGCGACCATGAAGTCTCGACTCATGCGCGCGATCGTATCAATGCTGATCTCCTTGGGGCACGCGAGCTGACACTCGCCGTGCAGGGTGCAGCCGCCGAAGCCCTCCGCGTCGTGCTGCGCGACCATCGCCACCACGCGCCGGTAGCGCTCCGGTTGCCCCTGCGGAAGCTGCGCCAAGTGCGTGATCTTCGCCGCCGTGAACAGCGACGCCGAGCCGTTGGGGCACGCCGCCGCGCATGCGCCGCAACCGATGCACGCGGCCGAGTCCATCGCGAGATCCGACGCGACCTTCGGGATGAGCATGTTGTTCGCGTCCTGCGCGCCGCCCGTTGCCGCGGTGATGAAGCCGCCCGCGGCGATGATCCGGTCGAGGGCCCCGCGATCCACGCAGAGATCCTTCACCACCGGGAACGCGCGCACACGCCACGGCTCGACGAAGATCGTCGCGCCATCCTGGAAGCTGCGCATGTGCAGCTGGCACGTCGCCGTCCCCTGATTCGGTCCGTGCGCCCTGCCATCGATCATCATGCTGCAGCTGCCGCAGATCCCTTCGCGACAATCGTGATCGAACGCAATCGGCTCCTCGCCGCGCAGCGTGAGCTGTTCGTTCACGACGTCGATCATCTCGAGAAACGACGCCTCGGGGCTGATGTCGTTTGCCTTGTACTCGACCATCTTGCCGGGTGCAGCCGGCCCCGCCTGCCGCCATACGCGCAACGTGACGTTCATTTGTAGCTCCGCTGCGCGAGGTGCACGTATTCGAAGTCGAGCGGCTCCTTGTTCAGTATTGGCGCGCTCTTGTCGCCCGCGTACTCCCACGCGGCCACGTACGCGAAGTGCTCGTCGTCGCGCAGCGCCTCGCCGTCCGGAGTCTGATACTCCTCGCGGAAGTGCCCGCCGCACGATTCCTTCCGCTCGAGCGCGTCGCGGCACATGAGCTCCGCGAGCTCGAAGAAGTCCGCCACGCGTCCCGCCTTCTCGAGCGCCTGATTCAGCGTGTCCGCGCTCCCCGGCACGTTCACATCGCGCCAGAACTCATCGCGCAGCTTCGGAATCTTCTCGAGCGCCGTGCGGAGCCCCGCGTCGTTTCGCGCCATGCCGCAGTACTCCCACATCAGCGCGCCGAGCTCCCGATGGAACGAGTCGACCGTGCGCGAGCCCTTGATCGAGAGAAACTTCTTCGTCATGTCGCTCACGCGCTGCTCGGCTTCCTCGAACGCCGCATGCGTCGTGTCCACCACCGCCAGCTTCTTCGACGTCAGATACTCGGCGATCGTGTTCGAGATGATGAAGTAGCCGTCCGCGAGCCCCTGCATCAGCGCACTCGCGCCGAGGCGGTTCGCGCCGTGGTCGGAGAAGTTCGCCTCGCCGATCACGTGCAGCCCGGGAATCGTGCTCATGAGATTGTAGTCCACCCAGAGCCCGCCCATCGTGTAGTGCGCGGCGGGATAGATCCGCATCGGAACCTTGTACGGATTCTCGTCCGTGATACGCTGGTACATCTCGAAGAGATTGCCGTAGCGCTCGCGAATCGCGTCCTCGCCCACGCGCGCGATGGCGGCTGCGAAGTCGAGATAGACGCCGAGCCCCGTGAGGCCGACGCCGCGCCCCTCGTCGCACACGCGCTTTGCCGCGCGCGACGCGATGTCGCGCGGCGCGAGATTGCCGTAACTCGGATACATCCGCTCGAGGTAGTAGTCGCGCTCCGCCTCGGGGATCGTGTCCGGCCTGCGCTTATCGCCCTTGGCCAGCGGCACCCACACGCGCCCGTCGTTGCGCAGCGACTCCGACATGAGCGTGAGCTTCGACTGATACTCGCCGCTCTTGGGGATGCACGTGGGATGGATCTGCGTGAAGCACGGATTCGCGAACGCCGCGCCGCGCTTGTAGGCGCGCCAGATCGCCGTCGCGTTCGACCCCTTCGCGTTCGTCGACAGGTAGAAGACGTTGCCGTAGCCGCCCGTGCCGAGCACCACGGCGTCCGCCGCGTGCGATTCGATCGCGCCGGTGATGAGATTGCGCACGACGATGCCCCGCGCGCTACCATCGATCACGACGACGTCGAGCATCTCGGTGCGCGGATACATCGTGACCATCCCCTTCCCGATCTGCCGCTCGAGCGCCTGATACGCGCCGAGCAGGAGCTGCTGCCCCGTCTGTCCGCGCGCGTAAAACGTGCGCGACACCTGCGCGCCGCCGAAGGAGCGATTGGCGAGCAGCCCCCCGTACTCGCGCGCGAACGGCACGCCCTGCGCCACGCACTGGTCGATGATGTTCACGCTGATCTGCGCGAGCCGGTACACGTTCGCCTCGCGCGAGCGAAAGTCGCCGCCCTTCACCGTGTCGTAGAACAGGCGATAGACCGAGTCGCCGTCGTTCTGATAGTTCTTCGCCGCGTTGATGCCGCCCTGCGCCGCGATGCTGTGCGCGCGACGCGGCGAATCCTGGAAGCAGAAGCACTTCACGTTGTAGCCGAGCTCCGCTAGCGTCGCCGCGCCGGCGCCGCCCGCGAGTCCGCTGCCGACCACGATGATCGTGTATTTCCGCTTGTTCGCAGGATTCACGAGCTTCATGTCGAAGCGATGCGAATCCCACTTCTTCTCGATCGGCCCCTCGGGAACTTTCGCGCGAAGCTCCATCGTCACTGTACCAGGTGGAAGAACACGGCCACCGGCACGAGCGTGAAGCCGGCCCACACGATGAGCGCGAGCGCGAGTGCAACCGGACGCTTGAACGGATCGAGGCGCCCACGCTCGAAGCCGAGCGTGCGCGCGGAGCTCCAGAGCCCGTGATACAGATGCAGGCCGAGGAAGATCATGGCGATCACGTACAACAGTGTGACCCACCAGATCTGGAAGCTCGCGATCACGTTGGCGTAGACGTCGCCTTCCGTAAGCGGCACGGGCCGCAGTGTGAGCGTCGTGAAGTGCAGGATGTGGAGCACGATGAAGAGCGCGAGCACGAGCCCGCCAATGCGCATCGTGCGCGAGCCGACGGTCGCCGCCTGCAGCTCTCGCTTCACGTACGGCACCGGTCGCGCGGCGCGGTCGAGCACCGTCAGCTGATACGCCGAGACGACGTGCGCGATCAGCGCCACGATCAACACGACGCGCAGAATCCACAGCACCTCGTTCGCGGGGCCGTGGAGAAACGCCGAGTACGTGTTGAGCTTGGCCGAGCCCTCGAAGATTTGCAGGTTGCCGGCCATGTGCAGGATCACGAAGCCAACCATGATGAGCCCCGACACGGCCATCACGATCTTCTTCCCGACGGTACTCGACGAGAAGCTCGCCATGCGCGTCACCTTACACTCACAGCGTGACGGCCGACATCGGCTCGCGCACCGCGTCGGCGCTCTTCACGAGCGCCGCGCGCTCGTCATCGGTGAGCGACACCTCGAGAATCTGCTCCAGCCCTGCGCGTCCGAGCTTGCACGGCACGCCGAGGAAGATCCCCGACTGGCCGTACTCGCCCGTGAGCCACGCGGCGCACGGCAGGATGCGCTTCTGATCGAAGGCGATCGCCTCACACATCTGCACCGCCGCGGCCGACGGTGCGTAGTACGCCGAGCCGGTCTTGAGATACTTCACGATCTCGGCGCCGCCCGTGCGCGTGCGCTCGACGATCGCGTCGAGCTTCGCCTTGTCGAGCAGCTGTGTCACGGGAATGCCGCTTACGCTCGTGTACGAGAGGAGCGGCACCATCGTGTCGCCGTGGCCGCCGAGCACCATCGCCTGAATGTCGCGCACCGAAACTCCGAGCGCCTCGGCGATGAACGACCGGTAGCGCGCCGTGTCGAGCACGCCGGCCATGCCGATCACGCGCTCGCGCGGAAAGCCCGTCGTCTTCATTGCGACCCACGACATCACGTCGAGCGGATTCGAGACGACGATGAGGATCGCGTTGGGCGAGCTGCGCTTCACGTGCTCGGACACCTGCTTGACGATGCCGGCGTTCGTGTTGAGGAGATCGTCACGCGACATCCCCGGCTTGCGCGCGATGCCCGCGGTGATCACGACGATGTCGGAGCCTTCGGAGGCCGCGTAGTCGTTGGTGCCAATAAGGCGCGTGTCGAAGCCCTCGATTGGCGCCGACTCCCAGATGTCGAGCCCTTTGCCCTGCGGCACGCCCTCGATCACATCCACCAGCACGACCTGCCGCGCCAGCTCCTTTTCGGCCAGTCGCTGCGCCGTGGTGGCGCCGACATTCCCTGCCCCGACTACCGTGATCTTGTTGAGCATCCGCGTTGCAATCCTCTGGAAGAATTCCGAAGCGAAAGGTACCCGGTGAGAGGACCGGGGGAAATGGCGGCGTCGCCGGAGCACACCCGTCGAATTGACGATTCGGTGTACCCGGCACAGATTCGAGAGTCGGTGCGAGCGCGCACCGCACGCGGAGGCACACATGGCGTTGTTCTCATCGCGTCGCCTGTTGGTGCTCATCCCGCTCTGCATCATGGCGGGCTGCAAGACAGGTGGGAGCACGACCAATGCGCCGAGCGATCAGGCATACCACGCGCACGTGATCACCGCAGAGGCGATCGCGCGGTCTGGTGCGACCGATGCGTGGGAGGTGCTCAAGCGCTTGAGCACCACCGCTCGTGCGACCGAAGCATACGACGGCGAGCCGCAGCGGCTGCACCCGAAACGCGGGCACGGAAGTATGTATTTGCGCGACGATCCGATGGTCTACATCGATGGTGTTCCGCTCTCGGACCTTCGTGCGCTGCGGCAGCTCGGCGCCGCTGACATCGACAACATCGAAGAAATGGGATCGATCGAGGCAACGGCGTATTTCGGAACGAACTCCAACGCTGGCGTGATTCTCATTCACAGCAAGAGCCGATCGAGCGCGTGAACGAAGAGGGTGGATGCAAGTGAGGGAGGCGGAAAGCTCGCCTCCCTCACTTGCGTTACTCGATCTGTTCTGCGAGTGCTAGGGATTACGGTCGAGGCACGTGTTCGGCGCCGGACCCGGTACGTTGGTGTTGTTCAGCTCCTCGATCGGAATCGGGAAGTTCACATCCGGACCGTAGACGCCTCCGCGAAACCACGTACCTGTCGGGAATACGGTTTCGGGATCACGACCATAGCCATCGTTCAAGGTCGAGCGCGAAAGTCTACGGAGGTCCGGCAGGCGATGCGTGGTGAGATACAGCCACTGCCCGCGCTCGCTGAAGAGCAGATCCTGGCGCCCCGTGACGGTTGCCGGCAGTGCAAGCGGCGCAAGCCCGCCGACACCACTCGAGTCCCGCAGATCGTTCAGCTTCTTCAGAAACGTCACGTTGTCGTTCGCTTGCAGCGCAGCCTCGGCCTCGATCAGCCGCGCTTCGATGCCGCTTGCAAGCACCGTCGATGAGTCGGGCTCGTTATACCGCAGCGTTCCAAAAAACTGAACGTTGCCGATGAAAGTACTGCCAAGGTCGCTCGAAGGATTGCGCGGGTCATCTCTGTAGCGCAATCCGTTCACGCCCTCGGTATCTGCCTCGATCCATCGCCCCTCGAGCCACATGAACTCGTAGACTCCGTTCCACTGCCGCTGCGAATTCCTCGAGTGCGTGATCTTGTACGTCCAATTCGTTGGCACGTCGCCGACGAGCAGCGCGGCCTCCTGAAGATGGGAACGTCCCTCAAACTGGAGGGTGCGTGCTTTTCCGACCTCGGCCAGATTGTGACGATCGGGATCACCCTGCGCGAACGTCAACGCCGAGCTGAACGTATCCGCCGCCACTTGCAGCAATGCCTGCGTGGTCAGCGGTTCTCCAAACTCCACGTTCGCAGTCGCCGTGTCGACATTGGACAGCGGTACGCCGGAGCAGTAGTCCTCCGCCAAAAGAAGTATGGCGTACGCCTCCAGACTCACGACTTCCGAGCGCCCCGGATCCGCCGGACCGAACGCTGCGTACGCTCCGGCCGCGCGACCGGCAGACACGCGTGCCAAATGCGCGTTGAAGAAGATGTCGCGCATCGTGGCGTTGTTCACTTGCGTGTGCCGACGGTCGATCTCGGTGCGCGTGGGAAAAGTTTCCGTATTTTGGAGCTCGTCCGTCAGAAGCCCCGTCATGTTGACGAGGCCTTCGTATTCGTTGCCGTCCGGATTCAACGCGTTGCCGTCAAACGCGAGGCCGAAATCGCCGATCGCGCTCGCACGGAAGCCAGGAAGCGACGATGCTCCCTTGAGTGCGCCCGGTGGTGTGTTGTCCGGATCGGTCGCCTTCAGAAACTGATCGGTGTTGCACGCGGAGATGAGAAACACTCCCGCGGCCACCACCAGCCAGCTCCGACTACCGTAGAGCTTGTCGATTATCGTATGCATGATTGACATCTCGCTCTGGTTGTGGTCGCGGGTTACCAGCGTACGTCCATGCGCAGCGTATACGTGCGAACAGGCGGCTGGGTGAGAAATTCGTCGGTCAGAAATTGCTGCCCTCCGTTCTCATTGGTCTCAGGATCGAGTCCCTTGTATTTGCTCCATGTCCCGAGATTTCGTCCCGCAAACGTGAGGCTCACCCCTGCGACGCCGAACTTGTGCGCCAGTTGATCAGGAGCGGAGAAGGTGAGTGAGATTTCCCGAATCTTCCAGAAGCTTGCGTCCTCGATGAAGCCCGCGTCCGAGCCCTGCTGTGCGGCGATTGCGGCAGCCTGGTCCGCGAGCGATGAGGTCTTCTTCGCGGTCGGGTCGATGTTCTGATTGAGTGCCTTGCAAATGTCCAGCAGGCAGCGGAAGTCCTCCGTGAAGTTGAGAAGCTTGTTGCCCGTACGACGGTTGAGGAGTGCCGCGACGCGAACGTACTTGAAGATCGTGATGCCTGAGCCGAGCGTGAGGTCCCAGCTCGGAAACGCGGATCCCAAATAGACGGCGGTGTCGCCTAGCGTGAGCTCACAACCGGCACCCGGGCAGTTTTCCGTCGTGATCGCGCCGTCGCCGTTGATGTCCTTGAACGTGTATGGACGCGCCCAGTAGCCGCCAAGCGGGTATCCGTTCTGGTGACGCTGATCCCCGAAGATGATCGGAGGAACGCCGAGCTTGAGCACTTTATTGCTGTTGTGCGAGCCGCTGAGGGTGAAGTCCCATGCGACTGTCTTTCCCTTGAAGGGCGTGCCGGTGAGCGACATCTCGACGCCCTTGTTCTGCACCTGTCCGATGTTCTGAAAAAAGAGCTGCTGCACGCCATTCGATGGCGGGAGCTGACGCTTGATGAGCGCGTCGCTGGTCTTTTTGTTGTAGAAGGTGAAGTCGAAAGCGAACATGTCCTTCCAGAGATTTGATTCGAATCCCAGCTCCATCTCGCCGGTGCGCTCGGCCTTGAGATTCGGGTTGCCGAGGTTTCCTGCGGTAAACGAGGCGACGTCCTGGTTGTCCACATGCACGGCGACTGGCGACAGGAACGCGATCGCATCGCGGAAGCCAGGTTGCTGTCCAGACTCGCCATAGGCGGCCCGAATGCGCGTTTCAGAGATGAACTTCTGCTTGGGGAAGAAGTCTTCGTTGCCAATGACCCACGAGATGCCTCCGCCCGGATATACAATACTTTGGAAGTTTCGACCAAAGGCGTTGTTCTTGTCGACGCGAACCGTACCGCTCAGGTAGACGCGATCGCGCCAGTTGAGCTGCTCCTGTCCGAATGCGCCAAGAATGATGTCTTTCGTCGTGGACTCGCCGACGGCAAACGCCTGCGTGGCACCGTTGAGTGAGCCCGTGCCCGGCGCGAGCACTTTGCCGAACGCGAACGTGCCGTGCGAGTAATCCTGCGTGTACTGCGTTCCGACTGTGCTGGACCCCGAGAGCCCCGGGCGAATGTTGTAGCTCGCGGTGGCGCTTCCGTTCAGCGTGTAGATGAACGTCTGGAACGGATTCGAGGTACGATTCCCGAGCGAGTCATCCGCGAACCGCGGGGTAATCCCGTTGTCGAGATAGGTCGGGATCAGCTCCTGATCGATGCGATTCGAAAAGTCCAAGCCCGTGACGATATTCGCGCTCAGCCACGAAAGCGGCCGCCACGTGCCAGTTGCTGCCCCCGTGTAGCGCTCGGTATTCTGTTGCGTGTTGATCGCGAAAATGTTCGCCGGCTGCTGAAACGCGTAGCCGTGATTTACTGAATCGTCGAAGACGAGTCCGAGGATTCCCGAAGGAATCACGCCGATGACGTTGTTGTCGTTCTGCGGGAGACGAAGGCGATTCTGCCCGAAGGTGCTGTTCACGGTCAGATCGAATTTCGGACCCAGATGAGCTGTGGCGTTGGCGCGTAGCGTCGCGTGCCGCTGCTGGTTGATCTCGTAGACGCCCTTGCCCTTGTCGAGCTCACCGCTCAGGTAGTACGACATCGCCTCGCTGCCGCCGCTCACCGAGAGTCCGTAGTTCTGCGTATTGCCGGTGATGAACGGACTATTGGTTTCGAGCGGGTTGAACGTCTGCAGCCCGGTGAACGTGCAAAAGCCTGCGGCCTGAAATTCCGTGATGCACGGAGCTCCCTGCGTCGCCTGGGAGAACACGGTGTCGCCAGCCTCGACGTCCACAGCGCCGTAATTGCTCGGGAACTTGACGTAGTTCGATACCGATCCGCCGGCGACGTGCGCGCTCCACATCTGCTTTCCGTTCGACCCGCGCTTCGTCGTGATCTGAATGACGCCGTTGGCCGCCGCGGTTCCGTACAGCGAGGACGCAGCCGGCCCTTTGATGACATTGATCGTCTCAATGTCTTCGTAGTTGATGTCATCGAGTCTCGACGGAACTTGTCCACCAACTCCGATCGTCGACGAGCCCTCGTTACCGTTCGCACGCACGCCGTCGATGATGATGAGCGGATCGTTGTCGAGCGAAACGGAGTTCGACCCGCGAATGCGAATGCGCGTGCCGGCGCCCATCGTGCCGCCGTCCGACATTGCGACCACACCCGGCGTGCGCGCCGTGAGTAGCTCCGAGAAGCTGCCCACTGGCGCGAGGTTCACCGAGTCCATGTCGATCGTGCCAATCGATGTCGCCTGTTCGCGCTTCGACTCTTGCGCCCCGGTCGCCGACACCACGATCTCGTCGAGCTTCGATGGCGTGGACGCGAGAGCGAAATCCGCAGTAACGACACCACTCGCCGGAACCGTCACCGATTGATTGCTTGCGGCGTAGCCAATGCGAGTGGCGCGAAGTGTGAGAACGCTCGCCGCCACGCCGCGCAGATTGTATTCACCCTTTTCGGTCGTAAGCGTGCCGCGCGTGGATCCGACGATGCTCACCTGCGCGCTCGGCACAGGATTGCCCGTTGCTTTATCCGTGACTTTTCCAGAAATCGTACCCTGCGCGAGCGCCGTGGCGGGCACAAGCCAAACGCCAGCAGCGAACGCGTACCGACGGAATCGTGTACTCATGTGCGGCCTCTTCGTGACTGCACTCAACGCGCTGCGTCGAATGCATCTGCCTGGGGGAAGCCGGATCGCGAGAAATCCGGCACGGAAGAACGAATCGGTGCATCCAGGGGCGGGCGCATCACCTCCACGAGATCGGCGAGTGCCTGGCACGACTGCGACACGCGCGAGCATGGATGTCCGCGCGACGTGTGCGGTGCGTCAGTGACCAGTGAACCCGCACCGTATGCAGCGGCCGCGAGGCGAAGTCAACCAGCCGACGGCCAAGAGCAGTCTCTGTGGGGTGAAAGAGACTTTATGCGATGCGGCGAAACACCGCCCACTCCGCGGTGTACTAGCGACATCGAATTTTGAGAGAGCGAGCTGATCCGGGCGCGAGCAACGCGCGAATTTCAGGAAAAAGCGATCAGCCCCCAACTTCCGACAGCGCCCGCAGCCCGCCCACCTTCATCTGCAGCAGCGCATGCTCACGCGGCTTCGTCGCCAGCGCGGACGCATACAGCGGCGCCAGCGGCTCCCCCGCCCGCAGCGCATCGCGGAAGCTCACCTCTTCGTCGCCATAGAGGCACGTGCGCAGCCGACCATCCGCCGTGAGCCGCACGCGATTGCAGTCGCCGCAGTACGTGTGGCTCATCGGCGTGATCACCCCGATGCTCCCCGGCGCGCCCGCGAATCGATAGTACGCTGCCGGCCCGTTGCCGCGCGCCGGCCCCGCATCCGCACTCAGCGGCGCGATCCGCGCGAGCCGCGCGAGAATCTCATCGCTTGGCACCACGCGGTCGAAAGTCTCCCCCGCCATCTCGCCCACCGGCATTAGCTCGATGAAGCGCACGTGCCACGGATGCTCGAGCGTGAGCCGAGCGAAGTCCTCGAGCTCATCATCGTTGATGCCGCGCATCACGACGGTGTTGATCTTCACAGGCCCCAGCCCCGCACGCTCCGCCGCCAGCGCCGCATCGATGGGCGAGAACGCAAGCGAGCGCCGCGCGATCTCGCGAATGCGATCCGGACGCAACGAGTCCGCGCTCATGTTCACGCGATCGAGCCCCGCCGCCTTCAGCGATTCCGCCATCTCCGGCAGCTTCACGCCATTCGTCGACAGCGCGATATCTTGAATTCCAGATACTTTCTCGAGCATCGAGATGAGCGTCGTGAGCTGCGGACGAATCGTCGGCTCGCCACCCGTGATGCGCAGCCGGCTCACTCCCAGCGGCGCGAGCTGACGCACGACCTCGGTGATCTCCTCGTAGCTGAGGATGTCCTCGCGAGGGAGCCACGGCAGACCAGCCAACGGCATGCAATACGCGCAGCGAAAGTTGCATCGATCGGTGATCGAGATACGCAGATACTCGATCCGCCGACCGAACTGGTCGAGCGCGCCGCCGATCACTGCTGCTCCTGCGCCGGCTGCTCGTGCGCGACGCCGCCCGCGTTCACCCACTCACTCGCGCCGTCCGCGTAGCCCTCGCGCTTCCAGATCGGAAGCCGCCGCTTGACCTCCTCGATCACGAAGCGCGACGCTTCGTACGCTTCCGCACGATGCGGATGCGCGGCGACGATCGCAATGCTCACGTCGCCGAGCTCCAGCGCGCCAAGGCGATGCTCCGCCACGAGATGCGCGATCCCAAACTGTTCCGCGCACTCGCTCGCTATAGCCGCCAGCTCGCGCTCCGCCATCTCGCCATACGCGCTGTACTCGATCCCCGTCACGGCGCGTCCATCGTTCATCTCGCGCACGTAGCCGAGAAAGAGAATCGTGGCGCCATTCGCCGTGCTCGCCACCTCGGCGAGCAGCGCGGCGACGTCGATCGCGCCGCGAACGATCGCGGTGCGAATGCTCATCCGCCCGCCACGGGAGGGATGATCGCCACCTCGTCGCCGCTCTCAACTCGTTGGTCCGCGCCCGCATACGTGAGATTTACCGCCACGAGCGGCGACGCCGGCAGCGACGATCCGCCCGGCATCGCACGCAGCCGCTCCACTACATCGCGCACGGTCGTGTTCCCGGCAAGCGTGAGCTCGACGCGATCGGAGCCGAGTGCTTCGGCGTATGAGGCGAATAGCAAAGCGGTTACGGTCATTGAATGAATGTTGAACCCGCGTGAGAAGCGCTACAAGGCAACTCGGCCACCGCGCGCCATCGATCGGCCTCACTCACAAACGAAAGCGCCCCGTTCGTGGTTGCACGAATCGGGGCGCTCTCAGCTTATCCCGCAAGTGATCAGGCCGGCGAATCCGAAAACGACGCCTCATCCTCTTCGGCAACGAGGGCGCGCAACTCCTTGCTGGGCTTGAACACAGGCACCGGTCGCGCTGAAACCTCCACGGGCGATCCGGTGCGAGGGTTGCGCGCCATACGCGTCTTGCGCTGGCGAATCTTGAACGTTCCGAAGCCGCGCACTTCGATGTTCTTCTGCTCTTTCAGCGCGTCCTTGATGGCGTCCAGAAAGGCATCGACGACGCGTGCGCAGTCCTTCTTCGAGATCATCGGCCCTGCTGTCTTCGAGATCTGGGCCGTGACGTGCTCGACAAGGTCGGCTTTGGTCATTCGTAACCTCGGGTTGGCGATCGCCGAGTGGCCGATCGTGCGACGAAAGTATGACGTTAACCGTTGTGTGTCAAGCGTTTGGCTCACTGGGGGCCCCGCCCGAACGCACCGCCTTCAGGAACTCTCCAAAGAGCGGACGCGCGTCGTGAGGGCCCGGCGCGGCCTCGGGGTGGTACTGCACCGCGAAGATGGGCAGCTCGCGGTGCCGAAGCCCTTCTACGCTGCCATCGTTCAGATTCACGTGCGTGACGCGGAGCGCCGGAGCGCCCGGAATACCCTTTTCATCTCCCACCACCGCAAAACCGTGGTTTTGCGAGGTGATCAGCACCCGGCCTGTGTCGACCTCCCGAACGGGGTGATTTCCGCCCCGGTGGCCGTACGGCATCTTCGACGTCTCCGCCCCAAAGGTCAGCCCCAACAGCTGATGTCCCAGGCAGATACCGAGAATCGGCACCTGCTTGTCGGCCAGCGTTCGAATGATTCCCGGCGCGTAGGACACCGCCGCCGGATCACCCGGACCATTCGCCAGGAACACACCATCCGGCTCCAGTTCGAGCACCGCCTGCGCCGGTGTCTCGGCCGGCACGACCGTCACTCGGCATCCATTTTCCTCGAAGAGGCGCAGGATGTTGCGCTTGATGCCGTAGTCGTACGCGACGATGTGCGACTGCGCATCCACATCGCCCCACGTGTAGCGCTCTCGCGTGGACGCGCGCGACGCCAGATCGAGCCCCTCCATCGACGGACACGCTTCGAGCGCGGCCCTGGTCGCGGCGGTGGGCGCCTCGCCGTTCCCAATGACACCACGCATCACACCCGCCGACCTCAGATGACGAGTGAGACGCCGAGTGTCAACTTCTTCGAGGATTGGCACTTGAGCGTCGCGCAGCCAGCTGCGCAGGTCGCCATTGGCGCGCCAGTTGGACGGATGATTCGTCAACTCGCGCACGACGACACCCGCCACCTGCGGCTTCCCGGACTCGGGGTCGTCCGCATTCACGCCGTAGTTGCCGATCATCGGCGTCGTCATTACGACGATCTGATCGCCGTACGACGGATCGGTGAACACTTCCTGGTAGCCGCTCATGTTCGTGGTGAACACGACCTCTGCCACCGCCGGCAAGTGGTTCTTGCTGTTCGTCGCCTGGAGATGGCCGAGAAAAAGGGTTCCATCCTCGAGGAGGAGGAACCCGGCTCTCGTGCTGGAAGGCGTCACCGCGCTACTTCGGCGGAGTCTTGGTTGGCGGTGCCGCGGGCGTTGCGGCTGGCGCGGGATTCACCGGCGTCAGCGGCACTGCGGACGGAGCGGCGGACGTTGGCGCAGGTGTTGCGGGCGCGGACTGGGTCTGGCGCGACAGCGGATCGAGCACCGACGTCGGGACGCGCGACCGCGTTCCCATGATCTGCAGTATGTAGGCGAGCACGAGGAAAATGCCGCCACCCCACCAGGTGATGCGCGTCAGCAGAGTCGCAGCCTGCCGCGTGCCGACGAATGAATCCGACGACGACGACGCGCCGCCGAAGTTGGCCGAGAGTCCGCCGCCCTTACCGGACTGCAGAAGAACAGCCGCGATCAGCACGAGGCTGTTGAGAACCAGCAGAGTGATAAGAAAGGTGTACATCGCGCCGAGAGTAGGTGGGGAGAGCTAAGTCTCCAAGTTTACGTCAGTTACGATACTCGGTCAAGTACGCGCGATCGACGCCCATATCGTCGGGTCGAGCGATGCGCCGCCCACCAGAAGTCCGTCCACCTCGGGCGCGGCGAGCAGCGATTGGCAGTTCTCCTTCGACACCGATCCGCCGTAGAGAATCGGAATGTCGACGTTCTTCGCGTTCACAACTTCCTTGAGCGCTCGGCGAATCGCGGTGTGCACCGTGGTCGCGTCTTCGGGCGTTGCGGTGCGGCCCGTGCCGATCGCCCACACGGGCTCGTACGCGATCGCGATCTGCGCGACCTGCGCCGGGGTGAGGCGGCTGATTCCCGCCTTCAGCTGCCGCAGCACCACCGCCTGCGTCGTGTTCCGGTCGCGCTCCTCGATCTTCTCGCCCACGCACAGCACCACGGTGAGCCCCGCCTTGAACGCGGCCGCGCACTTCTTCGCGGCGATCTCATCGCCCTCGCCGAAGGTGTGGCGACGCTCCGAGTGGCCGACCAGCGCGACCGTTGCTCCCGCATCCTTCGCCATCGCGGCGCCGTTCTCACCGGTGAAGGCGCCTTTCTCTTCCCAGTGAATGTTTTGAACGCCGAGCATGATGTCGGGGCGATCGCGGAGCGCGAAGCCGGCGACGACGAGGGAGATCGCGGGCGGGAAGATCATCACCGTGCGGTCTTCGGTTGCGGGAAACGCCTCGAGGAAGGTCTTCAGATACGCGCGCGTCTCCTGCGGGCCGAGATTCATCTTCCAGTTGGCGGCAAAGACGGGCTTCTTCATGCATGACCTCTGTCATCGAGCGCCGCGACACCGGGGAGCTCTTTGCCTTCGAGAAATTCGAGCGACGCGCCGCCGCCTGTCGAGACGTGACTCATCTTCGTCGCCAGACCGAACTGTTCGACGGCCGCGGCGGAGTCTCCCCCGCCAACGATCGTCGTTGCGCCATGCGAAGTCGCGGCCGCAAGTGCGTTCGCGACTGCCCTCGTGCCCTGGTCGAACGGCGGCTTCTCGAACACGCCCATTGGCCCGTTCCAGAGGATCGTCTTGCCGCGCGCGACCTCGTCGGAAAAACGTTTTGCAGCTTTCGGCCCGATGTCGAACATTGCCTGGCTCGCGGGAATCGCATCGCGCGACACGGGCTTGGCCGACGCGCCGTCATCGAGCGACGACGCGATCAGCGCATCTTCGGGGAGCACGATCTTGTCGCCCGCTCGCGCGAGCAGCGTCTTCGCCATGTCGACGCGATCCGGCTCGACGAGCGACTTCCCCGTCTCGAGCCCCATCGCCTTGAAGAAGGTGCACGCCATCGCGCCGCCGATCAGCAGTTTGTCGACCTTCGGCAGGAGCGCCTCGATGACGTCGATCTTGCCCGAGATCTTCGCGCCGCCCAGGATCGCGACGAATGGACGCGCGGGCTCGTTGAGCGTCTCGCCGAGATACTTGAGCTCGAGCTCCATCAGCAAGCCTGCGACGGCCGGCTTCAAATAGTGCGCGACTCCTTCGGTGGACGAATGCGCGCGATGCGCCGAGCCGAACGCGTCGTTCACGTAGACGTCGCCGAGCTCCGCGAGCGAGCGCGAGAGCCGCTCCTCGTTTTTCTCCTCGCCGCCGAGGAAGCGTGTGTTCTCGAGCAGAAGCACGGTGCCCGCCTTCGCATCGTGCGTCGCACGCAGCGCCTCGTCGCTGTCGGTCGTCTCGACGAAGTCGACTTTCGCCTTGATCAGCGTTTGCAGATGCCTCGCGACCGGCTCGAGCGTGTACCTGATGTCGGGCTTCCCTTTCGGGCGGCCGAGGTGCGACATGAGCACGACGCATGCGCCACGCGCGAGGAGTGCCTCGATGGTTGGGATCGCCGCGCGGATGCGCGTGTCGTCGGTGACGCGGTCGCCCTCGATCGGGACGTTGAAGTCCACGCGCACGAGCGCGCGCTTGCCGCGCAGCTCGGCGTCGGTGAGATCGCGTATCGTTTTCTTTGGACTCATGCCGGCGTGTCGACGCGCCTGAAGTAGCTCCAGTACGACCACGCGAGGGCGGCCGCGCCGGCGATGAAGAAGAGCTTCGCGACGCGAAACAGCTGCCAGTACGTGTCGAAGTAGCGCATCGCGGGAACGCCCTTGGGTATCACGAGCTGCTTCGTCGCGAGATTGTGCATCCCGAACCAGGCGTAGGCGTAGAGCGCCGCGCCGGCGAGCAGCACGAGAAGAGCCACCAGATCGCGCGAGCGATCCGCGCGCGTCACCACTCGGCTCACAGCCGCGCGCCGATGAAGCGAAGGAGATCCACGCAGCGGGAGGCGTACCCCCACTCGTTGTCGTACCACCCGCAGACCTTCACGAGCGTGCCGTCGATGACGTTGGTCGTCTTCGCATCGAGCGTGCAGGAGAACGGATTGCCGGTGTAGTCGACCGATACCAGCTCTTCGTCCGAGACGGCGACGATGCCCTTGAGCGGGCCATCTGCGGCTGCGCGGAAGGCGGCGTTTACGGCGTCGATGGTCGTGGCGCGCTCCACCTCGACCACGAGATCGGTGAAGGACACGTCGGGCGTTGGGACGCGCACGGAGATGCCGTCGATCTTCCCCTTCACTTCAGGAATGACGAGCCCTGTTGCCTTGGCGGCGCCCGTGGTGGTCGGGATCTGCGAGAGAGCGGCTGCCCGCGCGCGACGCAGATCCTTGTGCGGTAGATCGAGGATGTTCTGGTCGTTCGTGTAGCTGTGGATCGTGGTCATCGACGCGTGCCGGAAGCCGAACGCGTCGCGCACGATCTTCACCATCGGCGCCACGCAGTTCGTGGTGCACGACGCATTGGAGATGATGTTGTGCTTCGCCGCGTCGTACTTGCCCTCGTTGACGCCGAGGACGATGGTGATGTCCTCATCGCTGGCGGGGGCGGAGATGAGCACCTTCTTCGCGCCGCCGGCGATGTGCTTCTTCGCGTCCGCCGCCTTGGTGAACTTCCCGGTGGACTCGAGCACGATGTCGACGTTCAGCTTCTTCCACGGGAGCGCCGTGGGGTCCTTCTCAGTGAGGACGGCGATCTCGTCGCCGTCGATCTCGATCGAGCCGGCGCCGGCGGACACGTCACCGTCGAAAATGCCATGCACCGAGTCGTACTTGAAGAGGTGCGCGAGAGTTTTGGTATCGGTGAGGTCGTTGACCGCGACGATCGTCACGTCCGCGACGTTCTGCTCGCGAAGCGCGCGCACGACCTGACGTCCGATGCGGCCGAAGCCGTTGATGCCTACACGAATTGCCATTGCCGTTAGCGCTCCTGTTCAGTGTGCACGGTCGCCAGCTGCCGGCGCCCGTCCAAAGGTCACGATACTGATGATTCGCGCGCCGCTCTCGAAGAGCGTGGTCGCGCATTCGGAAAGCGTCGCGCCGGTGGTGATGACGTCGTCCACCAACACGACATGGGCGCCCTTGAGCCGCTCTCGGGCGTTTGGCGCCGCACGAAACGCGCCCGAAACGTTGCCCCGTCTCTCCTCCGGTGTCAACCGCGTTTGCGTGGCCGTTGCGCGTGCGCGGACCACGCAATCAGAGACGAATGGGACCCTCCATCGTGACGCGAGCGCGCGCGCGAGGAGCGCGCTCTGATTGAAGCCGCGCTCGCGCTCACGGATAGGTGCCAATGGAACTGGCATGACCATAGAACGCTCGGCCACGACGTCCGCGGGCCACGAGAGGCGCGCCATGCGGCTCGCCATCCCCGCGGCCACGCCGTGCCAGCCGTTGTACTTGAGCGCGTGCACTATCGCGCCGGCCGTGCCGCCGGGCATCCAGTACGCGGAGCGCGCCGCGCGCACGAAGGGCGGGAGCTGCTCGCACCAGCTGCACGTGGGGCGCGTTTGCGGATGCCCGCAGCGATCGCAGCGCGGATGCGGAAGCTCGTGCGCGCGCGCCCAGCAGCGGCCGCAGACGAGGCTCGTGTCGCCGGCGTCGATCGAGTGCTCGCACACGGCGCACGATCGCGGGAGGAGCAGATCTGCGAGGCCGTGCAGCATCGCGCGCGCGGTACTGCGCATCACGACTGATTCAAGCATCGGTTGGCATGGTTACCGAGTCCCACATGACCGCGCGTGGCGCCGCGCGGCCGAACCACTTCTCGAACGAAAGCGCGCCCTGCTCGATGAGCATCGGGAGCCCGTCGCTCGCGCGATGGCCGCACGCGAGCGCCGCGCGCACCCACGGCGTGTCGCCACGGCGATAGACGAGATCGACGACGGCCGCATCGTACGGCAGCGTCTCGATCGGCACGGGAAAGAGATCGTCCTCGAGCCCCGACGCGCTCGCGTTCACCACGAGCGTTGCACCCTGCACCGCCTCGACCGCCGTCCCCGCCGTGCGCGTCACGATCGGGAAGCGCGACGCGAGCCGCGCGAGACGCGTGGGACTGCGATTGTAGAGCGTCACCTCGCAGCCGGGCCACTGCTCGATCGCCGCGAGCGCCGCGGCCGCCGCGCCGCCGGCGCCGAGCAGCGCGATGCGGCCGCGCGGGAGCCCGTCCATCGTCGCGCGCACGAGCGACTCGAAGCCGCCCACGTCCGTGTTGTCGCCCACGAGGACACCACCGTCGGCGCCATCTTCCTCGATCCAGAAGGTGTTCACCGCGCCCACGCGCTCCGCGAGCGGCGAGCGTCGCGCACACAGCGCGAACGCCGCCTCCTTGTGCGGGATCGTGATGTTCCCCGCGGCGTTGTCCTCCGCCAACAGCGTGAGCACGTGGCCGAGATCGGGCGCGGCGACTTCGATCGCCTCGTAGGTGAGCGGAATGCCTTCGCTCTTGAGCGCGGCATTCTGGAACACGGGAGAAAGCGAATGACTGACGGGATTGCCGAGCAGGACGAGGCGGCTCGGACCAGCGATCACGAGACGCCCGGTGCTCGCTCCGCAGCGAGGCGGTCGAAGGCGCGTCGGATCTCGCGATCGAGCTCGTCGAAGGTCTCGCGATAGAGCCCGAGATCGCCGCCGAATGGATCGCCGATCGGACGATCGGTGGAGCCGCGCGAGCCGTACGACGTGAGCAGATGCGTGCGCCCCTTGCCGCCGATGGCCTCGATGCGCTCGAGGTGGTGCGGACCCATCGCGAGCACGAGCTCGTAGCTCTCGAGCAGCTCGCGCGTGAGCAGGCGCGCGCGATGCGGCGACAGGTCGACGTCGTGCTCCAGGCACACGAGGAGCGCGCCGTCGGATGCGGGCGCGCCATCCCACGCCGCGGTGCCGGCGCTGCCCACGCTTACGGTGAGCTTTCGTTCGGATGCGATGCGCCGCGCCAGATACTCGGCCATGACGCTTCGACAGGTGTTGCCCGTGCACACGAAAAGCACTCGCATGGGACTACAGATCTCCAATGAGGTCCGGCACGCTTTCCCGCAACGTCGCGGAGGAGATGGCGCCCGGGCGTATCACGCGCGCCCGCGCACCCATGCAATCTACTACGGTCGAGGGGGGCGACGGGATCAATCGCCCGCCATCGAGCACCCGAAGCATCCCGCGCCCGATCTCCGCGCTCCACTGCTGCTCGATCTCCGCTGCCGTCATCGCGGGCGGTACACCCGGGCGATTGGCACTCGTCGACGTCAGCGGCTCGCCGTACGCCGTGAGCAGCCGCGTGAGATTCGGATGCGATGTCCAACGCACGGCGACGCCGCCCTCGGGCCCGCGCAGTCGCTCGGGGAGCCGGCGCTCGCCACCGCCCAGCACGAGCGTGAGTGGGCCGGGCCAGTGCCGAGCGGCGAGCCGCGATGCGTAGCCCGTGAGGCGGAGATCGAGTCGCGTCACCATCTCGCTCGACGCCACGAGAATGAGAAAGGGCTTCCCTGCCGGTCGCCCCTTCATGTGCACGAGTGACTCGACGGAATCGAAGTCCGTCGCGCCGCCGAAGCCGTAGACGGTCTCGGTGGGATAGGCGAGAACCTTTCTCGCTGCGAGATGTGCTACCGTGCCATTGATGGATGCGGCGACCTCGGCCGGCGACCAGAATGGGACGACGAATGGTTCGGTACTCATCGAACCAATTTCACGAGCGCGTCGACGCGCGCGAAGTCCTCGTCGGTCGTGATTTTCATCCCCGTTGCGCTCCCCTCGACGATCACGACGCGCGCACCGATGCGCTCGCAGAGCGCGGCGTCGTCCGTCGCTTGCACGCGATCCGATTTCCCGCGCGCATACGCCTGCTCGATCATTTCGCGCGGAAAGCCCTGCGGCGTCTGCGCATGGTAGAGCTTCGTGCGATCGGGGGTGCGCAAGATGGCGCCGCTGTCGTCGACTTCCTTGATCGTGTCGGTGGCGGGGAGCGCGGGCACGGCGCCAACGCCCTCGCGCGCCTTCGCGACGACGCGCTCGATCGTCTCGGAGTCCACGAGCGGGCGAGCCGCGTCGTGTACGAGCACGAAGCGCACTTCGGCGGGCATGTCCTCGAGTCCGTTGAGCACGGACTCGCCGCGCTCGCGCCCACCGACGCTCACGAGCAGCCGATCGACGTCGCACTGGAAGAGCCACGGCGGCGGATCGCCCGCGTGCGATTTGGGGAGCACGCACACGACGAGCGCGACATCGGCGCGTTCCATGAAACGCTGCACGCTGTGAAGGAGCATCGGCTTCCCCGCCACCCAGCGAAACTGCTTGAGCTCCGCGCCCGCCGTGCGCGTGCTCGATCCCGCGGCGACGATGACGACGCCGACATCGCGTGTTGTTTCATTCGACACATCGCTCATGTGAAGATCTTCTCGAGCAGCTCGCGCACCGTCTGCACGCCCACGCACTCGAGCCCCTTGGGCACCCGCCTCGGGATGCTCCGCTCGGCGAGATACGCAATTCCCATCCCCATCTTTTCCGCCTCGGCGAGCCGCCGCTCCGCCTGCGACACGGGACGCACCTCGCCCGCCAAGCCGATCTCGCCGAGGAGCACGGCATTTGGCGGGAGCGCGCGATCGTAGACGCTCGACGCGAGCGCCGCCGCGATCGCGAGATCGGCCGCCGGCTCCTGCACCTTCAATCCGCCGACGACGTTTACGAACACATCGAGCTGCGCAAAGGAAAGGCCCGCGCGCTTGTCGAGCACCGCGAGCAACAGCGCGAGGCGGCGGCCATCGTAGCCGGTGGCGACGCGTTGCGGCGTGCCGAAGCCCGCTTTCGCCGCGAGCCCCTGCACCTCCACGAGCAGCGGTCGCGTGCCTTCCATGAGCGCGGTGACGGCCGTTCCCGACGCGCTCGCGTGGCGATCGCCGAGGAAGAGCTCGGAGGGATTCGCGATTGGAATGAGCCCGCCGGCGGTCATGCGGAACACACCAATTTCGTCGACGCCGCCGAAACGATTCTTCGTTGCGCGCAGCACGCGCTGATCGAGAAAGCCCTCGCCCTCGAAGTACAACACCGTGTCGACGATGTGCTCGAGCGTCTTCGGCCCCGCTATCCCGCCGCCCTTCGTGACGTGGCCGACGACGAACACCGCCGTTCCCGATTCCTTGGCGAAGCGCATGAGCCGCGCGGCGCACTCGCGCACCTGTCCGACATTTCCGGGCGCGCCCTCGAGCTCGTTCGTGAAGATGGTCTGAATCGAGTCGACGAACATCGCCTGCGGCCGCAGCGATGCGCCCGTCGCGAGAATCGTCTCGAGCTCCGTCTCCGCGATCAGCTCCACATTCTCCGATGACTCCGCGAGACGATCCGCGCGAAGCTTGACCTGCAGCGGCGACTCCTCGCCCGAGATGTAGAGCGCGCGATGTCCCTGCGCCGCGAGCCGCGCCGCGACCTGGAGCAGGAGCGTCGACTTGCCGATGCCGGGCTCGCCGCCGATCAGCACCATCGATCCCGGGACGATGCCGCCGCCCAGCACGAAGTCGAACTCATTGATGCCGGTGTTCCAGCGCGGCGTGTCCGATGCGCGGAGATCGCCGAGTCGCATTGCGGTGGCGGCGCTGCCGTTGCCGGCGAGCGTTGGGCCCGCGGCACGCGCGCGCCCGGCGGCGGTGGCGGGGCGCGCAGCGACGATCTCCTCGACGAGCGTGTTCCACTCGCCGCACGTGTCGCACTTGCCCGACCACTTCGGATGCTCGGCGCCGCACTCGGTGCAGCGGTAGGCCGTGCGCGCCTTGCTCTTCATTGGTTTCGCGCGCGCAACTTCACGCGCGCGCATCTCTCCAAGGCGCGTGTGATCATTACTGCTGGCGCGGCGCCGTGTAGTTCTCGAACCGCGTGTACGCCTTGTGAAAGAAGAGATTCACGAGACCGATCGGTCCGTTGCGCTGCTTGCCGATGATCACCTCGGCGCGCCCCTCGAGCGAGTTACCGTCCTTGTCCGTCGCGCCGTCGTAGACCTCCTGACGGTAGATGAACATCACGACATCCGCGTCCTGCTCGATGGCGCCCGACTCGCGGAGATCCGAGAGCTGCGGGCGATGGTCGCCCGCGCGCTGCTCGGGCGCGCGCGAGAGCTGCGAGAGCGCGATCACCGGCACCGCGAGCTCCTTCGCGAGCGCCTTGAGCGAGCGCGAGATCTGACTGATCTCCTGCTGCCTGCTCTCGGAGCTCGCTGGCCCCTGGATGAGCTGCAGATAGTCGATTACTACCATCCCGATGTCCTGATCCGCCTTGAGACGTCGCGCCTTCGAGCGGATCTCGAGCAGCGTGATGCCTGCAGAATCGTCGATCCAGATCGGAGCGCCGCTCAGGATTCCCGCCGCGCGAGCGAGGCGCGAGTAGTCTTCGTCGCGCAGCAAGCCTTTCCGCATCTTCTGCGCATCGACGCGCCCCTCGGCGGTGAGCATGCGCTGCACCAGCGACTCTTTACTCATTTCGAGCGAGAAGAGCGCAACCGGAACGTTCTTCTCGATAGCGGCATATTGCGCGATGTTGAGGACGAGCGCCGTTTTACCCATCGACGGTCTCGCGGCAACGATGACGAGATCCGCTGGCTGAAAGCCCGAGGTGAGCTCGTCGAGATCGGTGAAACCGCTCGCGACGCCGGTGATGGTTTTTCCGCCGCGCTGCAGAGCCTCGATGCGCTCCATCGTCGGCCACATCAGCTCCTTCACGCGCGTGAAGCCCTGCAGCCCGCGCTGCTGGCTCACCTGGAAGATCCGCTGCTCAGCGTCGTCGAGCAGCTCCTCGACCGTCGCGCGCCCCTGGAACGCCTCCGTGATGATCGTGGTCGACGTCTCGATGAGGCGGCGCAGCAGCGCCTTCTCCTTCACGATCTTCGCGTGGTACTCGACGTTCGCCGCGGTGGGGACTGCGTCGATCAGCTCGCCGATGTACTCCTTGCCACCGGACGCGTCGAGCTCGCCGCGCCTCGTGAGCTCGTTGCCGAGGGTGACGGGGTCGACGACTTCCGAGCGCTGCGAAATGGCGATCATCGCGCGGAAGATCCGGCGGTGTCGCTCATCGTAGAACATCGTGTCGTCGACGTGCTCACTGGCGCGCAAAATCGCGTCCGTGTCCATGAGCATCGCCGCGATCACCGCCTGTTCTGCCTCGGGGGCGCGGGGAGCGGTTCGGTCGCGAAACGGGTCACGCGCTGGCGCCGTCGAGGATTCTTCGAGCGAGCTGGACATCTTCCCATGTTGGCCGCTTCCACGCTGGATTGCGCAGAAGTGCCGCCGGATGATAGGTGACGATCACGGGGATGCCGTGATAGCGGTGAACCGAGCCGCGGAGCTTGCCGATCGACAGCTTGGTCTCGAGCAGCGACTGCGCGGCGAAGGTGCCGAGGGCGAGAATGACTTTGGGGGCGACGAGCGCGACCTGCCGAACGAGGTAGGGGCGACAGGCGCTCACCTCTTCCGGAAGCGGATTTCGATTCCCCGGCGGCCGATGCTTCAGGACGTTAAGGATGAAGACCTCTTCCCGCGACAAGTTAACCGCCTGAAGAATCTTCGTCAGTAGCAGGCCGGCCTGGCCGTAGAAGGGGCGTCCGGTGGCGTCTTCCTGCGCCCCGGGTGCCTCACCGACGCACATGAAACCGGCGTGCGGGTTACCCTCGCCCGGAACCGCGTTGGTGGCTGTTTTGTACAGGTCGCAGCGCGTGCAGCGCCTGATCAGCTCCGCAAGCTGGGAGAGATCGGTGGCGGCGCCGATCTCGCCGGGGATGCGCTCGCCATCCGCGGAGCCGACCACGAGGCCGGGGGCGGCGGGCGCTTTCGGCGCGGAGGGAGTGGCGACTTCGGCGGCCACCTGATCGGCGAAGGGGGCTGAGCGCGGGGGGCGCGGAGTGGCGGCGGGCGGCGCTTCGGGTACCGCGGGTACCGCGGGTACCGCGCCA
>Ga0208078_1000104_pt1 | contig 23964 bp, 18 predicted proteins | sample NGESurdeep072012_3_FD_184468 | JGI IMG/M metagenome (GOLD analysis project Ga0208078, IMG submission 184468) | Arctic peat soil microbial communities from Barrow, Alaska - NGEE Surface sample 53-2 deep-072012 (SPAdes) | ecosystem: Environmental > Terrestrial > Soil > Wetlands > Peat ...
CTCCACGAGCGGGCGGATCTGCTTGCCGGTCGCCGCGTACATGCGCTCGGCTGCCCGCAGATCGCGCCTCGACAGGGGCTCGGGGCAGAGGTAGGACCAGAGCTTCGTGACGAAATGGCGCGGGTGGTCGGGATGTTCGAGGACGAGGCGCACGCTGTCGCGCCATCCGAAGCGCCCCCGCTGGCCGTAGATCGTCTTGACGCCGGCGTCGTGCTGGGTGGCGTCGAAGTGGAAGTCCTGCGGCTGTCCTGTGGCCGGGTTCCACGTGTAGGCCCAGCCGGTCAGTGCTCGGGCATGTTCGCGCACGTCGCGCTCGCTGTAGCCATTGCCGGCCCCGAGCGTGAACAGCTCCTGCATCTCGCGCGCGGTCACGCGGCGGATGCGCGCGTCGTGCTCGTCGATCTCGCCCAGGCCGCGGCCGAAGAGCCACGCCTCGATCAGCTCACCGAGGAGCGCGCCGCCGCTCTGCGAGCGAATGGCGTGCGTGCCGATCGCGTACTCCTTCGCCTGCGCGAGCTCCGCGCCCGTCACCGGCTCGTCGCGCAGCTTCGCGAACTCGGCGAGCAGCCCCACGCGCGCGATCTCTTCCTTCTCCGGGCCCGTCGCGATGTAGGAGATGAACATGCCCGCGTTGCGCCACTCGGAGGTGAAGGCGCTCACGGTGTAGGCGAGCGACTGGCGATCGCGCAGCTGATCGAAGAAGCGTCCACCGAGACCGCTCGCGACGCCGGCGATCAGCTCCGCGGCGATGCGCGCGTCTTCCTCGCGCGCGGGCGACGGGAATGCGAGCGCGAGCGCGCTCTGCGCCTTGTCGCGCGACTCGGCGATCAGCATCGGCGTGCTGGGCCACGAGGGCGCGGCGAGCGGCGCGAGCTCGCGCCACGTGAGCCCGGCGAAGCGCGCGGCGGCGATGGCCGCGATCTCATCCGCATCCACGTCGCCGACGATCGCGATCACGCTCGAGCCATCGAGCACGTGCGAGCGATGCCAATCGCGCACATCGCCCGCGCTCACCGCAGCGAGCGACTCCTCCGTGCCCGACGCGGGCACGCCGAACGGATGTCCGGCGAATGCCGCCGCCGTGAGCAACCGCAGCGGATATCTGTACATGTCGTCCTTCAGCATCTCGAGATCCGCGATCGCGAGCGTGCGCTCCGTCTCGAGCGCCGCGGGCTCGAACGTCGCGTGCTGCACGACATCGGAGAGTAGCTCGAGCGCCGCACCCGTGTGGCGCGCCGGCACGGAGATCCCCCAACTGAAGCTCTCCGCGCTCGCCCCACCGCTCACCGAGCCGCCGAGCAGCTCGCCATCCTCGGCGATCTGCGCGGCGGAGCGCGTGCGCGTGCCCTTCACCGACGTGCGCGTGAGCAGCGACGTGAGCCCCGCGCGCGACGCCGGCTCCTGCGTCGCGCCACCGGCGACGTGTACGCCGAGCTGCACGAGCGGCGCGCCAGGGCGCCGCAGCACGAGGATCGGGACGTTCGACTCCGTGCGATACACGCGCACGCGTCCTTCCTCGCGCTCGAAGCGCGCGTGGGAAATAGAGGCGGGCGCGACGTGCTTCGGTGCGGGCACCGGTGCGAGCGGCGCGGCGCCCGGAGATCGCAAGAGAGCGAGCATCGCCGCGGCATCGCTGGCGAGCGCGGGCGATGTGCGCGGGCGATAGACAACCACGCCGGCGGAATTCTCGTCGAGATGGCGGCGCACCGCGTCGCTCACCTCTCTGGCGCTCGCGGTCATCAGCCGATTCAGCTCGCGCTCGCCCATTTGCCAGTCGCCGAGCGCTTCCCACTCGGCGAGATAGTTCGCCTGCCCTTCCATGGTTTCGAGGCGGCGAACGAAGCGCGCCTCGAGCAGCTGGCGCGCGCGATTGAGCTCGTCGCTCGAGAAGCCGTTGGCGCGGACATCGGCGAGCTGCGCCCACACGTTGCGCGCGGCGCCGATCGTGTGCTCGGGCGGTCCTTCCGCGTGGATGACGAAGACGCCGACCTCGGTTGGCGTGTAGTCGTACGCCGACACCGACGTCGCCAGCTTGCGCTCGCGCACCGCGCGATAGAGGCGCGAGCCGCGCCCGCTGCCCAGCATGGTGCCCGCGAGCTCGAGCAACGGCGTGTCGGGGTGCAGCGAGCCCGGCGCGCGCCAGCCGAAGGAGAGCTGCGTCTGGGTGATGTCGCCCTCGAGCTCGCGATAGCGGAACTCCGCGTGCGCGGGCTCGCGCGGGCCGACGTTTGGAATCACGGGCACATCGGCCAGCGATCCGTACTTCCTCTCGACCTCGCGCTGCGCGCTATCCAGATCGATCGCGCCGACGATGCTCAGAATCGTCTGGCGCGGCCGGTAAAAGTTGCGGTAGAAGCCGACGAGAGCATCCCGCGTGAGCCGGCGAAGTCCGGGCTCGCGGCCTATCCGCCAGCGGCGGATGCGATGCACGTCGTGGAGCAACTCGAACAAAGTCTCGGAGGCGACGGCGGATGGATTATCCGCTTTGCGCTTCGCCTCCTGGATGATCACCTCGAGCTCCTTCGCCAGCTCCGCCGCATCGATGACGGAATCGGCGTACGCATCGCGCTGGATGTCGAGGCCGCGCGCGAAGCTCGCGGAGGGGAGAACAGTGTAATAGCTCGTGCGATCGTAGATCGTGCCCGCGTTCAGATAGCCGCCCGCGGCCTTCGTCTCCTTGGAGATCTCGCCAACGGCGCGCGCGAGTGTGCCCTTGAAGAACATGTGCTCGAGCACGTGCGCGATCCCGACGACGTCATCGCTCTCGTCGAAGTAACCGGCCTTCACGTGCGTGACGATCGCGACCACTGGCGCGCTATCGTCGCGGCGCAGGAGTACCGTGAGCCCGTTGGCGAGCACGGTGCGCCGCACCGATGCGGGATCGAGGAGAGCTCCGGACGCACGCGCGGCGCCCCCTGCTGGCGGCGCCGCGCGACTGCTCGATGCGCTCAACGAACGATTCGAAGCAGCCCCGCGTTCGCGCTGCCGCGAATGAAGCTCTCGGCGTCGCTCGTCGGAATCTTTACCCCCGTTAGCGAGTATCCACGCCGGGCCTCGTTGGACATGTAGTCCTGCAGCGAGCGCCCCGCGAGATGACGGCTCGCGTCGCGCATCTCGCGCACGATGTGCTCCCAGCTGCCGAAGAACTCCACGCCATCCGTCATCAGGATGCTGTGCTCCACCGCGTCGTCCTTCCTGCGCTGGGCGAGATCGGTGAGCAGCGCGCCGAAGAGCTCGAGCTGCCCCTTGTCGCGCGCCTCTTCCTGCTCGAGCACGCGCTGCTCGATGTCGGCGAGCATTTCGTCGATGTCGTCCGGCTCGCCCGAGAGCTCGCCGAGCCTGGTTTCCCAGGGGCGTAGCTCGCCGTCGCCATCCTTGAGCTTGTAGATCGACTTCTTGAGCTCGATGAAGCGCCAGATCCCGAGTTCGTCCCAGTGGTCGTCGGGCGTCGTGAGGTCGAGCTGATTGAGCGCGGGCTCGTACTCGCCTCGATCGTAGAGAATGTTGGCGAGATAGATGCGCGCCTCGGAGTGCTCCTCGTCCAGCTGGAGCGCGCGGCGCAGATGCATCAGTGCCGCGTCGTCGTTGCCCAGGCGGTGATTGACGTAGCCGAGGCACGCGGATGCCTCGGGCAGATCTTTCTGCTCGCGCGCGGCGACCTCGAAGAACTCGCGCGCCTCGTCCATCATCTCTTCGCGAAAGAGTGCGCGCCCCACCTGCAGCACGAGATCGAGATCGTCGTCGTAGCCGAGGTCGAGAATTTTGCGGAAGGCTTTCATCGCCTCGTCGCGCAGGCCGAACTTGAGCAGCGTCTCGCCGAGGCCGGCGAGCGCCTCCTCGTGCAGCGCGTCGAGCACCAGCGCAACCTCGAAGCTCCGTCGCGCCCACGCGTACTCCTCGCGCGCGAGACGCGCGAATCCAGCCCCGATGTGCAGCTCGACGGACTCCGGGTAGAGATTCAAACCCTCCCGCAGCACATCCAGCGCGGCATCGTACTGACCCTCGTTGTACAGCTCGTGCGCGCGCTCGTCGTACTCCTCGGAACTCAGGAAGGGCGTGGCCATGTGGCGAGCATCCTCCGACGTCGAAAGGTCTTGCCTATTTTAGTGTCTCGTAACGGCAGAGTTCAATAGCTATTCAGCGTGATCTTTGCGTGTGTCATCAGCGCGCGAGCGCCGTTGCGATCGAGGCCGCGAGCGCCGCGTTCTGTTCCAGCAATGCCAGATTCACCTCGCGCGCTCGCCCTGCCGTCGCCTTGTCGACATATGCGAGCAGGAATGGTGTGATCGCCGAACCCTGAATTCCGGCGCGCGTGCTCTCGCGCACCCCCTCTACTACTGCACGCTCCACCACCGATGCCGGCAACGCGAACGGAGGCGGCGGGGGCTGCACCACGAGCAGCGCTGAGCTCGCGCCGAGCGCGCGCTGTGCCCGGTAGATCGCGACGATCTCGGACAGATCATCGACGCGCGGAACGGCGATCCCGCTCTCGGCGCCGTAGAACGCAGGGAGCTCGGCGGTGCGATAGCCGATCACCGTCACGCCCAACGAGTCGAGGCGCTCCGCGGTCGCTCGGAGATCGAGAATCGCCTTGGCGCCCGAGCAGACGACGATCACGGGCGTGCGCGCGAGCTCGGCGAGATCCGCGGACTCGTCGAAGGGCGGCGCGCGATGGACGCCACCTATCCCACCCGTCGCGAACACCTCGATGCCCGCGAGATGCGCGAGTCTGATCGCCGCCGCGACGGTCGTCGCACCGTCGGTACCGCGCGCGATCGCCAGCGCTAGGTCGCGCGCGGAGACCTTCACGATGCCGTCGCGCGCAAGAAAGCGCTCGAGCTCCTCGGCCGTGAGCCCCGCCGCCGGAATGCCGCGCACCACGGCCGTGATCGCCGCGACCACGCCGCGCGACTCGACGGCCTCCACCATCGAGCGCGCAGCTGTCTTGTTCGCCGGTATCGGCAGCCCCTGCGCGAACACCGAGCTCTCGAGCGCGACCACCGCCCGACCGTCCGCGATCGCCGCTGCGACCGCGGGGAGCGCCCGCACGACGCCCGTCATGCTGCCACTACGAAAGCGGCTTCAGCGACTTCTCGCGCGCGGCCTTGAACTCCGCATCTGCATTCCACGTTGGCGTCACCGGAGAGTTCGCGAGCGTGCGCGCGAACTTCAGCACGATATTCGAGATCTGCGCCGCGCCGCTCAGGTCGAAGTCCGGGCTGTACGCATCGGCCGGCTGGTGGTAGCGATGCTCGTTGTAGTCCGTGTTCGCCTTCTCGCCGAAGTCCTTCGGCTTGCCGACGTAGTCATCGCCGGCGCCGATCGACACCGAGGGAATGCCGACCTTGGCGAACGAGAAGTGATCCGAGCGATAGAAGTGCCCCGCCTCGGGATGCGCATCTGGTGAGAGTCGCATTCCCTGCGAGCGGATCATGCTCGCGAGCATGGGGCCGAGCGTCGACTTGCTGTCGCCCATCACATCGAGGTCGCGCACGCGTCCGAGCACCGTGACGACGTCGAGATTCAGATCGGCGACGATGCTCGCCGAAGGAACGGTCGGATGCTCACCATAGTACTGCGAGCCGAGCAGTCCGGACTCTTCGGCCGTCACGAAGAGGAAGATCAGCGAGCGGCGCGTCGTCGGCATCTTCGCCGCCGCGCGCGCGATCGCGAGCACGGAGGCAACGCCCGATCCGTTGTCGGCGGCGCCGTTGTAAATCGAGTCGCCATTCACGGGAACGCCGATGCCCAGATGATCCCAGTGCGCGCTGATCGCGACGTACTCGTTCTTGAGCTTCGAGTCATGCCCGCGCACGACGCCAATCACGTTCGCGCTCGAGAGGTGACTCACAGTATTTCGCGCCGAGAAGTCGATGTTGATCCCCGTGCTCACCGGCTTGAAGTCGCGCGACTCGGCGTCCTTGCGCAGCGTCGCCATGTCGAGCCCCGCCTGCTTGAGCAGCTCCGTCGCGGCGCTGTCGGTGATCCAGCCGCGCATGCCGAGCGGCGGCGCGGATGAGGCGTCGCGCGGGAGCATGCGCTGCTCGCCGCTCCACGAGCCGACGACCGTGTGCCACGGATAGCTCGCGGCTTCGGTGGTGTGCACGATCAGCACCCCCGCCGCGCCGCGACGCTCGGCCTCCTCGTACTTGTACGTCCATCGGCCGTAGTACGTCATGGCCTTTCCGCCGAAGAGCTTGGGCTCGGCCGCGCTTGCAGGCGGATCGTTCACGAGCACGAGGAGGATCTTTCCCTTGAGATCCATCCCCTTGTAGTCATCCCATTTGTACTCGGGCGCCGACGCGCCGTAGCCGACGTAGACCAGCTCGCCGCTCGCGCTGCTCTTCACCACGGCGGAGCCGGCGAAGACGACGACGTCGTCCGGTGAGCGCAGCGTCATCGTCGACTTCCCTGTAGCATTCACCTTGATCGAGGCGGGATCGGCCTTCACGACATCGATCGGCACCGTCTGGAAGTACGAGCCATTCACGCCGGGCTCGACGCCCGCGCTGCGCAGCTGGTCCGCCAGGTACTCGGTGGTGATCTTGTCGGCGCGCGTGGCCGGCGCGCGTCCCTCGAGCAGATCCGACGAGAGGAAGCGGAGGTCGCCATCGATCTCGGTGGCGGTGATCGGGCCGGCGGCGGCCTTCGCAGCGCCCTGCGCGACGGCGACCATCGGTGCGAGCGAAGCAACGAGCGCGAACGTTAGAAGACGCATAAGGGAGTGGCTCGAGGAGGGGAGAAGTCGCGCGGAAGAAACACAGTTGCCGCGCCAGGGTGGAAAGTTAGCGACCGCCCCCAACGTGGTCACCCCTTGGCGCGGGCGCCCGGCCGCTGTACCCTATTGCGACCGTGGCGAGCCTTTTGCCCTCGTTCGCGGCAACCCTACGGGAGTGCACGTGAGCGAAGAGCTGGCAACCGACGCACGCACCGACAGCGAACGACGCGGAATCACGATCGGCATTCTGGTCGTTGTGCTGCTGTGCCTTTCCCTGTTCTTCGTGTGGCACCACTACGGCGTCGCGGGCTCGGGCGCGCGGCCGGCTGCGGAGTCTGCGCGGTAGGACTGAGCGGTGTGGCGCTCGGGTGAGTCGCGGCGGAAGGCAAGCCGTTGACACTTGGAACTACGACTTCATCAATTTGTAACGCCCCGCCCGCGCGCCCGATTCGCTAGAACGCCTACGCCCGCGGCGGTGCGACTATCGGCTTCGCCGTAAGAATCAGCCGGTCGGGCGCAGGGCCCACGTAGCGAATCGGCCAGCACGTCGTGAGCGTCAGCTCCGGCTCCACCGAAGGGAAGAGCGACGGCTCGTAGCGCCCGACGATATTGCGCCCCGTGATCACCCACGTCGTGCGCGCCGTGCGCGTCTGCGTGATCACCGTGTCGCCGATGACGACGCGGCCGAGCGAGTGAAAGTGCCGGTCGCGGTGCGCCGAGATCACGGCATTTCCGGGCTCGCCTGGCGACGCGCTTCCAGGGAGGTGTCCCGGCCCCGAATCGAGCTCATCATCGCCCACGCCCTCGACGATCACTTCGTCGAGCTTCACGGACGGAATGAGCAGCCGGCCAACCAACGCGCCCGTGACGTACGTGGTGTGCATCGGAGCGACGGCGAGCGCCGCGGTGGCAACTGCGTTGTGCGCCTCGAGCTGCGCCCATGCGGTGCGCGCCTCATCGCGCTCGTACGCACCGCTCACGTACCTGTAGCCGACGTAGAAGAGCAACGCCGCTCCGACCGAAACGAGCACGGCGCCGAGCGAGCGCGTCATGCTACGGCTTACGAATCGGAGGCACCTTCTTCGCCGTGTCGGCTGGCGCCTTGAGCCCCGTGCTGTCGTGCATCTCGACGGTCGCGATCGATGCGGCCGAGTCGGCGCGGATGCGCGCGTTTCGATTGAGGACGACGGAGTCCTTCAATGCGACCGTTTTCGACGAATCCACCTTCGACATCATGAGCTTGGTGCTGTCTACCGACGGGATGGAGACACCTGCGGCGGAGTCGACCCACTTCTTCATGTCGGTGACGCGCGCGGCGACCGCTATGGTCGCGCGACGCACGGAGTCCTGCTTGGCGGTCGTGTCCACCTTTGCCTTCACGCGGGGCGGGACGACCGCGGCGGTGAACTGCGCTTTTGCAGTGGCCGTGACCGTTAGCGCTGCGAGGGCGCAGACGAGTAGCGGAATGTGCTTCATACTCACGGCCAGACCTCCGGTGATACGGACAGTGGGAGCTGCGTAGAAGGCAGGATTGGTGCCGACTTCCACGCGGCTCATCCCACGATCACGCGTCCGGAAACTCGTCAGCCTTCCATGTTTTGACGAGCTCGCGCTCCTTCGACGTCTTGTCGTACATCGCGAGGATCTTGATTGTTTCGCCCGCGTAGCAATCGAAGGTCTTTCCCGCGCCCTTGATGACCTCGATCTCGTGTCCGTCCTCGAAGCGCAGGACGACGTTCGGATAGTCGTTGTTCTTGTACTGCTTTCTGAGCTTTTTCGGAGGAGTGGGCATCAACCGTGAGATTGGGGGAGGGCGCTGCTCCGGGAAGATACCGCTCAATGGAGGTCCGCTCAAGAGAAGCTGGTTGCTCTTGTACCGAATAGGGCATCTTCCTTGCAATTGATGCGGGCGGATTCCACCACCGCTCCTCATTTATAAGGATCTCATGGTCAAGCTCACATTCGCAGTAGCAGCGCTCATGGTAGCGTCTGTCGCCGGAACGCGCATTCAGGCGCAGAGCGAGCAGTTCGTGTCGGATGATCAGGCCGCCATGACGCAGGACGCGCCCGCGAATGCCGCCGACGACGCCACTCCAGCCGTTGCGGTCGACGTTGCGGCTCCGGTCGAGGTTGAAGCGGGGTCTCCCGTTGCGGTCGATGCGCCTGCTCCGGCGGCGGTCGAGACACCCGTGTCCACCGGCCCCAGCATGGAGGCCTCCGCGCTCTCCCCGCGCCTCTCGCACACGACGGCGCTCAGCGCCAACGCGATGCGCCGCCCGTCCCGCGGCAGTGGCGTCGGCCTCATGATCTTCGGCGGCGCGGCCCTCATTACGGGCTTGATCATCGGCGACAACGCCGGAACCGTAATCGCGGTCGGCGGTGCGCTGGTCGGCCTGTATGGACTTTACGTCTACCTCGGTCGTCCCACTGGTATGGGGAACGGTCAGGCTTCGCACAGCGAGCGCATTGGGCTCGGCTACAAGCTGAACACCAACTAGCTCGCTGAATCACCACCTACTCCGTTCGCCCGGTCAGCCCATACGCGCGTTGCGGTGTATGGGCTGAGTAGTACCACGTAGCGGAGGAGGTTGACGGTGTCCTGGCTCGTACCTCAGAGTACAGCCCTCGTACTCGGCGGCGGAGGGCTGAAGGGATTCGCGCACATCGGCGTGATGCGCGCGCTCGAGGAGCGCGGCATCGTGCCGAGCCGCTATGCGGGCACGAGCATCGGCGCACTGATCGCGGCGGCGCGCGTCGCGGGCGTTCCGCTCAGCGAGATGGAGCGTCGCGCCACCACCGTTTCCAAGCGCGACCTCTTCCGGCTCAACCGCGTCGGGATGCTCGTCGATCGCTCGCGCTCGCCCTCACTCTACCTCGAGCAGCCACTGCGCGACCTCGTCGACGCGGTGGTCCCCGAAGGATCCTTTCGCGGGCTCGGCAGCGAGTTGCTCGTCAACACGGTGGACCTCGAGCGCGGGACCATCGTGATGTGGGGGCTGCCGGGGCACGAGGACGTCTCCATCCGCAACGCCGTCTACGCGTCGTGCGCGCTTCCGGGATTCTTCCCGCCGGCAACGGTTGGCGGCCGCGTGTGCGTCGACGGAGGCACCATCGACAACTTGCCGACCGCGATCGCGTCGATCGGCGTCGATGCGGTGATCGCCGTCGATGTCGGCAACACGGATCTTGGCCGCGCGCAGGACGTGACGAGCCGCGGCTTTGCGGCGATCTACATGCGCGCGGCGTCGGTGATGATGCATGCGCTGCAGCTCAATCCACTGGCGACGTGGATTGGGCCGCCGATGTTGCTCATCAGACCGCGCGTGGGCCATCGCGACTGGTTCGCCTTCTCGCACGCGGAGGAGATGATTCAGGCGGGGTACGACGGCACGATGTCGGCGCTGGACGAGCTCGTGGAGGGGCCGCTCGAGCGCGACACGATCTATCCGCGCCGGCGAATTCGCCTCTCCGTGAATCGCGAGAAGTGCGTCGGCTGCGGCGTGTGCACGGCGCTCGCGCCGGGGATCATGGAGATGGACGCCGAGCACAAGGCCTTTGCGGCGAGAGAGGAGCACGAGTGGTCGCCCGCCGACGGGGAGTTCGTGGGGCAGTGTCCGACGTCAGCGATCACGATGGAGTCGCTGGCAAGCCGGCGGAGAACGACGCGCCCGATCGAGCAGGCGACGGTAGACCGGTAATGTCGAGCCGCGTGACCGGGCCGTAACGCTCGGATAACCGCGCGACGCGATCCTCTCCCTCAACACTCACGGGAGAGAACGATGAATCGCTCGACACAACTCATGGCTGCAGTGGTCGCGGTGCTCACGATGGCGGCGTGCTCGAAGTCGAGCGCGAGCTCGGCCGCCTCCGGTGGCGCGAGCTCGGGCTCGGGGCAGGCCACTTTTGCCGCCGCCGGCGCTGGCGCGTGCGACAAGTACCTGACGTCGGATGTGTTCAGGAAGATCGTGGGCGCCGATGCCGACGAGCGGAAGGTGCTCAGCAAGCAGGGGTGCGCGGTTCGCAGCACGAAGACGGACGGCGAGCTCACGATCACGTTGAAGGACATAACTCCCGAGAGCTTTCACGCGTTCCGCGCATTTCTCGACAACCCGCAGAATCTCGCCGGCGTGGGCGACAGCGCCATGACGTCGACCGCTCCTACGGTGACGGCGATCAAGGGGAACATGGGGTGCGACTTCGACGCGATGAAGGGATCGAGTCCGACAGCGCTCGCGGGCGCGGAGCGCGCGAAGGCGCTCGGGGATCTCTGCAACAAGATCTTCGCGGGCACGCCGTAGCGCGAGGGCTCGCACGATCCGCCTATTGGACAACCCGATAGCGCACCGCCATCCCGCCCTCGTTGTGAAAGGAGACGTGGCAGTGGAAGAGCCACGTCCCCACATCGTCGGGAATCATGTCGGCGACGACCATCGCCATCGGACCGAGGAATGTCACGTCGGTTCGCATGCCGGCGATTGTGACCGTGTTGCCGTGCCAGTGCGGAGAGTGAAAGTCGAAGTCGTTCGTGGAGCTCATGACGTACCAGCGCACGCGCTCCCCTCGCTTCATCGTCAAGGCGGACAGCGGCATCGCGCCGTGGACGAAGCCATTGATCGAGAACTTGCTGAACCAGGGATAGATCGCCTGCACCTCCGAAGGATTCGGAATCGGCGAGAGAATTCTGAGGGAGTCGCGTGAGGGGAGATTATCCCTCGCAAGCCAACTGTCGTTCTCTTCGACCTGCGCGAAGTTCGCAACGATCTCGCGATCTACGTCCTTCGGAGTTCCATCCGCTCGTGCCATCTTGCGTGAGGTGACGATGATGACGCCCATGAGCCCCGCGTCGATGTCACGCACCTCGTTCACATGCGAGTGATACATCCACATCACCGAGCTGCCATCCATTGGGCCTGGTCCGGCACGCGCGGGAACGGCCCACACGTACACATAAGTACTTCCGGGGGGCACGGAGTCATCCATCTTGTCGCGGGCGCTCGTCCCATCGTTGTATGGCACGCCCTCGGAGCTCTTCTCGTAGAACACGCCGTGCGGATGAATGCTGAAGGGGCGATGACCGTTGTTCCGAAACACCACGCGGATCGTGTCGCCAACCACGGCATGAAGTACGGGACCAAGGAAGCCGAGATGCTCCCATTCCGGCGGGCGCGTCTTGAGGGATTGGAAGCTGCTATCGGTGTATTCGCGATAGAGAACCTTCTTGTACTTCGTGCTCACCTCTCTCGGGCTCGCTCCCGCGAAAAATGCGGTATCTGCGTACGGCTTGCCGGCGATCTCGTCGCGACCTCCAGGGACGTAATCCCATGTCACCGGATCGGCGGCGACGAAGTAGGTGCGCGTGCGCGGTCGCGGAATCGCTTCTTGCGCTGGGATGCGAAATGCACTCTGGGCCGCGAGAAGCGTGAGAACGGCGACTGTGATGCTGGAACGCTGGCGCATGGATGCTCTCCGGAAGAGGGGGCGAGAGCGCGCTCACACGCGACGCTCGATATCTTCCGCACGCTACAGGCGACCCGTTATCCGACCGTTATTTGACCGTCGACTCCCATGCGCGCGGCGAGGAGAGGCAGGGGTGGACCCCCCTATCCAATCACCCCTTGTCGATTCGTCGCATCGGCCAGAGCCGCCATGGCGAGCTTCACATAGCCTGCGACAGCCGCTTCGAGCTCGGCGCGCGTCACGCGCTCGTCGTTCGTGTGTGCGACGTGGATTGAGCCGGGCCCGTACAGATACGGCGTTCCCCAGCGCGTGAGCTCGGGGATGTCGGTCGCGAATGCGGCCACCATGGTCTCGAAGCCCGGCACGGAGCCGAGCCGGATCGCGGGCACCAGCGAGCCGCGCTCCATCGTCGCGCGCCCCGCGATCCACTTCTCGAGCAACGCCCACATTTCCTCCGCGTCGGACACGAGGCGTACCATGATGCGCGCCTCGGCCGCCGGCGCGATCACGTTGTCCGCGATCCCGCCGGAGAGCTGGCCGACGTTGATCGTCGTTGCGCCGAGCAGCTCGTCGTGCGGAAGCTCGAGAGTAGGAAGCTCGGCGAGCAGCGTCACGAGCTTCGCAATCGCGGAGTCGCCCAAGTGCGGATACGCGGAGTGTGCGGCGACGCCGCTCGTGCGGATCACGACGCGCAATGCGCCCTTGGTGCCGAGGGCGAGCTTCCCCTCGGTGGGCTCGCCGTCGATGATCACGCGGCTCGTGCTGGGGTTCGCGTTGGCGGCGTGCGCGCCGTCGTGCGTCACCTCTTCGCCGACGACGAAGAGGAGCGCGACGGGAACCTCGCGCTCGCGCAGCTGCTCGGCCGCGAGGATCATGGAGGCGGCGATTCCCTTTGCGTCGCAGGAGCCGCGCCCCCAGAGCGTGTCGCCGTCGAAGTGCGGCGGGACGTAGGGCGGCACGGTGTCGAGATGCGTCGAGAGCGTCACCAGCGGCTCGTGTACGCATGTCGCGAAGACGTTGATGCGCCCGGGAGTGACGGGGATGCGCTTCACGCGCCAGCCGCGACTCTCGAGCATGAGGGCCACGTGCGCCATGAGCTCGCCCTCCTGGCCACTCGTGGAGTCGATCGCCATCAGTTCGGCGGTGAGCCGCAGCACATCGCTTGTCATCTTATGTACACCTCCCGAGTCGCTCACAATGTAGGGCGTGGCGTGCTAGATTTCTCAATCTCTTCGACACTTCAGGCACGCATGTCACTCGATTCCTTCGGCAGTCGCGCGACGATCAACGTCGATGGCCGCGCGTACACCATCTATCGTCTCGACGCGCTGAACGAGATCGCAGGATCGAGGGCGGCGAAGCTGCCGGTGACGCTCAAGGTGCTGCTGGAGAATCTGCTTCGGAACGAAGACGACGCGTTCGTGAAGCGCGTCGATATTGAGACGATGGCGAAGTGGGATGTGAAGGGCGGCGTCGAGCGCGAGATCGCGTTCCGCACGAGCCGGGTGCTGCTGCAGGACTTCACCGGTGTCCCCGCGGTGGTCGATCTCGCCGCGATGCGCGACGCGATCGCCGCGCTCGGCGGCGATCCCGCGCTGATCAACCCGCTGCAGCCTGTGGATCTCGTGATCGATCACTCGGTGCAGGTGGACGAGTACGGCACCGACGCCGCATTTCTGATCAACGCCGGCCTCGAGTTCGATCGCAATCGCGAGCGTTACGCGTTTTTGCGCTGGGGGCAGACCGCGTTTCAGAACTTTCGCGTCGTGCCGCCGGACACCGGGATAGTGCACCAGATCAATCTCGAGTATCTCGGGCAGGTCGTGTTCACGGGCGCGAAGAACGACGCGACTGTGGCGTATCCAGACTCGCTCGTGGGCACCGACTCGCACACGACGATGATCAACGGGCTCGGAATCATCGGCTGGGGCGTGGGTGGGATCGAGGCCGAGGCGGCGATGCTGGGGCAGCCGCTGTCGATGCTGATTCCGGAGGTCGTCGGCTTTCGCTTGCACGGCAAGCTTCCCGCGGGCGCGACGGCAACGGATCTCGTGCTCACTGTCACGCAGATTCTGCGCAAGAAGAAGGTCGTCGGAAAGTTCGTCGAGTTTTATGGATCGGGACTTTCGAGTTTGTCGCTCGCGGATCGTGCGACGATCGCGAACATGGCGCCGGAGTATGGCGCGACGGTTGGATTCTTTCCCGTCGATTCGGAGACGCTCAAGTATCTGCGGTTGAGCGGACGCGATGAGCATCAGGTGCGGCTCGTCGAGGAGTACAGCAAGGCGCAGGGGATGTTCAGAGACGACAGCACGCCCGATCCGGAATTCACGGATTCGGTATCGCTCGATCTGTCGACTGTGGAGCCGAGCATCGCGGGGCCCAAGCGTCCGCAGGATCGCGTGGCGCTGTCCACATCGAAGAAGTCGTTCAACGATGCGTGGTACGCGGAGATGGAGCGCATCGGCACTCTCGCGGGAACGATCGCGGTGGAGAAGGCGATGGCGGTGAGCGCGAGCACACAGCTCTCACCGGCGGCGGTCGCGACGGATCCGGCCGAAGTGATGGCGAAGAGTGGGAGCGCGAGCGTGACGTACAACGGGCAGCAGTTCGCGCTCAAGCATGGAGCGGTGGTGATCGCAGCGATCACGAGCTGCACGAACACGTCGAATCCGAGCGTGATGCTCGGCGCGGGGCTGCTCGCGCAGAAGGCGGTGGCGCTCGGGCTCAAGTCGAAGCCGTGGGTGAAGACGAGTCTCGCCCCGGGGTCGAAAGTCGTCACCGACTATTACGAGAAGGCCGGCGTGATGCGGTCGCTCGAGGCACTCGGCTTCTACCTCGCGGGGTACGGATGCACGACGTGCATTGGGAACTCCGGCCCACTGCCACAGCCGATCGTCGATGCGGTGGAGGCCGAGAAGCTGATCGTGTGCGCGGTGCTCTCGGGGAATCGCAACTTCGAGGGGCGTGTGAATCCGCACACGCGCTTCAACTATCTCGCGTCACCGCCGCTGGTGGTCGCGTACGCGTTGGCTGGCCGCATGGACATCGACTTCGCGACGGAGCCGCTCGGTATCGGCACGAATGGTCCGGTGTTTCTGCGCGATGTGTGGCCGACGCCGAAGGAAGTGGAAGACACGGTGCTCTCGTCGATCACGAGCGCGATGTTTCACAAGCAGTACGGCAACGTGTTCGACGGCGACGAGCATTGGCAGTCGCTCCCCTTCCCGACCGGGAGCCGCTACACGTGGTCGAAGGATTCCACGTACGTCGCGAACCCGCCGTTCTTTGATGGGATGACGGCAGAGATCAAGCCCGTCGCGCAGGTGCGCGGCGCGCGCGTGCTCGCGATGCTGGGCGACTCGATCACGACGGACCACATCTCGCCGGCGGGCTCGATTCCAGCGGCGAGCCCCGCGGGGAAGTGGCTGATCGCGCACGGCGTGCCGACGACCGAGTTCAACTCGTACGGCGCGCGGCGCGGACACCACGAGGTGATGATGCGCGGCACGTTCGCGAACATCAGGCTGCGCAACGAGCTCGCGCCGGGGACGGAGGGTGGATGGACGGCTGTTGCGCCGGGAGCCAAGCCCGTCACCATCTTCGACGCGTCGATGGAGTTTCAGAAGAACGGGACGCAGCTGATCATCATCGCGGGGAAGGAGTACGGCACGGGCTCGTCGCGCGACTGGGCGGCGAAGGGGACGTTGCTTTTAGGGGTGAGGGCGGTGATCGCGGAGTCGTTCGAGCGGATTCATCGCTCGAATCTCGTGGGGATGGGGATCGTGCCGCTTGAGTTCGCGGACGATGCATCGCGGCAGAGCTTAGGGCTTAGCGGATTCGAGAGCTACGACCTCGAGGGCTTCGACGATGCGACGAAGCCGCGGGCGCTGCTGACGGTGAAGGCGACGGCGAGCGATGGGAGCGTGAAGCGATTTGCGGTGCGGTCGCGAATCGATACACCGGAAGAGGCGACGTACTATCGAAATGGCGGGATCTTGCAGTACGTGCTACGGAGCTTGGTCAAGCGGAAGTAGCGTCGGCCCCGCACGGTCTCACACGCGAAACTCCCCAACACGCTGCATCGCCCGCGCAGCAATACGCTGAAACTCAGCGCTGCCGCGCAGCGGAGCGAGGAACGGGCAGTGGATGGCGATGAAGTCCGCAGGATAGAACCCGCCCTCGATGGCGTCCTCCAGCATGCGAAGCGCCGTCGCCGTGTCACCTGCCATCGCATACGGTTCGCTCAGGTGAAACGTGAGGTGCGCGTCGAATTTCATCTCGTCGATCGTCCCCAGCGCGGCGAGGGCCTCGTCTTGTCGTCCCTCCATCGTATGCACCAAGGCCATGAGCTGCGCTGAGTAAGGCATCCGCGGCGCAAACGTCTGCATCCACTCGGCGTGCTCGCGTGCGATGTCGCGATGGCCGAGCAGAGCGTGGGTGTAGCCCAGAGTCCAGCGCAGGATGGGGTTTTCCGGATCGAGCTTCGTGGCCTGCTCCAGCACATCCATCCGCTCGCCCGGGCGTCCCACGAACCAGTAGCTCGAGACGAGCAGCATTCCCGCGAGTGGTGAGAGCGGGTCGAGCTCCCGAAAACGAAGACCTGTGGCGATGGCCGCGTCGTTCTGCCCCGCGGCCTCGAGCGCAATACCGAGGAAGAACCTCGCGTCGGCGTCGCTGGCATCGCGCTCCAGTGAGTTGGTGAGTCCTCGCACGGCGCCCGGGAGATCGCCGCGCTCGTAGGCGATGAAGCCAAGCAACGCGTGACCGTACGGAGCGCTTGGCGCCTCCTCCAACAGCGCGCGCGCGGTAGACTCGGCCTCAGCGAGGTAGCGCGAATCGGTTCTCATTCCGGCACGCATTTGCATGACCTGCGTATACGCGCGCAGCGCACGAAGCGGCAGCGACGGACCTTCGATCTCGTCCGCACGGTCGAGCAGGGCGAAAACGCGCTCAGTCGGGGCGCCGTAGCGGCGGACCAGCTCCTGCGCCTTGAGGTACAGCTCGAAGGCGCGAACGTCACGGATCGGACGTTCAGCGAGCCGCGCGTCTTCGAGCGCCGACAACGTCACCTGTAGCGCACCGACGATCGCCCGGGACACGCGCTCTTGCACGTCGAAGACATCGTCCATCGTCCCGCTGAACTTCTCTCCCCAGAGTTGAGCGTCAACAGTTGTGTCGACGAGTTGCGCGGTGATACGCAAGGCGTTGCCGGCCTTGCGGACGCTGCCGGTCAGCAGATAGCGCACACCCAAAACGTGGCCGATCTCCCTCATCCCCCTTTTCGTTCCCTTGAGCTGCCGCGACGAGGCGGCGGAGATCACGCGTAACGCCTTGACGCCGGAGAGATCGGTAATGAGCTCGTCGGTGAGCCCGTCGCTGAAAAACTCGTTGTCCGGATCAGCGCTGAGATTGACGAATGGAAGCACGGCTATCGATCGGTCGTGTCGCTCGTTATTGGCCGGCACCGCCACCGGCAACCCCGTCGGTGTCGCGCGCAGCGCCGCGACCACCTCCGCGCCCGACGCAAAGCGATCCTCGGGACTTCGCTGTAGCAAGCGTGCGGTGATCGCATCAACAGCGGTCGGAACGTCGGCGCGCGTGACAGTCACGGACGGTGGCGAATAGAAGAAGCGTTTCGCGATCACCGCGGGAGTGCTATCACCGGTGAAGGCGACCGTTCCCGTGAGCATCTCATAGAACACGCAACCGAGCGCGAAGAGGTCGCTGCGGCCATCGACCACGTCGCCCGCAGCTTGCTCGGGGCTCAGGTACGCTGGCGTCCCGACCGTCATGCCGATTTGCGTGACCGTCGCATCGTGCGTGGACGCCGCGACAAGCGCTTTGCCGATGCCGAAGTCCGCGACGACGGCGTGCCCCTCGTGCAGGAGGATGTTCTCGGGCTTGATGTCGCGATGGACGATATCGTGGCGGTGGGCGTAGTCGAGTGCATCGGCCACCTCGATGACGATACGCACGGACTCTTCTACCGACAGCGGCGTGCCGACCGCGAGGCGCTCCCGCAGTGTCTGCCCCTGCACCACGGGCATCACGAAATACAGAACGCCGTCGGCCTCCCCGGAGTCATAGAGGGGGAGAATATGCGGATGGCTGAGCCGTGCGGCGAGCTGGATTTCGCGGAGGAATCGTTCCCGGCCGAGCGTTTCGGCGAGTTCGCCGCGCAGGACCTTGATCGCGACCTCGCGTCCGTGTTTGCGGTCGTGGGCGAGATAGACCGTGGCCATCCCGCCATGCCCGAGCTCACGATCGAGGCGGTAGCGATCGGCGAGCGCGTCGGCGAGAGAGTTGGGGTGAGCCATCCGACTAACATGGGGTCGCGTGCGAATGCAGGCGAGAGGCGCGAGACGATTCAGCTTCGTGCTATTCGGGCGACAGGCGCGCGACTACGCCGCGCTACTACGCCGCGCTACTCCCCGCCTTCGCCGCCGCCTCCCGCTCCATCACTCGCAACGCCTTACAGATATACACCGTCCGGTACACCGCTGTCCCAAGCGCGCCAATACCGATCAGTGTCACCGCCGCGAGCAATATCGATCCCGGCACCCACCCGAGCGCCGTCGTCACCGGCGCGTCGAGCAACGCCGCCACCGCGAGCACCACCAACCGCTCCGCGCGCTGCATGATTCCGCCTCGGCAGTCCACACCCACCGCCTCACCCTTCGCGCGCGCGTACGACACCATCATCGAGCCGCCGCTCGCGAGCACCGTCGCCGTCATCGCCCACCACGACGGCTCGAAATAGAGCGCTATCCCGATGAACACGAACATCTCAGCGAAGCGGTCGAGCATCGAGTCGAGAAACTCGCCGTAGTTCGAGCCGATCCCTCGCGCGCGCGCGATGCGCCCGTCGAAGATGTCCGACAGCCCACCAAGAAGCGTCAGCCATCCGCCGAGTGCGAGCTCGTTCTTCGCGAACGCAACGCCGGCGAAGAGTCCGAACGCGCCGCCTACGTAGTTGAAGATGTCCGGCGACAGCTTCCACTCGACGAACTTCCGCTCGACCGGCCCGATCGTCCACATCAACCAGTCCCTGACCCACGTCCCCAAAATGATCGTCGTCGGGCGTCGCGCGACATCCGCGTCGACTGGTCTGCGACGCTTTATCACCGCGTATACCGGCATGGTCAGGATCGCGAGCGCCATCAGGCAGAGCGCGACCCACGTTGTCGTGGACATTATTGATCAGGACGGCGTTGAGGACGGGAACGAAGATACTGAATAGCTTTTGGCCAGAGAAAGATGAGCGGCCAGCGACGTTCGCGCGCGGTCAGCTCCAGCGTCACGCCACTGCGCCGCGCGATCTTGCCCACCACGTACTCCAGCCAGTCATCGTACAACACCACGTACTTCGCCCACCGCGCCGTCGCGCGCACTTTGCTCTCGCGAAAATACAGTCCGGTGCGAATGGCCCGCAGCGCGCCCACCGCCTTCGACACGCGGTAGACTTTCCCGTCAAAAGTGAGTATTCTTTCTCGTGCAAGTTGTTGAAGGAAAGCATCATAGACGCGTAGCACCACCTCGCGTTGCGCACCGAACAGGGCGTCGATCCGGCCCCCGCGCTCGGGGCGAATCTCGCCCGAAAACGATCGCTCCAGTAGTGCCCGAAAGTACTGTTCCGCATCGAAGGCAGCCGGCAGCGATGCAGCTCCCCACGCGAACGACCCAACGCGCGCATCGATGATGGCGTCGGTCACCGCCAACCGAGCCTCTGCGTCGCGAGTCCACGCCAGCTGCACGTACTGAAAAAGTCGCCCGCGCACGAAGTGATCGCGCGCCCTGGGCGAACACTCCCGGCGCAGATCCGCGAGTGAGAGCACGGCACATTTCGCGGCGAGCGGCGGCACGTGTGCGCTGTCGTTCACCGCTATCACATTTGGTGGCAGAATCTTGTTCAGCGTGGCCGCGGTGCGCGGCGAGTAGCTGGTGCCCACCGTGCGTGCGAGCGATTCGTACGCGTCACGGTACCGATCGACGATGACGAAAAAGTCGTACGCGCTCTCGCGCTTCGCGTCCGAGTGCTGCGCGTGCGATCCGTAATGGATGATGGCGACCGTGCCATCGCCGAACGAGCGGGCCAGCATCGCCGCGAGCTCCGTCGCATCGGGACTCGGCGCGTTGTCGAGCCCCGCCGCGAGCGCGGCACGAAGCTCGGAGTCAACCAACGGGTTGCGTCTCGCGCACGCCGGCGGAGCTCTCGGGCAAGGTTGTTGAATTTCGGCGAATGTCGGCGAGCGTTGCAGTCATGCTCGCGTGGAGCTCATCGATGAACGTGTCGATGTCTTCCTTCGCCGGAGGCGGAAAGGGACCACGAATCACGACGTTGACCTTGCTGTTCGCGAACGAGTGCACAGTTTCCTTGAGCGTTCGCGCGTGCCAGAGACCGTCGGAGACCACGTAATAGATTGGGCGCTGCGCTCGCGACAAGAGCAGCTTGAGACCGCTGCGCATGAAAGGCTGGATGCTCCCGTCGGTCGTTCGATGCCCTTCGGGGTAGATGATCAAAGTCGTTTCGCCATCCGCCAGATCCTTGGCAGCCTGGAGAAACGCAGCGACCTCAGCCTTAGATGGCCGTGACTGTTGCGTCACCAGGGGGAAACGGCCGAGCTTTATCAGGGAGGATATGCCAGGGATGCCATGGCCGTATCTTTCACGCGTCGGAATGACCGCCTGCGGGCCTTCCACCGCTTTGACCGAGATCGCAATGTCGAGCAGCGATTGGTGATTCATCACCAAGAGGCAGCTCTGCGTAGGTGCCGTGCCGTGCCACGTAACGCGAACGCCGCCGAACACGCGCGAGATCCAAAGGGATCCTTTTGCGAGGAAGCGAAGCCAGCGGCGCACTATGGCCCGGCGTTTGACAGGAAAGAGCCAAACGGCAGGCCAAATCACCAGGCGCTGTCCGAGATCGAATAGAGTTAGCGTAAAGATCGAATATGCGACGAAAAACATGCCGCTTCTCAGCGTACGCGCGAGTCCAGTGCGCGCTCCGCTGTGAGCGCGAGAGGTGGACGGCGATGAGCTGTCGGCATTCATGTGGGGGTCACCAATGGCAACACGAGTCGAAGCGCAGACGAGCATGAATCCACTGGACTACGATTACAGCAGTTTTTTCTACTCGTCGAGCGACGACCCGTTTTCGATTCTCGAGCCTTACAACGAGTGGTACAACCAGGCCGTTCCGGAGGGTTACTACCTCTTCGCACAAGCCATGTCGACGCCGCCCAGCGGAACCGTCGACCTGACCGAAGGGCTGCACCACGAGCACGTCAAGCTCATAAATCTATCCTCTTACAACTATCTCGGCCTGTCGTATCGCCGTGAAGTGATCGAGGCTGGAAAGGCGGCAATCGAGAAGTACGGACTCGGCGCGGCGGGCTCTCCGATTCTGAGCGGCACGATGGACATTCACTGCCAGCTCGAGGAAGCGCTCGCGAAGTTCAAGAAGAAGGAAGCCGTGATGGTCTTCCCCACCGGCTACAGCACGAACGTCGGCATGATCTCGGCGCTCATGCGGCCGGGCGATTGGGTGATAGCGGATCAGAACGCGCACGCGAGCATCGTCGACGGCGCGATCCTCTCGAAGGCGAACGTGCGCTTCTTCCGCCACAACAATCCGGCGGATCTCGAGAAGAAGCTCAAGCAGACGACGGGAAAGAAGCTCGTCGCCATCGAAGGCGTCTACTCGATGGACGGCGACGTCTGCCCGCTCCCCGATCTCGTTGCCGTCGCCAAGAAATACGGCGCGCGCATTCTGCTCGACGAGGCACACTCCGCATTCGTCTACGGCGCCAACGGCCGCGGCGTCGCGGAGCAGTTCGGGCTCGAAGACGAAGTCGACGTCCACATTGGCACCTTCTCCAAGGCGCTGGGCGGACAGGGCGGCTACGTCGGCGGCTCGCAGAATCTGTACAACTATCTCAAGGGGTTCGCGCGCTCGCGCGTGTTCTCCTGCGCGCTCTCGCCGGTGGTCACGGCGGGCGTGCTGAAGGCGCTCGAGCTCGCGACGGCCGAGCCGGAGCTGCGTACCAAGCTGTGGTCGAATGTCGCGCACATGCGCGCTCGCCTCGAGGAGGAGGGCGTCGATGTCGGAGACTCCACGTCGCAGATCATTCCGATCATGGTCCGCAACGATCGCCGCATCTTCGAGCTCGGACACAAGCTGCTCAAGGCGGGAATCTATTTGCAGCCGATCATCTTTCCTGCGGTCGCCAAGCACCGTTCGCGCTTCCGCGTGTCGGTGTCGTCATCGCATACCACTGAACAGCTCGACGCCGGCGTGGCAATCATCGCCCGCGTACTTCGTGATGAGGGAATACTCGTATGAGCAAAACAGACGGCATGGTGCAGTACCACTTTCGTGATGCGATCGGCGGCTTCTTCGAGTTCCCAACGGAGAACGCCCGCGCGATTCTGCCTCCCGAGCTGCAGCCGATCGAGCCGCATCACGGCTCGAGCGTGCTCTCGGTAATGGCGTTCGACTTTCACGACAGTCCGGTGGGCGATTACGGCGAGCTGATTCTCTCGATCCTCGTGTCGCCGCGCGTCGAGTCCGGCGTGCCGATGCCGCGCTCCGCGTTCTACCCGTTCCGCCTTGCGACCACAACGCGCGAGTCGCGTGAGCATGCGATCGAGCGCTGGCACCTGCCGCACTACATGCAGGACATCTCGCTCACGTGGGAGCGCGGCGATGGCCACATCACCATTCACGCGACGGACCGCGGCGAGCCGATCGTCGACATGCGCGTGACGGAGCACGAGTGGTCGAACGTCGATCACCGCTACCAGGCGTTCATGAACGATGAGGACGGTGCGTACACGTCCACGATCATGATGGCCGGCCAGTTCTCCGAGAACGAAGAGGAGCGCGGTGGGATCACGATTCACTCGCAGGCGATGACGGGGCTGCTCGAGGATTGGGACGTGGATTTCACGCCGTTCCGCGAGCTGTGGATGAAGAACGGACTTCAGACCTTCCATCCGCTGCAGACGCTGGCCTCCTACGCGCGTCGATGACCGACCGCGTCACGGTGATCGTGAACCCCGCCTCCGGAAGGGGGCGGGGTTCGCGTTTACTCCCCGACATTCGTAATACCTTTGCTGCCGTCGGCGTTACCGATGTGCGGGTTACCGAGCGCCCGGGCGACGAGAAGCGCCTCGCGGCGCTCGCGCTGCAGGACGGGGCGACGACGATCGTCGCGTGCGGCGGCGATGGCACGTGGAGCAACGCGGCGAACGCGATTCTTTCCTCGGGCTCCGACTGCCGGCTCGCGCTCCTCGCCGCCGGAACCGGTAACGACTTTGCCAAAACCGTGGGCGCGCCAGCTCGCGACCTCGCCGCCACCGCGAAGCTCGCTGTGGAAGGCCCCGAGATGCTCGTCGACGTCGGCCGCATCGAGGATCGCTACTTCCTCAACGTGACGGGCTTCGGCTTCGATATCGCCGTGCTCGACGATCTCGAGAACATCCCCTTCCTCACCGGCGACCTGCTGTACCTCAGCGCCGCGCTCCGCCAGCTCTTCAAGTTCGACGGAATGTCCGTCGACATCACCACCGCCGCCGTCGCTCGCGGCGCACGCGCACATCTCATGCTCATCATCGCGAACGGCCGCAACTTCGGCGGGATGTTCCAGATCGCCCCCGACGCGCGCATCAACGATGGGCTCCTCGACGCGATCGCGATCCTCGACGCGCCACCGCTCACGCGCATCTCGATGCTCGCGTCGGCGCCGAGCGGGAAGCACGTGCGCAATCCGCTGGTGCTGTCGGAG
>Ga0208078_1000106_pt1 | contig 23922 bp, 21 predicted proteins | sample NGESurdeep072012_3_FD_184468 | JGI IMG/M metagenome (GOLD analysis project Ga0208078, IMG submission 184468) | Arctic peat soil microbial communities from Barrow, Alaska - NGEE Surface sample 53-2 deep-072012 (SPAdes) | ecosystem: Environmental > Terrestrial > Soil > Wetlands > Peat ...
GGCGTTCATCACGAGCCGATACGTGGCGATCGTGTGGCTCGTTCTCCCCGTAATCGGGTTACTCGAGCACGCGGGGCTCAAGGAGCGGGCGCGCGCCGTCGTCGCCGGACTTCGTACCGCCACGGCATCGCGGGTACTACTCGCCTATTTCGCCATCCGTCAGATCACAGCCGCGCTGGGCCTCACATCACTCGGCGGACACGCGCAGATGGTGCGACCCCTGATCGCACCGATGGCGGAGGGAGCGGCGGAGAATCAGTACGGCGACCTGCCGCAGTCGGTGCGGTACAAGATCCGGGCGCACACCGCCGCGGTCGACAACATCGCACTCTTCTTCGGTGAAGACATCTTCATCGCGATCGGGTCGATTCTGCTGATTAGAGGTTTTCTCGATCAGAACGGAATCCACGTCGAGCCGGCGCAGCTGGCGATCTGGGCGATTCCAACCGCCATCTGCGCGTTCGTGATCCACTGTACGCGACTCTTGCTGCTCGACCGGAAGCTGCGAGCGGAGCTCGCGCAACAAACAGAGCAAGAGTGATAACCCTCGAGCACATCTACTGGCTCAGTGGTCTCATGATGGCGGGCGTCGCCATCGTCAACTGGCGCGACCGGAGCAACCCGCGACGCTTGAACAACACGGCCTTCTGGGGCATCTACGCGATCACCTTTCTGGCGGGATCGTATCTTCCCGATCTCGCGAATGGCTCTCTCGTGATCGCGATGGTTCTCGTCGCGAGCATCCGCGGTCTCGGACAGGGCAAGCAGGAGAGCGCCACGCGCGAGGAGCGTGAGGCCAGCGCTCGGCGCTGGGGAAACAAACTCTTCGTTCCGGCTCTCGCGATTCCGCTCATCACGGTGCTTGGCACCCTGCTGTTCAAGAAGATCATCATCAACGGCATGCCTGTAGTGGATGTCAAGCAGGTGACGGTGATCTCGCTGGGGATCGCAACGCTCGTTGCGCTGGTGACGGGGATGATCATGCTCAGGCCACCACTGCTGGCGCCGATCAGGGAGGCACGCCGGTTGCTCGACGCAGTCGGCTGGGCTGCCGTACTCCCTCAAATGCTCGCGGCACTCGGGGCGCTGTTTGCGATTGCGGGCGTTGGCAGTGTCGTGTCCAGCCTGGCGCAGCGCTGGATCCCGCTCGACAACCCGTTTGTAGTCGTGACGACTTACGCCGTCGGCATGGCCGTATTCACGATGATCATGGGCAACGCGTTCGCCGCCTTTCCCGTGATGACAGCGGGGATCGGCCTGCCGCTCATCGTTCAGAAGTTCGGCGGCGACCCTGCCGTCATGGCCTCGATCGGGATGCTCTCGGGATATTGTGGCACACTGATGACTCCGATGGCGGCGAACTTCAACATCGTGCCGACTGCCCTGCTCGAGCTCCCGGATGAGAATGCCGTGATCAAAGTCCAGATTCCGACCGCGCTCATGCTGCTTGGAGCGAACATTCTGCTCATGAACTTTCTCGTTTTCCGCCGCTGATGCCTGCCTCCGCATCTCTCACTCCGGCGCTCGCCCGAACGTTCGCGCGGGTCGCCCTGTCTCACGTGACACAGGAATACCCGAACAAGCTCGATCACGTGCTGAACAAGCGGGTCGATCTCAAGACGCCGAGCGAGCTGCATCCGGTCTTCTTCGGCAGCTTCGACTGGCATTCGTGCGTGCACGGATACTGGCTTCTGGCGACGCTGCTGCGGCTCTTCCCCGAGATACGCGAGGCTGGAAAGATCGAAGAGCTGCTCGACGCTCAGCTGACGCCCGCGAAAGTGAGAGCGGAAGTCAGATATCTGGGCCAACCGTTGCGCGCGACGTTCGAGCGGCCATACGGCTGGGCGTGGCTGCTGATGTTGTCGGCCGAGCTGAATCGACATGCGAGCAAGAATGGAAAGCGCTGGAGCGACGCGCTCGCGCCGCTCGCTGACGCGTTCACTCAGCGCTTCCTCGATTTCCTTCCGAGGGCGACTTACCCGACGCGCGTAGGGACGCACTTCAACAGCGCATTCGCCATCGCGCTCGTGCTCGAGTACGCGGAGGTCGCGAGCAATGACACTCTTCGGAAAGCCCTGGTCAAAAAGGCCCGCGCCTGGTACTCGAAGGATTCGGACTGCCAGGCGTGGGAGCCGGGCGGAGATGATTTTCTGTCTTCGGCTCTGATGGAAGCCGAGTGCATGCGCAGGGTGTTGAAGGCGAGCGATTTCTCGGGATGGGTTGATCGGTTTCTTCCAAGGCTTGCGGTGCGGGAGCCGGCGACCTTGTTCACGCCAGCCATCGTGAGCGATCGCACCGATGGCAAGATCGCCCACCTTGACGGGTTGAATCTGAGCCGCGCCTGGTGCTGGCGCTCGATCGCGGCGACGTGGCCCGTGAGCGATGCACGCCGAGGAATAGCGCTCGAGGCGGCAGAGATACATTTCGCCGCCAGCCTTCCACACGTTGCGGGCGACTACATGGGAGCGCATTGGCTGGCTACGTTTGCCCTGCTGGCCCTGCTCTAACGTGAGCCTCGCGTGAAGGAGCCAACCGAATCAAAGGCGCGCGCCACGGCGGATGATGCTGCGAGCCCCATGGGCGACGCCACAAGGAGCACGGCGCTGGTCGCGCTTTTCATCGGAATAGCCGCGATCGCGGGTGGATATGCCGCGGCGTTCATCAGTGGTGGCACGCCGGTATGGGCGGCATGGCTCCTCGCTCTTGGAATTCCGGTTTCACTCGCCGCCATCATGATCCTTGGCGCCGCGCGCGGACGACGCGGGATCGGGCCGCTCAAACTTCCGTTCGTCTTCGTCGCCCTGGTATTGGTGATTGGCTTCGTCGCGGCGCTGGCGCTGCCGGCCACTGAAGGTCCCCTCAGCACGCTCTGGCTCGGATTGCCGGCGCGAGCCGCGATAGTGATCTACGGGGTGGGACTGCTCCCTATCGTCGTGCTGCCTATCGCCTATGCATTGACGTTCGAGACGCAGACGCTGAGCGCCGAAGATGTCGAGCGCGTGCGTGCACTGGCTCGCGAGAATCAAGCGGCCATTGAGAGCGGCGCGACAGAGCCGATGGACAACCAGCGTCGCGGATGATTCAAACCGCAAGCGTGAGTGCGCTCCTCCAGGTCGCTTTACCGAATGCCGCTCGACCCGCTGTCGTAGCAGTCGGCATTCTTTACTTCGCTGTGGTCCTCGGCATCAGCGTCTGGGCGGCGCGGAGAACACGAACAGCGAGAGATTTTTTTGTCGCCGGAAAGGGAATCGGGCTCGTCGCGCTCACCGTTGCTTCGGTGTCAGTGTCCGTTTCCGGGTTTGCATTCATCGGCGGCCCGGGGTTCATCTATGCCGTCGGCCTGGGCGCGATGTACATCGTGCTTCCCGCCGCCGTCACGAACGTCATGGGCGCGTGGGTCCTGGCGAAGCGCATGCGGCTCCTCGGTGAAGCTCGCTCTCTCATAACGATCCCCGACGCGATCGGCGTCCGCTATCGCTCGCGGGCCGCGCAGGGATTGTCGGCCGTCGCGATTCTGGTCGGGATTGTGGGATACATGGCGACGAACGCGTTGGCGATGGGAGTCGTGATCAATTCCATCTTTGGAGTGGGCCTCGGCTGGGGAATCTGGATCGGAATGGGTGTGACGCTCGCGTATTCCGCATCGGGCGGCATTCTCGCCGGCATCTACAACGATGTCTTTCAGGGAACCCTGATGGCACTGGCATCGGTGCTGGTTTTCATTTTTGTGCTTCAATTCGGCGGCGGGCTGGGTGAGATCTCACGCACGATACTCGCGCACGACCCCGCGTTTCTTGGCCCCTGGGGGAAGCTCACTCCATTAGCGGCGCTTTCGTTCTTCTTCGTGTTTTCGATGGGCTCACTCGGCCAGCCGCAGGCTGTGCACAAGTACTACATGCTGCGTGATCCTTTGCAGCTCAAATGGTATCCGCTGCTCAAGACGCTCGGTCTGGTGCTCGTGCTCCTATTGTACTTCAGTGTCGGGGTTGGAGTGAAAGCGTTCGTGCTGAGCGGTCGTCTGGCTCCGCTGGCGAGCCCCGATCAGGCGACGCCCGCTCTGCTGCTCAATGTCACGCCGATAATTCTCGCTGCACTGGTCTTCTCGGGCGTCGCGGCCGCGACCATGAGCGCGGCAAACTCGTTCATAAATATTGGCGCCGCGGTGGTCACGCATGATTTGCCGGTAGCTTTCGGTCGACGCGTGAAAAACGAATTGCGATGGGGAAGAACCGTGACGGTTTTGATCGCCATCGCGGCCGCAATCACTGCGCAGCGGTCGGGGACGATGGTGGCATTCCTCGGAATTTTCGGGTGGGGCTTGTTCGCCTCGACGCTGGTACCGGCGCTGGCGGTTGGACTCAACTGGCAGGGCGCCACGCGTGCGGGAGCGATGGCGTCGATCGCAACGGGACTGATCGTCACGCTCGCGCTCGAAACCGTTGCTTACTGGAAGGTCTTCACATTCCCCGCGGGCGTGACTGCGTCGGCGGTCGCAATGGTGTCTTCGTTTCTGGTGTTTTTCGTCGTGTCGTGGCTCACGCGACGCAACGCGCCGACCGAGATAGACCCCGACGTGAGGCTGGTGATGGAGCTCTGATCACTCCGTCGCGGACTTCTTCGCCTTCTGATTCTCCACCACACGGACGCTTTTGATGTTCACGAACTCGTGGATGCCGAACTCGCCGAGCTCGCGACCGAATCCCGAGTTCTTGACACCGCCAAAGGGCAGCCGAGCGTCAGATACGACCATGCCGTTGATGAAGAGAAGTCCCGACTCGATCTCGGCGATGAGCTGATTCCGCTCGGCGTCGTCGCGGGTCCACGCCGATGCGCCCAGCCCGAAGGTGGTGCCGTTGGCGATGCGGATCGCGTCGGTGAGATCGTTCGCCTTGAAAACTGACGCAACCGGCCCGAACAGCTCTTCGCTCGCTGCGGGCGCGCCGGGTGGGATGTCGGTGAGAACGGTGGGAGCGTAAAAGTATCCTTCGCGATCGAGTTTTTTCCCGCCCGTGGCAACCTTTGCTCCCGCGGCGACAGATGCCCTCACTTGCTGATCGAGCTGGTCGCGAATCGCCGCCGTCGCCTGTGGTCCGAGCTCGGTCTTTTCATCCATCGGGTCTCCGATCTGCACCGCGGAAACGCCCGCGACGAATCTTTTGAGGAATTCGTCGTAGACCTTCGCGTGGACTATGAATCTCTTGGCAGCGATGCACGACTGGCCGTTGTTGATCATCCGCGCCGCCACCGCCGTCGAGACCGCGTTTTCCAGATCGGCGCTCGGCATCACCACGAATGGGTCGCTGCCGCCGAGCTCGATGACCGACTTCTTGAGATTCTTGCCGGCGGCACTGGCGACCGATCGACCAGCTCCTTCGCTGCCGGTGAGCGTGACGGCGGCGACGCGACGGTCGGCGATGATTCCCTCAACCAGGTCTGAGCCGATGAGGAGAGTCTGAAAAACGCCATCGGCGAATCCTGCGCGGCGAAAAATGTCTTCGATAGCCAGAGCGCACTGTGGAACATTCGACGCGTGCTTGAGGATGCCGACATTGCCAGCCATGAGAGCCGGAGCCGCAAAACGGAAAACCTGCCAGAAAGGAAAATTCCACGGCATGATTGCAAGCACGACTCCGATAGGCTGAAATGCGACCCAGCTCTTGCCGCCTTCCATCTCGACAGGTTGGTCGGCGAGAAACCGCTCCGCGTTGTCGGCGTAGTAGCGGCACGCGGTGGCGCACTTCTCGGCTTCGGCGATGGCGGTGTTGATGGGTTTCCCCATCTCGAGCGTCATGAGCTGTCCAAGCTGGCGCGATTCCGCCGTGAGGATTGCGGCGGCCTTGCGCATGTGGATTGCGCGGTCGGCGAAGGATGTGCGGCGGTGCTGGCGATACGCTGCCACACCTCGATCCAGTGCCTCGCTGACTTTCGCCGCTGAGTACGCCTCGAAAGTGCGAATGGTCTTTCCGGTCGCGGGGTTTGTAGTCGATATGCTCATGATCAAACGCTTCGCTTCACTTAGCGTGCCCGGGAATCACGTTCTGCGCGGTGACCGCAGAGGGAAGAGAGAAACAAGACGGCGAAGAACCGTTTGAGGCTCTTCTGATTTACATTGTTGTCCTATGCCCAAGAACAAAGTCTGCGCACTGGTCCTTTCACTTTTCATGCTCGCCGCTTTCGACGCGGAATGCGGACAATCGCAGGTAAGTTCCGTACAAAGCCTCACTGTGCCCCCGCCGATTCGTCGCGAGTTCAGGGGAGTGTGGATCGCGTCGGTGGAGAACATCGACTGGCCTTCGCAGCCCGGGCTTTCGACGCAGGAACAGAAGGACGAGCTGGTGGGAATGCTCGATCGGGCCGTAGCTCTCCGATTGAATGCCGTGATTCTGCAGGTGCGTCCAGCCGCTGACGCGATGTATGCGTCACCGTACGAGCCATGGTCTGAGTACTTGACCGGGCGAATGGGCAGAGCACCCAACCCCTGGTACGATCCGCTCGAATTCGCGGTGACCGAAGCCCACAGGCGCGGGCTCGAGCTGCATGCGTGGTTCAATCCCTATCGCGCGCGTCATCCGTCGTCGCGATCGGCGCCAGCGCCGAATCACATCAGCGTTACGCACCCCGAGCTGGTGAAGAAGTACGGAAGCATGCTGTGGATGGATCCGGGTGAGCCGGAAGTTCGCGACGAGACGATCCGCGTGGTGCTCGACGTTGTCCAGCGGTACGACATCGATGGCGTTCACATCGACGACTACTTCTATCCGTACAAGGAGAAGGACCGTCGCGGAAGGACCATCGAGTTCCCGGACGCGAGCAGCTTTCGGAAATATCTCAGATCCGGGGGAACACTTTCGAGGGATGATTGGCGCCGGGCCAACGTCGACAGTCTCATTTACCAGGTTTACATCCGGATCAAGGCTGCAAAACCGTGGGTGAAATTCGGCATCAGCCCATTTGGAGTGTGGCGTCCGGGGAACCCGCCGCAGATTGGAGGTTTTGATTCCTACGCGGAGCTTTATGGCGACTCGAGAAAGTGGCTCTTGAATGGATGGGCGGACTACTTCACACCGCAGCTCTATTGGCCGACCTTCCGTTCTGATCTGAGCTACCCCGTCCTGCTGCAGTGGTGGGTCGAGCAGAATGCAAAGGGCAGGCATATCTGGCCGGGTAACTATCTCGACAAAGTTACGGGCACCCAAACCGGATGGCCCGCGCAGGAGCTGCTCGATCAGATCTCGATCACGCGCGCGCAGCGCGGAGCGACAGGGAATGTCTTCTTCAGCATGCGCTCGTTCATGTTCGGAAGAGACAGCCTGCCCGAGAAACTGGTGGCCGGTCCGTACGCGAGCAGAACGCTGGTGCCGGCATCCACCTGGCTTGACAGCATTCCGCCTCTTTCACCGATCGTGCGCGTTGGTCGCGATGCCGTAACCGGCGCGAGCAATGTGTCGCTCCAACCTCAGGGCGCGGAAGCTACGTGGCTGTGGCTGATCAGGACGCGAGTTGGAACGGACTGGACGACTGAAGTTCTACCAGGACTCCAACGCTTCTACATGATTCCGCGGGTTGCCGGCGGCGTTTCGGCGGATGAAATCGCGGTGTCGGCCGTCGATCGAAACGGCAACGAGAGCGCGCCAGTCATGCTGGGATTGGCGTCCTCTCCCTGAAACAAAACTCCGCGCTGAGCGTGATGCTCAGCGCGGAGAGGGTCGCACAACAGCTGGTGAGGATCCGCTCAATTCACCGTGATCTGCTGGATCATGCCGTGCGCGAAGTGTGGCTTCCCATCCTTTGCATCTGGCACGAAGCAGATTAGCGCGTAGTTGCCCGGAGTAAAATCAGCCGTGAAATACCCGGACAGTCCGTGCTCGAGGCCGGACATGCCGCCCAGCGCCTTTCCGGGGGGTGGACCGTCCATCTTCTCGATCCACTTCATGAAGTCTCCGACACTGGCCCCGGGAGCCAGCTGTACCAACTCGATTTCGTGTGGTTGCTGGGCCGCGTTGTAAACGCGAATGGTGCGCGTTCCGGCGCGAATCGGAGACGAGAGCTTGAAGGCATAGTCGGCGAGTGTCGCGGTGACGTCAGCCCGAGGCTTTGTAGCAGCCGGACCGTTGTCACGCGCTACCCGTAGTGACCGCACCATTCCCTTCATGAAATGGGGCGGTCCGCCGATATCGACGAAGCAGATCAGGGCGTAGTTGCCCGGCTCGAGCATCACCGTCGCGTTCGACTCGAGGCCGGGGTCGGGAGCATTCGGGCCACCCACTTGTTTCACCCAGGCGGGAGGCGGTCCCGGATTGGCCAGAGCAGCGCGGAGAGCATCTATCGTTTTTCCATCCGCCAGCTTCAACAACTGCATGTGATGAAGCGCGGGCCCCTTGTTCAGGAATCTGAACTCTGTGAGACCAGCCGGGATGACGTCAGGAGCGTCGAACTTGAAATCCTCGCCCGTAACCCGAACGACATGCGCCTTAACAACGGGTGCTGAGACGCCTGCTGATGACGTGGCGCGCGATGGAGCCGCCGCGAAAGCGAGGCCGAATGAAAGTGTTGCGACTGCTACTGATCCCGCGATGAGACCGACGGTTTTCACAGATGCCATGAACGAACCTCTCCGTTGACGTGTCCGGCGATGAGCGAGCCACATTTTGCCGCTACTATCGTCGGCTGTCAACAGGAGACCTCGGCCTACTTGTCCTCGTGCTTGAGGGAGGCGGAGTTGATGCAATACCGCTGGTGCGTCGGCCCCGGACCGTCGTCGAATACATGTCCCAGGTGGGCATCACATTTCGCACAGAGAACTTCCGTACGCCGCATGAACAGGCTCTTGTCCGATTCAGTGCGGACGTTCTCGCCCGCGACCGGCTCGGTGAAGCTGGGCCAACCGGTGCCGGAGTCAAACTTGGCGTCGGAATCGAAAAGAGGCGTTCCACAGCAGGCGCAGGTGTAGGTCCCCGGTTTCTTGCTGTCGTGGTACTCGCCGGTAAACGCGCGCTCGGTTCCCTTCTGCCGCGCAATCCGGTACTGCTCCGGGGTGAGCTCCTTGCGCCATTCTTCATCGCTCTTCTTGATCTTGTCGCTCATCGTGTCGCTCTCTGACAATCAAATAGGTGTGATTTCACCGTCAACGCATTGGTGATTTGCGTCGCCTAAGCGGTACGTCAAAAATACACCGCGTGTGGAATATCGGTGTGCAGCATCCTAGCTTCTGCCTAACCGTATGGAACGCCGATCGAGAGCCACGCGAAGCACGATTGTACTCCTGGCGACAGCCGTTGCGGGCTGCGTCCATGGCCCGGGCAGCCTCCGTCAGGAGCGCCGCCTCGGCTACTGGGAAGCGCTGGCCGAGCTGGTTCCGGCGGAGGCGATCGCATCCGCCCGCACGCCTTCCGAAAAGGAGTTTGCCGAAGCTCTGGGGAATCTCATGTCCGGCGATCTGGAAAAGGCGGAGCAGCGCTTCGGAACGCTGCGTCGTACGGCAACAGACTCCGTCATCCGCGCCGGCTCGAGGGTGATCTACACGGCGACGCTCCAGTATCAGGAGAAGTGGGGGGAGCTGGCGGCGCTCAAGAACGAGCCATCGCAGTCAAAGGCGGATCGCACCGACAAGGCGAGCATTGAGCTGTGGGCCGAGGCGTTCAGGAACATTCCGCCGAAGACGTTCACCTTTCGTTCGGCATCGGCTCGTCTGCCCATGTCGGTGTCAACGGTGGGGACTCCCCTCGTTCCCGTCAGAATCGGCGGCAAGGTCTACAACTTCTGGCTGGATACGGGCTCGAGCATGACCATGCTCGCCTCGGATGTCGCCCGCGATCTCAACATCGCTCCGATCGTGTCCGACACCCTGGAGATCGTCACCAGCACAGGCAGGGTGAGCGCAAGTCCGGCGCTGATTCCTCAGCTCGAGATCGGCGAACTGGTGGTTCGGAACGCGCCAGCGATGGTTGTCGAGGAAACGAGGATGGAAATGAGCGAGCCAAGGCCGATCGAGCCGACCAAGCACGTGAAGATCGACGGCATCATCGGCTTCGACATCATCCGACAGCTGGATCTCGAGGTGGACTACAGCGACAACAGCCTGCGCCTTCGCAACCCGGCGACATCGAGACCGGATGCCGACCGCAACATGTTCTGGGTCGGTATTCCGGTCGTAAGACTCACCAGCACCGATGGAATCCCACTGCACTTCGGCCTGGACACAGGGGCGCAGCTGACGTTCGTGACGGAGACGCTTCTCGACAAACTCGACCTCGTCGCGGCGCGGATAGAGAGCCGGCGAGTCGGCGGTCTTGGCGGCGAGATATCTGTTCGCGCCCCGGTGCTACCGGATCTGCGGGTGTTCGTGCGTGGATTCCCAATTCTGTTCATGGGTGCGGTGGTCCGCGCCCCGGTCTATCAGGTCCTGGCCGCCCTCGATGGGGTGCTGGGAGGAGACGTCTGGAACAGCGGGGTCGTGCGGATCGACATGACAAACGGCGTTTTCGCGATACGGAGACCCCGCCCCAACTAGGAAAAAATGTTAGCTTGCTAGCTAACATGTCTCGATCAGGGTATCTACCGATAGAATTCGCGGTCACACCGCGCTTCGATGTCTTCTACGCGCTGTACTCGCTCACGAGCAGCGTTCCAACTCAGGTCGATCCCTGGAAGTCGAAAGCTCTAGCCCGACTGCCGCGGGATTTTGAGCGCGTGGCAAAACGTGTCGCGCCGCTTCCGATTTTCTGGCCACTGTTGGCGGACGCCATCCAAAACGTGTCGGGCGAGGTGACGTTCGAGGAAGTCCTCTCGACCATTCGCGAAATGCCAGTGGAGGTTCTACAGAGGAACATCCTTTCGGGAATCTTCCACGACCAGACCACAGTAGACTCGCTCGTCACGCGCGAAATGAGTTTGAAGCAGGTGCTGACCGACCATGGGTTACCGGGTGCCGAGCTGCTAGGTCATTTCGGGCTGCGGCCGTATAGCCAGAGCTCGCACTCGGCAAACGCGATTACAATGCTGCTCTCCAAGCCGAAGGTTTTCCGCGACGAGCTGGCGCTGGTGCTTCAGAAATTCTGGCAAAGCGGATTCCGGCAAGACTGGTCAGCGCTCGAGACTGGCCTGCGCGCCGAATCGTTTCGTATGAGGGATCTTCGTGAAGAGGGCTCCGCCGGGGATCTCGGACGCGCGCTGAATCTTCCGGTCGCGTTCGATGACGACGCCAGGGAGATTCGCCCGAAGACCGGCTTGTCGATCGGCTACGACCGCGTCGATCGATGCTACGTGATTCCGTCCGCGTTCAATGCCCGGCGATGGTGGGCGAAATACGAGACGAAAGCGCAGCGGGTTACTCTCTATCTTCCGATCACTACCGAGCCGACGGCTCCCAACACGGTTGCGGAGGATGATCGCAAGCCTAGCGAACTCCCAGCCAAGAATCATCACGCAATAGCCGCCGAGCATCCCGCAATAAACGCCGAATCGGTTTTTCGAGCCCTGGGGGACACGACGCGATACGCGATAGCGTCGATACTTGCTCGCACGCCCACGACTTCGGCTGACCTCGCCCGGAGTCTCAAGGTTTCCAAGCCGACGATAACCCATCACGTGCATGCGCTCCGATCAGCCGGGCTGATTGCGGAAACGCCGAGTGGGGGATCGACCAAGCTTACCCTGAACAGGGATACAGTTGCGGCCCTGTCTGGCGCGGCGGTCGAGCAGTTATTCTCGTCTACCGGCGACCTGGCGCTGGACACGACCCGGAAGCGGCGGAACAGCTAGGTCCGCGACGGCCGCACCCCCCCCTACCAGCTCCCTCCCCGACCGCCAACAGCCCGGACCCCCTAAATCAGGGGTTTGGCCAGGCAACCAAGTCAAAAAGAATCTTTTAAACCCTTTTGCCGTATTGTGAGTCTAAGAAGATAAGAGGCCGGACTGTTGTCTCTCCTGGCGCAGGATGAGTGCTACTGGTCGAGCTTGTAGGACGGGTGGGCCACCAGTAGCCAGCCCCGTACCCCAAAAGGGTACGGGGTTTTTTCTTGGCCTATCGTGTGACCGGCGGATCCGGATAGCCGGTGTCCATGATCGCGAGCCATCGCCGGCCGTCGCGGCGCCACATTGTGACGTACCGGCCGTGACCGCTTTCCTTTCCGGCGTCGGCGCCCGTGCGGTTTACGACCCAGTACCTACCGGTGGTCGAGCCGATCTCGCCGCCGCGAAAGACGTAGGCATCGGTGGGCTCCCAATTAAGAATCGTCGTAGTGTCGGAGATGCCCGGCAGATCGAACTTCCGGATCTCGTCGAATCCTTTGACCATGTTGCCGCGGTAGCGAATGCGAATCGCGTCGGGCGCATAAAAAGACATCCACCCATCGATCCCCCGAGCGTGCGTCGCGACGGCAAAATCCCGGTCGGCCGCCATCAGTGAGCTCTGTGTGGCGTCGCTCGGGGAGTCGCCGGTGTTGACGGACACCGTGCACGCTGTCACCAGCGAACCAAGCGCGAGAATGACGAACGGTCGCTTCATGGGGGCATCTCCTCTTGTTGTTTGCCGCGGTTCGTGCCTCGCCGAGCGGTGTGCTGGCTGACGAGCTCCGGACAAAACAAATAGCAGTGGCTTCGCACGTCCGCCACCACTTTCACCACTTTGTCACCTTGTATAGGTTTGCGGTTCGCGGCGGAACAGTCGCGCGCCTCATTCTGCTGGAGCGCAAATGGCGGAAGTGTTCGGGCAGGAGCTGCTCGCGGGAAAAAATGCGATCGTCACCGGGGGCGGGAGCGGCATCAACTTCGCCATTGCTCGTTGCTTCGCAACCCACGGCGCCAAGGTCGCGCTGATAGGGCGAACGAAGGAAAAGCTCGATTCCGCCGCCGACGAGATACGCAAAGCCGGTGGCACCGCTTCGGGCCACCCCGCCGATGTGCGCGACTACGACGGTCTCGCTGCGGCGATAAAATCGGCGCGCGAGGCACACGGAGAAATCGATCTCGTCGTGTGTGGGGCGGCGGGCAATTTTCCAGCGCCGGTGCTCGGGATGTCGGCGAACGGATTCAAGGCCGTCGTTGATATCGACCTGCTGGGCACGTTCAACACGTGCCGAGCGGTGTTCGAGCATCTCAGGCGGCCGGGCGCGTCGATCATCAACATCTCGGCCATGCAGGCGTTCACTCCGATGCCGATGCAGGCGCACGTCTGCGCGGCAAAGGCGGGAGTGGACATGCTCACCAAATGCCTCGCGATCGAGTGGGGCCCGGACGGCGTGCGCGTCAACTCGATCGCTCCCGGGGCGGTCGACGACACCGAGGGAATGAAGCGACTAGCGCCGACGCCCGAAATAAAGAAACAGGTCGCGCGGGGCATTCCTCTCAAGCGTTTCGCCACGAAGGACGAGATCGCGGATCTCGCACTGTTCCTGTCCAGCGATGCAGCGAGCTTCATCACAGGCGCCGTAGTAGTCTGCGACGGCGGACAATCGCTGGCCGGACTCGGCATCAGCATGATGGCCGCGATGCAGCCGCGCACGTGAGCGAGATCCGCCGCCTCGCCGTCTTCTGTGGATCAAATCCCGGCGCGCGCCCCGAGTACGTGCAGGCAGCGCGTTCCCTCGGCAAGCTGTTGTGTGAGCGGGGAATTGGAGTTGTCTACGGAGGATCGAGCGTCGGACTGATGGCGGCACTCGCCGACACCATGCTCGACGACCTCGGCGACATCATCGGCGTGATTCCTCGCATGCTCGTCGAGCGCGAGGTGGCGAATCGCGCGCTCACTGATCTGCGTGTTGTGGAATCAATGCATGAGCGAAAAGCGTTGATGGCCGAGCTGGCCGACGGGTTTGTCGCGCTACCCGGCGGAATCGGAACGCTGGAGGAGTTCTTCGAGATCTGGACGTGGGCCCAGCTCGGCATGCACGACAAGCCGTGCGCGTTGCTGAATGTCGCCGGTTATTTCGATCCGCTGCTCGAGTTTCTCGATCGCGCGGTAGAGGAGAAATTCGTGCGCGAAGTGCATCGGAAGATGGTGATCGTGGAGAGCGATCCCGTGGCACTGCTGTCGCGATTCGAGGCCTACGAGCCTCCGCGTGTAGTGAAATGGATCAATGCGGGGACGATCTAGCACCTCGATTCGCGTCGACTGGCATCTCTGTACGGGTCGGTGAGGGTGTCCTCTACGGCTCCAGGCTCTCGCTCGTGGCGCCACCGATCTGCAACGCGCGTCCGGGCGTCTCTCGCATCGCCAGGTCATACCGATCTCTCTGTCGCTCGTGGGTTGTCGCCTGCGAGGACACCCTCACCTCTCTGTACCGGGTCGTAAGTGCACGGGAAGTGAGAGCTAGATCGCCGGCGTTGATCCTTCGCGGTCGCAGCCACGAAAAAACCGCGATGTCTCACGGTAGTCGGAGCGGGTCCTCGGACCTGCTCCGACGGACCGGTGACACAATCTGGAATTAGTCAGGCTTGAAGAGCGAAGATCAGCTCCAGGTGAGCTCGTCGATCGAGCGCGGCCAATCCTGCTTGAGCAGGCGCGAGAGGGCCCGGTCCGCGAGGAGCTTGCCGTCGGTCTGGCAGCGCGGACAATAGTTTGTCTCGTTGTCGGCGTAGCGGATTCGCTGGACCGGAGTGCCGCACACCGGGCACGGTTTGCGGAACTTTCCGTGAACGGCCATGTCGTCCCGAAACGCGGTCACCTTCGCGGGGAAATCCCCTGCCGATTCTTTCCGAAGCCGGTCGGTCCACTCGATGAGCGTGGTGCGCGTCGCGTCGAACAGCCGCGCGATCTCTTCGTCGCTGAGACGCCGGGTGTGCTTGACGGGTGACAGCCTGGCTCGATGGAGTATCTCGTCCGAGTAGGCGTTGCCGATGCCGCTGAATAGTCTTGGGTCAGTGAGAGATCGCTTTAGCGTGTGATTCTCCTGAACCAGCCGTTCGGTAAAATGAGCGAGATCGGCATCGAGTACCTCGAGGCCGCCTCGTTCGAACTGCTCGAGCGACTGCTCCCCGCGCACTAGCCAGAGCGAGGCCCGTCGTTTCGAGCCGGCTTCGGTGAGTACTAGAGTTCCGTTCGGAAAATCGAATGCGGCGAGTCCGATCTTTCCCGGCACCTTCGCCCCGGTGGGCACCCAGCGAAGACGGCCGGCAATCATGAGATGGATGACGAGAAAGAGATCGTCTTCGAGCTCGACGACGATTCTTTTCCCCATTCTTCTCACACCAGTGACTCGCTTGCCCTCGGCCGTGCTTATCGGCGGATCGACGGAGCGGAGAAGAAAAGGTTTGGCAATGCGCGTTCGCTCGAGCGGTTGACCTTTTATGCGTGAGGCGAGCGCGTCGATGTAAACCGAGATATCCGGTAGCTCGGGCATTTGTGGAATCGCTCTCGGCTACTTCCGGCTTGTAGGCACGACCTACCGAGCACCGGATTGGCGTGCAGCCTCGGCGCGCCACCAGCGATCGAGTGCGATTTGATCCGAACCAGAAAGCCCGAGTTGCGCCGGCAACGCAGCTAGCAGAACCTTCGGATCGTTGTTCAACTGCGAGAACGCGCGAAGGCCAGCGATACCTGCCCGCCGGTACAAGGCATCGACGACGAGCGCTCCTGTCGCGTAGAAAGCCTCTGTCATTTCCTCGGCTGCGGCATCCGGAATGTCGTTGTTGAGTACCTGGCTGAGCGTGAGTGCGGACCGCGCGGCCTGAATCTGACGGAGACGCGTATACATCTCCTGAGGCGTGCGACCGCGTGCGCCACCTAGCCACGTCGCTACGCCTTCGCCAAAGAGACGATTCCGACTGGGAAACGTCGGGCCGAGGATTACATGGACCAGCTCGTGTACGTAGGCCTCGCCGAGTCCAGGATTACCAGCTAGTACTATTCCGCCCGGAAGAGCTCGTCCGCCCCGCCCGCGGTCAGCAGATGCTTCAGGAAAGAAGTCGAGTCCCGTGGCGCGCAATGCCTCTTCCATCGATCCAGTGACATACATGTCGAGGTGATTCGGCTGCGGCACGTGAAAAAGAACTGCAACCGAGTCAACGAAAGTCGACGCATAAGAGATCCTCGCCGGATTGGGATGCTGCCCCGGCGCGTACCAGAATGTCACACGTCCCTTGGTGCGCTGCTCCCACTCGCGCGTTAAACGCGGAAGTGCGCCCGCCAGTCTGAAACCAAATGGTGCGGCCGACTCGCGAACTGCATATAGCCGTTGCAGCGCCAGCGGAGAAATGTGTCCACCTGTGCTGTCCGCCCTGGCATACAACACCCTGACGACGTAGACGCTATCACCGGGTCCATCCGATGCGATACCTATGATTGATGCCGGGAACCCTTGGTAGACTCCCGTTGTCAGGTCGCCAACGCGGCGGTCGAAATCTGTCGCCGTGCTCCATAGTCCGCGGCTTCGCGCCGATGAATCAGGATTCGTGAGATATGCGCGTACGAGTCGAACGATGCCTCCGACCTCCGCCAGAGTAGTGTCGACGCCGAAGCTGACGCTCACCGTCGAGGACGTTGCCTGAGCATGCGCCGTCATGGCGGTCACCAACGCGGCCAAGACGAGGGGAGTGACGAGGGGCCAAAATCGGAGGACGGAACGGCTCGGATTTGCGGTCATGGATGGCAAATGAGTAGGTACTCAGTCTAAGAGCCGACGAACGACAACAACAGGCCTCCGCACTAAGCCGTCATCGGCTCAAAGGTCCTTAGCTCGGAGGGCGTCCGCAAAGTACCGATACGCAGCCTCGAGATGCGGTCGGCGGAGATAGTCGCCACCCAATCGGCGGCCACCCTCGAGCGCGAGCACTACCAGACGGGATGCAATTCGACGTATCTCGGGATCAGCCAATCCCAACCGGCCCGCGCGCTCGAGCAGCTTTTCACTGGGCGCTCCAATCAGCTCGGACGCTCGGCGAGCGCATTCATCGTCGTATACGAGACCCGTGACAAATACCACCGGCGCGGCCAGCGCATCGGGCTCGATCGTATCAGCCGATCTCAACTCGAAAAACTCCTTGGGACGCACCTCGGGGAAGAGCGTGGATAAATGGAAGAGCCAGTCGTCCCTGTTTATCGCGGGCTCGCGAATCCACTCACGAAACGCCCGATAGCCCGGCCCGCCGCCGCGCATTGCGATCGCGTCGAGCGCAAAGCGAAGATATCGCTCGACGTGGCTGGCTTCATCGTAAATGATGCCTGTCCGCGAAGGATCGAGAGTCCTCCAGAGATGAGCGCGGTAGCTCGCCCACCCGGTCGGCTTGCGCGCGTACTGCCGTGAGTTGGCGAACAGCGCGACCACAATTGGCGCGAGACTATTGAGCAACCGCCACCTGGATTTGGGATCCTCTCCCCGCTCGAGATTAATCTGGAGCGCCGCGGTCTGTCGCATCATCTGCACGCCCGACGGTCCGATGGAATCGAAGTACCGTGTCATGCCGGTGTAGCGTTCGCGCTGAAGCTGGAGCGGTACGGCATCGATCGCGTTGAACGGGTCCACTCCGCGCGCGAGCAGCTCGATTCCGGCATTCGACATCGCAGCGCGGAGCGTTTTCACGAGACTCTGCGTCGAGTCGATGCCGTCTGACGCAGTCGGCTTGGGAGCAGTGCTGATCTCTATCTGTCCGCCAGGCTCGAACGAGATGTACGCTCCATCCGCGAGTTTCCAGGACGATGGGTCACTGCCGTTCGACTGTTCATGCCAGCCTTCACGGCGTCCAATGAGCGACAGCACCTCGGCCGTCGAAGCGCGCGCGTCGTTTGTGGTGAGCGCGCGTGTGCGGGTTGTCTTGTGAACTGGAATCAGCTCCAGCTCGAGCCCGATCGCATGGGGATTTGCGGATCTGATCGGAGCGAGTAGTCGCCGCTGGACATCCTCCAACAGCTCCGCCTCTGAGAGGCTCACGAGGCTGGCTCAGCCCTCCGCGCGGGCAAGCGTCAGAGCGAAAGAGCCATCGTCGGCCGGCATCCATTTCTCGATCGATAGGCCCGACGCCGAGAGGATGTCCTCCAGGATCGGCCGGTCGTACTTGTAACTCAGCTCCGTCCGGATGCTTTCACCCTTCTCGAACGAGATCTCGCCGATCTCCGGAATCGTCACGGTGTGCGTTCTGCGCGCGATCAAGTGCATCTCCACCCGGTGGTGCTCGCTACTATAGAATGCGTTGTGCTCGTAGTCACTCACGGGGAAATTCGCGTTGAGCTCGCGGTTTAGTCGCTCGAGAACATTCAAGTTGAAAGCAGCGGTAACACCCTGGGAATCGTTGTACGCCCGATTTATGACCGCTGGATCCTTGATCAGATCAGCACCCAGCAAGAAGCGGTCGGTCGGGCCCATCTCGCCCGCGATGTGCGACAGCAGTCGGATTGCCTCCTCGCGCGAGAAATTTCCGATCGTGCTCCCGAGGAAAGCAACGAGCGTCGGACTCGCGACCGGCGGCAGCGCGAAGGGCTCGGTGATGTCGGAGACAACCGGCATGATCTGAACGTCTACATAGTCGGCGCGCAACTGGATGGCAGTGGCTTTCAGAAAGTCCTTGCTGACGTCGATCGGGACATAGCACTCCGCGCATCCACTCGAGCGCATCTCGTCGAGAATTATGTGCGTCTTGGTCGCGCTGCCGGCTCCCAGCTCGACGAGGGAGCACGGCCGCACCGCCGCGATGATCTCGGCGATCCGCTGCTCCAGCAGCGATCGCTCCGCGCGCGTCAGATAATACTCGGGGAGCTGAGTGATCTCCTCGAACAGCTCGGAGCCGCGCTCGTCGTAGAAGTATTTGGGCGAGAGCTGCTTCGGCGATCTCGCGAGTCCATGGCGCACGTCGCGCACCATCGGCTGGTGCGGGCGGTGTACCGTGTAGGGCAGAGTGCCGCCGACGATGTCGGAAAGACGATTGTCGTTCTTCATCCGTCCTGCGCGCAGCGGAATCCGCTGAAAATCTGCCGCCTGATCGGGTAGTCCCAGTTCCTGAAGGTGCTGCGGATGGCGCCAGGCCGCGTGGCCCAGGAGCCGCCTCTCAGGACTTTGCATTCGGGACCGAAGAACTCTTCCGAGTATTCCTTGTACGGAAAGCTCTGAAAGCCGGGATAGCCGTTGAAGTCGCTCGATGTCCATTCCCACACGTCGCCGATCATTCCATAGCAGCCGAGCGGGGAAACATTGCGATCGTAGGTGCCAAGCGGTGCGGTGTCGAAGGCGAGCTGGTCGATGTTGGCGGACCGCGCATCGGCTGGGGAGTCACCCCAGGGAAAATTCTGCGCGTGCTTCGTCGACGGATTCCAGGATGCGGCAGCTTCCCACTCGAATTCGCTCGGAAGCCGCTTACCGGCCCAGGTCACGAACGCTTCTGCTTCGTAGTAGCAGACGTGGCACACCGGACGCGTGGGATCGAGCGGACGCTCGACGTCCATCGAGCGGGTACTCCATCCATCGCCTGTTCTGCTCCAGTACTTGGGAGCCGCCGCCCCGGTCTCTGCCAGCCACCGCTGGCCGCCGTTGGACCAGAATTCTGTTCGCTCGTACCCCTTTTCCCTGACGAACTCCAGGTATTGCGCGTTGGAGACAGGGAACCGATCGATCAGGAATGGAGGCAGATCGATCAGATGCTCCGGCCGCTCGTTGTCGTAGGCCGCGCTCCGGTCCTGTGTCCCGATCGAAATGTTTCCGCCGCCGAATGACACCATCTCGGGCCAGGCGGGCGAGCGCGCGGCGAACGAAATCTGTCTCGGAGCGCGATAAGGCTTCCCCTTCTTCAGCTGCAACGTCTGAAGAATCGTCTCGTTGTGCTGGTACTCGTGCTGAAGAACCATGTTGTAGACATAACCATCACGCAGCAGCGGATTCTCCTCGTCGAACTCCACCGAGTCGAGGCGATCAATAACGCGACCGCGGATCTCCCGGAGCCGCTTCGTCATCTCCGCCAGAGTCGGAAGCGCGAGCGAGGCGCGAGTCGCACGGGGATGCTCGAACGGGTTGTACAAGCCCGGCATCTCGGAGAACTCGATCGGGCCGTCGAGATTCTGCGTGAGCCAGAGCTCCTCGAAGTGCGCGATGTGTCCGACGTCCCAGATGATGGGACTCATGAGCGGATCGTGCTGCTGATGCAGATCCTCGTCCGACAGCACGGAGATGAGCAACAGCGTTCTTCCGCGCGCCTCGGTCAGGAGGTCCGCGATTTCCTGCTTTGAGGGAGGAGCAGAGGAGGGTGCGGGTATTGTGAGGCGGGAGGCGGTCATGGAAGGAGAAACGCGGTCCGGCAACAAATTCAATGATACTGCCGTCCCCGAAACTTGCCAGCCGGGGCCGGGGCTGGCTACACTCCTGTCGCACCGTCCTCATCCGGAACACACACGAATGGCCGAGCAGAGAATTGCACTCGTTACAGGCGGCAACCGCGGAATTGGGCTGGAGATAAGTCGCCAGCTCGCGGGGCTCGGCATCAAGGTAATCCTGGGATCACGCGACGCTGCGAGAGGAGTTGCCGCGGCGGGAGAGCTGGCTGCCGCGGGACTGCCCGTCGAAGCACGTCAGCTCGACGTATCCAGCGCCAAGAGCATCAGCGAGTGCATGAGCTGGGTGCGCCGCGATGTGGGTCGTCTCGACATCCTGGTTAACAACGCCGGGATCATGATCGAGGAGGGCGATGCCGATCCGCTGGAAGAGCTCGAGATGATTCGCGAGACGATGCAGACCAACGTCTACGGTCCCTTTCTGCTGTCGCGCCTTGCGACCCCGATCATGAAGAGCCGCCGTTACGGGCGAATCGTCAATCTCTCGAGCGGCATGGGCTCGCTCCTTGAAATGGGCGCAGGATACATTGCGTACAGGTTGTCAAAAGGCGGCATCAACATCGTGACTCGAGTGATTGCGGCCGAAACGGAAGGAATGGGAATTCTGGTGAATTCAGTCGACCCTGGATGGGTGCGGACAGCAATGGGCGGGCAAGGCGCCACTCGCAGCGTTGAGAAGGGCGCAGAGACAGCGGTATGGCTCGCAACCCTGCCTGACAACGGTCCAACGGGCTCGTTTTTCCGCGATCGCAAACCGATAGCGTGGTAGAATTGCACTCGTCATTGTTCGCGAATAGGTTTTCGGTCGACGCGTAACATGGCGAATCCCAGCGAAATTCCAGTCGGCCTATCGGGTCGTCACAGCCCGTTGATCGGCTTCTTCGAGCGAGTGCCCATCATAGCAGGTGGCGCGGTAGCCATCCTCGGCGCCGCGGCGCTGGTGGGTTGGGCGTTGGATATTCCCGCCGTCATCACGCCCACGACGGGCGGATATCCGATACTTCCGCTGATGGCGGTGTGCTTCGTTCTGGCGGGTGGCGCGCTGACGATGGCGGCGCGTCGGCATCGGACTGCAACCATTGATGGGATTCAGCAAACTCTCGCCGCGCTCGTCGCCACGATCGCCGGGCTCACGCTCTACGAGTATCTTCGCGGCAGCGAATCCGGGTTCGACCTGTTGCTGTTCGGGGACAAAATCAGGCAGGTCTCGAATCATCCTCCCGGCCGCATCGCGATAAATAGTGCCGGCAGTCTCCTGCTCCTCGCGCTGGCGCTCCTCTCGATCCCCCACGATCAACGCAGGCAGGATCTCCGCTCGCAGATGTTCGCAACGCCTGCTCTGCTCATCGCACTGCTTGCGATCCTCGGCTATCTCTTCGGTGTCAAAGGGATGTATAGCCTGTCACAATCGTCGGGCATGGCGCTGTGGACGGCGATCGGGCAGCTGATACTCGGCGTCGGAATCATCGTCACGGTGAGAGATCGCGGTGTCACGGTGCTCCTCCTGGACGACGGCGCGGCGGGCGTGCTGACACGAAGACTTCTGCCGGCCGCGCTGCTCGCGCCCATCCTGCTTGGTGTCATCAGGATATTGGGGGAGCCCTCCGGCTTCTACGAGTCCGAATTCGGCGTGTCGCTGTTCGCGGTCGCCAGCATCATGACGTTCGTCGGCCTGGTGCTCTGGTCGGCCCGGGTTCTTCGCAATACCGACAAGGAGCGCGTAGATCTGCTCGTACTCGAGCAGCAGGCGCGCGCTCACGCGGAGAAAGCGCGAAGCGAAGCCGAGGTCGCGCGAGCCGAGGCCGAGCGAGCGAACAACAGCAAGACGGATTTCCTCGCCGTGATGTCGCACGAGCTGCGCACTCCGCTCACCGCGATCATGGGGTATGAGGAGCTCCTGTCCGATGGCATCACGGGTCCGGTGACGGAGCTTCAGCGGCAACAGCTCGGAAGAATCAACGCCAGTGCGCGTCACCTGCTCGGACTCATCGACGAGATTCTGACATTCGCCCGCGTGGACGTCGGGCGCGAGCGCGTACGGTGGGAGTCGATGTCGGTCAATCACACCATTGCCGATTCGGCCGCGCTCGTCGAGCCAATGGCCGCGGCGAAGAGTATCCATTTCATCGTCGATCTGCTCGAGGAGGATCAGGCCATCCAGACTGACGGCACGAAGCTGCGGCAGATGCTCGTCAACCTTCTTTCCAACGGCATCAAGTTCACGGAGAACGGCGAAGTCAGGGTCAGCTGCGCCGTGCGCGATGGAGTTCTCGAGGTGAGCATCGCGGACACTGGTGTTGGCATTCCAGCCGAGAATATCGAGGAAGTGTTCGAATTGTTCTGGCAAGCCGAGCAAACCGCCACGAGGAAAACGGGCGGCACCGGATTAGGACTGAGCGTGACCCGCAAGCTCGCGCGCCTGCTTGGCGGCGACGTGACTGTCGCGAGCAGGGTGGGAATGGGTACGACGTTTCTGCTGACACTACCGATGAAGGCACCGGCAGGCGCGACGATTCGCCGCCGCGACACACCAACGACACCAACGGGTTCTGTTCGCGCGCTTCACATCTAGGACTACCGTTTCCTCCGAGCGCGTTCATCGGCGAAGCGATCTCGTCGGAGAGTTTTTTTGTTAACGCGCTCCCACGTACGCGTCCGGCTTTGATGTCACGAGAGCGCCCGCCTCTTCCAGAGGCGCAACGAAGTTGAAGAGCTTGAGGCGAAGACTACCGCGTGGACCAAGCGTCTCATCGTGCTCGTAGAGAGTCAGGGAGCAGTTCGCGACCTCGGCCCTTTTGTCGATGGCGAGCAGTTCCGTTTCCGTGAGGTGCTCGAGTATGTAGCGCATGCAGAGCACGACCACCGAGTGACAAACGATCAGGACTCGCTGGGCGCGGTACTCACGCGAGATCATCTCGGTTGCGCTGCGCAGGCGGAGGATTACATCGCACCAGCTTTCTCCGCCGGGCGGGCGGTGGTAGAACTTCCCGAGGAGGCGGCGGAACTCGGCCTGCTCGGGGAAGATATCCTTGACTCCAACGGCAGTGAGGCGGTCGAGAATGCCAAACTCCTTTTCGCGGAGACGCTCGTCGACGACTAGTGAGTACGAGTCCTCGTGGAATCCCGCGGTCTTGACGATAAGACCGGCGGTGTGGCGCGCTCGAAGATAAGGCGAAGTAAGGATGACGTTGGGTCGATCCTCTGCTGGAAGGAATCGGAACCAGTTTCCGAGCGCGACCGCTTGACGTTGCCCCAGGTCGGAGAGCGGGACATCGACGTCGCGGATGTCGAGCGCTATCATGGGGTGGCCGGCCTCGAGCGCCGCATCACGGGCGACATTCCCGGCCGATTCTCCGTGGCGGACGACGTAGAGCAGGTTCGGCCAGATCTGGTTTGGCTTCACGCGCGGAAACAGGTCAAGGAGCGTACCAATCGCCGTTTCGAGATCGCGCGGGGGTGGTGCGAACCTTGTAGCTCACTCGGGCATGAGATCAACGCCCGATCAGCAGGATCCGGATTGGCCGCGCTACCCCGAAACGATTCTCAGTTTCTCGACCAAGCCGGTGGTGGAAATCGACCTGCGTGAAATACCATCCGAGCGCGCGATCGCGGATTTGACCGCGGCGGGACTCGGCCAACCATTCGCGGTGGTGACCGCGTTCGATCCTGGTGGG
>Ga0208078_1000108_pt1 | contig 23596 bp, 23 predicted proteins | sample NGESurdeep072012_3_FD_184468 | JGI IMG/M metagenome (GOLD analysis project Ga0208078, IMG submission 184468) | Arctic peat soil microbial communities from Barrow, Alaska - NGEE Surface sample 53-2 deep-072012 (SPAdes) | ecosystem: Environmental > Terrestrial > Soil > Wetlands > Peat ...
GTGAGAACTGGCGGGCCTGGATTTGATCACCGTACACCCTCCCCCACCTGCGCGGTCAGAGAAGCTCCAGGAACTCCTCTCGTGGAATTCCGGCGTTTTGAGGATGCCGACGAGCAGGCCGCGTTTGAGGCTGCCCGTAATGGACGGGCGCGGTAATGAGCGCCGCACGATCCGGGTGAAATAGTGCTGGTGACCGCCCTTGGTCCGGTGCAGTCGCCCGCCCTTCTTCTACACGGCACGAGCCAGCTGCCGACGGTAACCGCCGGCAGTCGCTGGGTCACGCTTATACGGTGACGTGCTTTCGCCTCGGCTGTGGGAAGGTCGGGACACGCCGCGACCTTATATCTATCAACCCATGTACTCCTTGACGTGCCTCCGACTGGATATACAGCGCGCTTGAACTCGGAGCCCAACGGGCGCCGAGCTCGGCGGACAGTGCAGCGACGCGAGCGTCTCCCTCGGGCCTCGTCCCGAGTAATTACTGTGTACTACCCGGTATGGGGTGATACACTGTACTGGCGATGACGGGATCCACAAAAGGAAGCGAGTGGCTGCCCCAGGCTCGGCGGGGGATCCTGGAGCTCTGCATACTCAGCCTGCTATCGGCGGGACCACGCTATGGCTACGAGCTGCTCTCGGCGCTTGACCACTGGCCGGTCCTATCCGCCAACGAGGGCACTCTATATCCGCTCCTCAGGCGGCTCCAGCGGGCTGGGCATCTCAGCCCGACCTGGTTGGAGTCAGTCTCAGGTCCACCGAGGAAGTACTACTCCCTGACCCCATCAGGGACGGCGCTCCTGCGCCAAATGAGCGCCGATTGGCTAGAGCTAGCACTTGCCGTGGCCGAAGTGCTGCCACATGAGGAGAGAAAGCATGCGTGACCCGGTGCGCGTCTATCTGACACAACTCGAGCGGGAGCTGCGTCGGCTCCCGGAGGCCGAACGCATCGACGCCCAGCGTGAGATCCAAAGCCACGTCGCCCATGCCGTCGCAGCCGGCGCCAGCGTGGAGTCGGTATTGGACGGCCTCGGCTCGCCGCGCGAGCTGGCCCGCGGTCTGGTCGCCGAACAATGGGTTGACAGGACGTCCGGTGGTGACGTGGCACGCCTTGTCCTGTTCGCCGTTTTCGTCGCGGGCGGCAGCCTGACCACCTTTGTTGTTGTCACCATGCTCGGCGTCCTGGTGGTTGGCTTCGGATTGGCAGCCGTCGCATCACCCTTCCTCGGACTGGCCCGGCAGCTCGGCGCGACTTGGGTCGAAATGAATCTGCACGGTGGGCCCGTGCCGACGAACCTGAGCTTAGTCTTCGGGGTGACGCTTGCCGTGCCCTGCGCCGCCGTTGCTTTAGGCGCCTACAAAGGCCTCCGACTTTATCTCAGCCTGGTCGCGAAAGGCTTCCAGCTCACCCTGGGTTGGCGGAGTCCAAGCAGGCCAGCCACTCGCATCAGCGCATGACGCGCCCCGCGGCTATCAAAAAGCGTCGGCGGAGCTCAACTGGCCGAGGATGATTGAGATCTTTCGCAACATCGCCCGGCGTAAACTGCGCAGCTTTCTGACCATCTCGGGCATCGTCATCGGCGTCCTCGCGCTGACTACCATGGGAGCCCTAGCCGAGAACTTCAACGCCCTGCTGGACGGTGGCGTGCTCTACTACGGCTCCAGCGTCCAGGTCGGCCCGCCCGATGGCGAGTCGGCGTCGCTTCTGCCGCTCTCCAAGATCGACGAGATCAAGCAGGTTGACGGGGTCGCCGCTGCCTTCCCGACCTATGGCTTTTCGGCCAAGCCCGGGACCGTCTCGGTGGTCAGCTTCGGAGTCCCGGACACGATCGTGGCCAGCGACCCGGCGGAAAACAGCTGGAGCAGCCTCAAGACCACGTTCGCGCAGGGCCACCAGCTGGACGCGATCACGACCGGCGGAGTCGTCCTCGGCTCGACGATCTCCAAGGAGTTCAACAAGAAGGTCGGTGACACCATCGACCTCCCGGTCAAGCCGGCAGATGCCAAGCCTGACTTCGTCAACCACACCTTCACGGTGGTGGGCATCCTCAATCCGACCCGGACAGCACCCGACACGTTCGCCTACATCAACACGGCCGACGGGCAGACGCTCCTGAAGGACAGCCTTCCGATCGCCATCCGAGATCAGATCGACGTCACCAAGATCACGCAGGGCATCGACGTGTACGGCAAGCCGGGCACCTCAATCAGTGAGCTGGACAAGATCGCGGATCGCATCAACGCGCAGGTCACCGGTGTGAAGGCGATCAAGACGAGCGTGCTCGTCAACGGCTTCAAGTCCGGTGGCGCGATCTTCACCAGCATCACCACCGCCGCGGCATTGCTGGCGCTGATCATCGGCGGCCTTTCCGTGGTCAATACGATGTTCATGGCCGTGGCCGAGCGCGTCCGCGAAATCGGCCTCAAGAAGGCGGTCGGGGCGACGACGCGTCACATCATGGGCGAGTTCTTGCTCGAGGCCGTCGTCATCGGGGCATTGGGAGGTCTCATCGGCTACGGCCTTGGTGTCTTGATCACGGTCATCGCCAACGCCCTGACGCCACCTGGCCAGTCCACGTTGTTCCTGATCACCCCCCCGCTCACGATCCTCGCGCTCGGGTTTGCCACAGCGTTGGGAGCCTTGGCTGGGATCCTCCCGGCATGGCGGGCGGCCAGGCTCGATCCCGTGACTGCACTCAGGAACCAGTAGCCATAGCCGAGCTTCAACTTGACAATCTGACCAAGCATTACAAGCACGGCAAGGTCGTGATCCGGGCCCTGGACGGAGTTAGCCTGACGATCGGCAAGGGTGAGTTCGTTGCGATTGTCGGGCGGTCGGGCAGTGGAAAGACGACCATGCTGGACCTGATCGGCCTGCTTCTCCGCCCCACCTCCGGCCGGCTGATCATCGATGGCGTTGACGCCGGCCCGCTCGAGGACAGAGCGAGAGCACACATGCGGGGAACCATGCTCGGCTTCGTATTCCAGGAATACAACCTGCTGCAATCGCTGAACGTGCTTGAAAACGTCATGCTGCCGCTGCGTTACGCGGGTGGCGGCAAAGACGGCCGCCAGCGGGCCGAGGACCTCCTCGAACGGGTGGGCCTTTCGGACCGCATTCGCCACCGCCCGGGCGAGCTGTCCGGTGGCCAGCAGCAACGAGTGGCGATTGCGCGTTCCATGGTCAACCGGCCCTCCCTCATCCTGCTTGACGAGCCGACAGGCGCCGTGGACACTGAAACTGCCGAGCAGCTGGTCACCCTCCTGAAGGGCTTCAACGAGCAGGACCAGGTCACGATCGTGGTGGTGACGCACGACCTCGCCGTCGCCAACCAGGCGAAGCGCTTGGTTCTGCTCAAGGACGGCAAGGTCGTGGCCGACGAGCCCGTCGCGTCTGTTGCCGTAGCCAAAAGCTCACCCTAGCTCATGAAGGTCGCGCAACTGGTCACCTGCTCGGGCCCGCACGATCCTCGCCGCGAATTTTTTCACTGCACACCTGTATCAAGCAGAGAAGCGCCGCCTGACGCGGGGGTAGGGGTGAGAGCCTGGCCCCGGCGGTAGGTGGAAGGCGGTGTCTTGACGTGACCGTGCACTCACCAATCGAGCCAGATAGCGCTGGCGATATGGCCGCATTATCAGGAGCTCCTGGTCCAGCTCCCGAAATCTGCGCTGTCTTGTCGCCGCTGTATTCTCGACACTCCAATCGGCCTCGCGCGTTGGCTGATGACGGGCGAATGCCGGACGGTTTCGGGTAGCCGCTACTGCTTTGGACGCGGCTCTACCTGGGACTCGTAGGGGGCAGCGTTAACCCAACGCCTGCCAGCACCCGCGAGACGAAGGCACGCTTGCCTACTGTGTAACTCTCAACGTCAGTGCCGTGCTCTTTCGCCAACCGCACCTTCAAACCTGCGTACTCGGTGGCCAGCGCGGGATCGGCTCGCAAAGCGTCGCGAAAGGCGAGGCGCTCCCGCCAGAGGTCACTTCCTGGCTCAGTGAGGTGCAGGCCATGCGTGTATGCCCACCATGGCCCGCGAGGCTTAGAGAAATGGTGCGTGCCCGGTCGGTGGGGCGTGTATTCGTAAGAGTGAAACTGCAGTGGGCTGAATGCGGCGCGTGCCTCGTCGAGGTCACGTACGCCAGCCATCATGTCGATTATCGATTTGGCGGCAAGGCCGGGAATTGCGGTCGATCCAATGTGATGGATGCCGCCCTCGAGCCAGGGGGCGAGGACGCTCTCCAACAGCGCACGCTCGGCTTCAAACCGCAATGGCCAATCCGGATCGTACGGAGTAATGACGACGTGCCCGCGATCGTCCTCCACAGTCGGAGAATACCGGGCCTCCGACACATTCAATGGGCCGGGAGCTAGTCGGGGGATATTGCTACAAATGGACAGGTGGAATCGCCTGCAGGCCGGCCACAAACAACTCGATCTGGATATGTGCCTCTTATCGTTAGGAGCCTGGGGAGCCGTTAGTTCGTCATCATCTTCCCTACCAATGGGCCTTGGGATTTTGAACCGGGTGCCTCACGGTCCCTTGTTTTGCAACGCGGGTTCGAGCCTCTGAAAAATCCCCCAGTGCTGCTGGCGCAAAGTTCAGATTGGCCGTCGACGGAAGCGCCGCGCAGCACCAACTGCGAAGTTCCCGCGGAATTGTGACTCGGCTGTGATCCGTCGGCTCCGGACATCGCACGAAAATCGCGGGTTTTGAATACAAACATGGTCGGGGGCCCGGGATTTGAACCCGGGGCCTCACGGTCCCGAAATCTAGGCTGTCTCATCCACCGAGACTGTTTTCGGCGGTTTTGAGTTCAATTCGAAAGGCTCGCCAGGTCTCTGGGTGCGGTTTCGTCCACCGGAGTCACCGGAATTACTACACGAACTACTACACGGTAGCTGTGCCGCCCGCCACCCCGGCGACGTATCCGTCGGATCTGATCACCGCTTCTGAGTTAGCGAACGTCTATCACACGCGGCTCATGGGCAGTCGTCCGCCGCGCTCACAGCCTTGTTGAGCGCCGCGCGCGAAGCCTCAAACCGGTCCAGGGGCACCAGAAGCTCATCGACGACCCGCTGGCGAACCTCACCGGTGATACGCGCGCCGATGCGCTTTGCCCACCGCTGCCCAAGCCAGCCGGCATGCAGCTGGAGCAGCTTCGCGAGCAAGTAGCCGACAACAAGCGCGGCGGCGAGGAGCGCGACGGGCGTGGGCACGGGCCCGAGGTAAGGCACGGAGATGGAGCCGACCGGCGCGTCGTGGATGACGAAGAGCGACCCAAACCAGAGTGCAGAGAAGACGAGGAGGGCGGTCACGAGATATTGGGCAGCGCCGATCACGAACCACAGCGCGCTCGTGGGCACCCGGAAGCCGGCCGCTTCGCCCGCCAGTGAACGATCGACCGTCTCAGCGAGTCGATGCTCCAGGGACGTGGGCGCACTCAGGGCGGCAAGCCCGCGGCGGAGCGGTGCAGGCACCGACGGCAGGGTGGCCGTGATGAGCTCGCGCAGGGGCTCGACCGCCGGCGCGAGCGAGCCGCGCACCTGCCAGCGGTTCAAGAAGGCGGCGGGGTCTGCCGACGTCCGTTTACGCCCGATCAGCCGGTATATCGCGCTCGTCAGGGCCCCCAGCGGTCCTGCGCCGCGCCGCCGGGCCGCGAAACGTGTGGCGGCGACGGCTTGACGCTCCAGAGCCGCGATGTCGACGACGGCGAGCGCGCCTCGCGTGACCGAGGAGAGAGCGCGCTCCCGGCGGGCCGGCTCGACGAGCGGGTCATTCGTCCCGCCCACCACGCCCGCATCGGCGGCGAGATCGCGCACGGCCTCGCGCGCCTCCACGGCCACCCGAGACACGACGACGCGCTTCGCCTCGACCCCGGACTCGAGCCATCTGCGTAGCCCTTCGATGCCGCCCGCGCCCTCTTTCGCGCGGGTCGCGACGACCTCGATGTCGCCCGCGCCGTCTCGACGCAGCTGGCCGCGCATGTCCTCGGCGACGCGGCTCGCGTCGGCGGGGCTCAGAAGATCGCTACGGTTGAGGACGACGATCTGGCGGCGGATGCGTGGCGCAAACTCCTTCAAATAGCTCCCGTGCATGACGTGATCCATGTATTTCTCTGGATCCACGATCCACGCGACGGCGTCGACGCGGGGAAGCAGTGCATCCACGAGCTGACGGTGCTCGAGAACGATCGAGTCGACGTCGGGGAGGTCAAGGACGGCGAGATCCGCAAGAGCGTCACCTGCGTGCTCTCGCGTCTTGCTCACGCCTACCCATCGCAGCAGGTCCGCGAGTTCGCGCCCGCGACTCGAAGGGACCCATGCCACCGCGTCCGAGGTCGTGGGACGGCGCGCGCTGGCCGGACTGACGTCCGCGCCGGCGATCGCGTTCAACAATGTCGACTTCCCGACGCCGGTGCCGCCGACCAGGGCGAGGATGTATGCACTACTTGGGAAGCCAAGCCGCGCACGAACCGTGTCGCGAGTCGCGACGGCGGATCTGGAGTCGAGGCCGAGCGCGTTCGCGGCCTCGATCGCCTCGTCCAGGTTCGCAAGGCAGCGATCGATGCTCACGCGACGATACCGTCGACCGCGGCGCGTAGCTCTGCTGCGAGCTCGCGCATGCTTCCCGGCGCGGGCACGAGCTCCTCGAAACGCTTGCGCTCATCTTCGAAGAGCGTGGTCAGGAGCGTCATGAGCCGTTCGCGTGCTGTGGCGATGAGCTCTGCCATCGCACGTTCGCCGAAGATCGCTTCGAGGAGCTTCTGATTGAGGATCGCCGTCCCGGCGGCGATCCCGACCTCGGCGCCGGTCAGGCCGGCCGTGTTCACGAACACGGCGAGCATCACGGCCACGCCGACCGCGTTCACGCCGAGCGCGGAGACCTGAGCGACCGTGCGCTTGCGGCCGGCATGCGAACGAACGTCCTCGACGATCCCGCGCATCCATTCTCCGAGGCCCTCCTCGATGGCCGGGCGGAATCTTTCGGACGCGGACCACAGCCCGTGATGGCCAGCAATCACCTCCGCGGTTTCGGGGCGGTCGGACCACGCCATCGCCGTCCGCCGCGCGGCTTCGGTCGCGTGACGCAACCCGAGCGCCTCGAGCGTGCTCGTCAATTCCGCCTCGATGATCGTCACGGGCGCGGCCGTCCTGCCGCGGAACACGGTCAGCACCATCGCGCGCAGCCTGCCGATACCTGTGGAGATGAATCTCGCCACTTGGTCCGCGCCGACGAAGTCGTTCCATCGTCGCAGCACCTCCGCGCGCAGGATGAGACTGCCCTGCAGCTCGCCGGCCAGCGACCCGAGCTCAGTGGCGTAGATCGACGCGGCGATTCGCCGCAATGCATCAGCGTCGATGGCCTCGTGCTCGAGATCGTCGGCGACCGCGTGGGAGAGCGGCGCGAGGCCCCTGAGCGCACCCGCAAGTGCCCGGGTCGCTATTGCACGGCGCTCGTCGGCCGTAGCAGCAAGACGATCGATGCGCTCGAGAAGCGGCCGTGCCTTTTCGCGCGCAAGACCGTTCACGCGCGGCTCGATGTCTCCCTCATCGATCGCGATCAGGTCCATCGGCTCCTCGTCGCTTCGTGTGCTTGCCTGGCGGAAGAGCCGGCTCGCGTCTGCAACGACCGCCGGCCGATCCTCTTCATCATCCGGCAGGCGGTTCAACACAACGACGAGCGGAAGACCGCGCTCCCGCACACGGCGCAGCACCTCCCACGGCACCAGGTCGGCGTAGCGGGTCGCCGTGGTGACGAACACGCATAGATCGCAGGCCTCAACCAGTAGGTCGGCGAGCTCTCGATTGTCACGGTCGACCGAGTCGATGTCCGGCGCATCGATGACGGCCACCCCGTCAGCGCTTGCGGGCGCCGCCGCCAGCTTCAGCCTGTCCTTCGCGACGGCGCCGAGACGACCGCTCGCGACAATTCGATCCGTATCGCTCTGGCTCGCGTAAAGAACCGCGTCGGTTGTCGTGGGCCGGAGCACGCCGACTTTGCTCACCTCCGCGCCGGCGATAGTGTTCAGGAGCGACGACTTGCCGGCGCCGGTGGGTCCGACGAGCAGCACCAGCAGCGGCGCGTCGATGTCCACGAGACGCGGACGGACGAAGCCCTCGAGATGGTCGTGTAGCTGCCGCGCCCGTGCCTCGGCTGCAGGGCTCACCGTCGGAAACGCAAGACGCCGGTCGGCGAGCGCCACGAGGCGATCGCACTGCTCGATGAGCTCAGTCGAGTCCACGGCCAGCACTCTACGTATGGCGGACGAGGTTCGGACGGTTTGCTGCAGCGATGCAGCGGGGTTGTCGCCTTAGTTTCCGCCATCGGGACGATTCTGGATTCAGAACTGCGGCCTTGGGTTCGGACCTAGTTGCACCCCGGCTCGACGTCGTCCTGCCGCGCAGACCCTGGCGTCTAGCGTGCCGTCTCTAGGGGAAGATCAGTTGGTCGGGGGCCCGGGATTTGAACCCGGGGCCTCACGGTCCCGAACCGTGCGCGCTGCCAAACTGCGCCAGCCCCCGACTCGAGTGCTGATTCTATCCGGCGGCGGTATCGACCCGGGTTTCGGTCATCGACAAAATGGCCGTCGCATCCGCGACTCGCGAGCCGTCGTCCCTGTTCTCGATGAAGGCCGACGCATAGACCAGCGTGCGCCTCATCCTGTCCACCTTCCCCACAATGCGAATGGGCTCGCCCAGCTTCAGCGGTCTGCGGTAGCTGACCTGTAGGCGGCCCGTCACGCCTGGGTGGCCCGCATGCCACGCGGCCCAACCAACGGCCTCATCGAGCAACAGCGCAACGATCCCCCCATGCGCCATCCCCGCCCAGCTCTGGTACTTATCCGGCACCTCGAACTCGACGCTCGATCCTTCAGGGCCACGCTCGAACACCAGGCGCAGGCCTTCCAAGTTGAGTGGACCGCAACCAAAACAGTGGCCGTCGAACCTGACTTCCATCGGAATCTCCTATGTGCGGCGCACTAGCCCCGGCAGTTCCACGTGCCTGTGACTTTGAGGGCCGGCTTGCCAGTGTTGGCATCTGTTAGGGCAGCGTTGATGGCCCCTGATTGCTGGGTCGCGTCCATGGTGAAAGTCACCTTGTCGCGCGGGAGGTTCAACCACGTCTTCGTGTGGTCAAGACTGCGGACGACGAGCGCGGAATCGCGCGAGCTGTACGTTCCCGCGCCGCGGAAGTTGTTGACGACAAACGCGATCTGCCATACCGTCGCGCCGCCGTCGGTCGACCCATAGAACGTGTCGGCCCACTGCTCGCCGGTGCGGGTATTGGACCCCGTGCACGCGCTGACCTGGTCCCCCGAGTCGGGCACGATCGCATTGATCTGGCCGGTGATCGCTCCCGTGAACGTGAGGTTCTGCGACCAGTTCCCCTGAGGAATCACCGGCGACGGCGACGCCATCGCGGGCGGGTTGTTCTGGGTGCAGGCTGTGAAAACGATGAGGGCGACGATGCCCGCAGCACGGAGCATGTGATCGAATGTTAGCCGTGGCAGGGGATGCGGAGCGTTTGACCCAGGCCATGAGATCGCTCGAAGCCACCTTCCTGATCGGCGTAGAAGACGTGACGACCATCTGGCTCGTGCGCCACGGCGATTGCTACGAGGGCATGACCGAAGGCTCCGATCCACCACTCAGCCCCCTCGGCCGCACTCAGGCTGCACGCCTCGCTGAGCGGGTCAAACGCGTTGGCGCCACAGCGTTTTACGCGAGCCCCCTGCGCCGGGCGGTCGAGACCGCTCACATCATCGACGGCGGCGACGAGGTGCGCGAGGACAAGCGGCTTATAGAGATCGACCTCGAGCTCGACGAGGACAGCACACTCCACTTCAAGGAGTCCACCGCGAGCGTCGTCGAAAGAATGCGCTCCGCCATCGACGACATCGTCGCGGCACACCCGGGCGAGCACGTGGTTGTGGTTACACATGGCATCGCCCTCATGGCTTACATCTCCGACGTGCTTCATCTCGAACCCGGCCAGGTCCGCGTGCTTCCCTACTACACGAGCGTCAGCGTCGTCCGAGCGTTTGGTGACGTGCGCATGGTCGGCACCGTCGCCGACACAGCACACCTCGAATGACCAACCAGATCCAGTCAGATCTCGAGGCTCAGTGTCGCGAGCGGCTGGGACGCCCGCAGCTGCGAGTGATCTCCGTGGACCCCATCCCCGAAGGCCATTCCGGCTTCACATACTTCGTGAGCATCGACGACGGCGATGGCCCGCGCCGCTTTGTCCTTCGCCTCCCCCCTCCCGGCGCGCGGATCGCCGGGCCCGCCGACGTCGTCCGTCAGGGCCGCATTATGGCCGCCCTCCACGCGGCGGGCCTGCCAGTTCCCGCCATCCCGGTCCTCACGTCAGACCCTGTGGTCGACGGCCGGCCGTTCGTCCTCATGGAAGCAGTCGCCGGCGAACGCATCGAGAAGGCCGGTGTCGAGCACCAACCACTCGACATCGCGCGCTCAGCGGTTGACGTTTTGAAACGAATCCACGCGCTTCCGCTGGACCAGACTGGCATCCGCGATGAGGCTCCCGTTGGCCTGAACGCCGAGATGCTGCGGTGGCTTTGGCTCATGGACCGTGCGCCTGAGGAGCTCACACTGCGTGCCGGCGAGCTCGGCGGCCTGCTGTCAGCGCGCGTCCCGGAAGAGCGTCCGCCGGCCCTCGTCCACGGCGACTTCCACTACGGCAACATGCTGTTCCGCGGCCACGAGGTGGTGGCCGTGCTCGACTGGGAGATTGCCCAGGTCGGCCAGCCGCTGCTCGACCTGGGCTGCCTTTGCATCGTTTCCCACCGGCGCAGATACGAAGGCGCCCCCAACCCGGGGGGCTCGATCGACGTCCCGATCGAAGCCCTATACGAGCTCTACGGCGCCGATAGGGACGAAATGCTCTGGTACCTCGCGATGAGCCTGTACAAGTACGCCGCGATCTTCGGTTACAACCTCATGCTGCACAGGCGCGGCAAACGCCCCGACCCCATGTACGAAGGTTTGACGGATACCATCACGGGCATGATCGACGAGGGCATCGCCCTGCTCGAGCCCGGTGCATAGGAGATTGAAAAGATGACCTGGGATTTCTCAACTGAGCCGGAGTTCGAAAGCAAGCTCGCCTGGATGCGCGGCTTCATGCAGAAGGAGGTGTACCCGCTCGAGGTGCTGGACACCGACGAGGCCGGTTTCATGCGTGCCATCCGCCCTTTGCGCGATGAGGTTAAGAAGCAAAAGCTGTGGGCCACTCATCTGCCCCCGGAGTTGGGAGGGCAGGGTTACGGGCAGGTCAAGCTCGGGCTGATGCACGAGATCGAGGGCGCCTCGATGTGGGGGCCGATCATCTTCGGCAACCAGGCGCCCGATTCTGGCAACTCCGAGGTGCTCGCCCACTTCGGCACCGAAGAGCAGAAGCAACGCTGGCTCCATCCGCTGCTCGAGGGCAGGATGCGCTCGGCCTTCTCGATGACCGAGCCCAACACGGCGGGCTCCGACCCCACGCTCCTCTCCACCACCGCCGAGCTCAAGGGCGACGAATGGGTGATCAACGGCCACAAGTGGTTCACGTCGAACGGGATGATCGCCGACTTCCTCATCGCAATGGTCGTGACCAACCCTGAAGCCGGCCCATACGAGCGCGCCTCGATGATCATCGTTCCAGGCGACGCGCCGGGGCTCAAGAGGGTGCGCAACATTCCAACCATGGGCGGCGACGAGCGCTTCGGCTACGGCCATGCCGAGATCCTTTACGAGAACGTACGCGTGCCCAAGGAGAATCTCATCGGCAAACGAGGCCAGGGCTTCCTGATCGCTCAGGCCCGACTGGGACCCGGCCGCATCCACCACTGCATGCGCTGGCTCGGCCAGGCCCGCCGCGCCTTCGACATGCTGTGCGAGCGCTCACTCCAGCGCGAGGCCTTTGGCAAGAAGCTGGCCGGCCATGAGACGGTGCAGAACTGGATCGCCGACTCGGCGGCCGAAATGTCGGCGGCGCGTCTGATGACCCTTCATGCAGCCTGGGTGATCGACACCGAGGGCGCTGCGGCAGCGCGCAAAGAGATCTCGCTCATCAAGTTCTTCGGTGCCAAGGTCCTGCACGACGTCATCGACCGGGCCATCCAGATCCACGGGTCGCTCGGCTATTCGTCCGACCTGCCCCTGGAGGAGATGTACCGGCACGCGCGCGCCGCGCGCATGTACGACGGTCCCGACGAGGTCCACCGCGTGTCGGTCGCCCGCCAGATTCTGTCCGGCTATGAGGCGCCGAAGGGCATATGGCCGCGCGAGCACATCCCCACTCGGCGCGAAGCCGCCCTGCGAAAGTTCGCCGCCTTATTGGAGGCGGCAACGACCGACGCCTAAGGCACGGTCTCCGCGAGGTGCAGGCGGTCCCAGTCCGAGTAGGGACCGTTGACGTGGATGATCCGCTTCAGTCCGGCCTGCTCCAGGAGGCTGGCCGCGATACCGGCGCGATAGCCGGAAGCGCAGTGCACAGCGACTGGCGCCTCAGGCGGAATCTCGGGAGCGCGATACGGCACGTCGGGCACGTAAATATGGACCGCGCCCGGGACGTGTCCGCCCGACCATTCGTGCTCGTCCCGAGCGTCGACGACAGTCATCGGTTCGGCGCTCAGGATCCATGCCGCGAGGTCTTCGACATCGACGGTCTGGAAGGTGGACAGCTCCCGGCCGACGGCCTGCCATGCGTCCATTCCACCGTCGAGGGCGCCGGCGACTGAATCGAACCCGATGCGGTGTAGCTGCCGCTGGGCCTCGCGATGCTGCGCGTCGGTGCCGCCGGCCAGCACGATCGTCCGGCCTCGGGGAACCAGCCAGCCGACCCACGCGCTGAAGGGACCGTCGAGACCCACGCTGTAGCTGCCCTGGATGTGGCCGCGGTCGTAGTCGCGCCCCTGGCGGACGTCCACCACAGCGGCGCCCTCGCCGATGAGCGTAGCGACGGCGCCTGCGTTCAGCTTCGTCGGCGGTGGTGGATCGAGGCCCAACAGCTTTGGACCCGCCAGGTTGATCGCCGCCGTGTCGCGGTAGTACGCCGGGTAGCGTTGCTGGTTTAGAGCGCGCGCCAGGAACTGCATCACCTCAGTGGTCTGGAAGAACGGGTTCGTGGCGCGCTCGTGGCCGAGCGTTGTCTCGTGGCCGCTGTGTCCTCCAGTGCCGCAGAACGATCCGCTCCCGTGAGTCGGGAACACAGCGATGTCGTCAGGCAGGCCGCGCAGCCTCACCTGCAAGGTGCGCAACGCCTCGAGCGCGAGCTGCACTGCGAGGTGAGGGCCGAACAGGTCGGTGCGGGCGATGGCGCCGATCATCACGGCGCCGCCCGAGAAGAGCGCACGGGGCCGGCCGCGATCGATCAGGAGGTAGCTCAGGTGGTCCGGCGTGTGACCGGGCGTATGAAGGGCCTGAAGGGTGATCTCCCCCAGGCGCAGATCATGGCCGGGCGCCAGCTCGGCGATGTCGGTCCCCGCCGCGGCCTGCAGCTCGCGGCGGCCGGACACGAAGTCGTTGTGGAGGTGTGTGTCTAAGGCGTTGGTGACCTTGACGCCGAGCCTATCGGCAATCCTCAGATAAGGGCCGACATCGCGGAATGGGTCGATGACGAGAGCCACCCCCCTCTCGCGGTCGGCGACAAAGAAGCTGGCGTTACCCAGCTCCTGCGCAGGGACTGCTTCGACTGTGAACACTACTGCCTCACCCCAACGAGATCGGAGCGGTCGTGAGGAGCACATAGATCGTGAGCAGTGTCACCACGACCGCAGCTCCATAGAAGCCTGCCTGCGCCGGCACGGTCTTGGCGGCAGGCACTCCCAGATCGACGAGCAGGTAACGGAGGCGGTGCGCGAAATGGAAGAACGGCAGCGAGATCAGTACGAGTAGGTAAAGCTTCACGATCGGGTTGCCCAGGATGCTGATCCAGGTGTCGTAATGACGATCCACGACCGGCACGATGTCCAGCGGCCCGAGGATCCCCTGGACCACGATGTGCACCGGGAGCAAGACCGCCGCGAAAAGGCCGCCCTGCGAGAACATGAACCACCAGAACAGGTGAGCCAGCGCCGGCTTCTGGACGGCTTTGGGCTTTGCGCTCATCTCCCGAACCCGATCAGAACGGCGCCGATGACTATCGATGCCACGAGCCACGCGCCAAACTGCGAGGCAACGACTAGCCCCGACGGCACAGGTTTGTCCATCACCTTGAAGTGGAGAATCACACCTGCCAGCCGGAGGAACGTGATGCTGTGGTACAGCGCGAACAGCAAGCAGATAACGCTGAAAACGACGAAAGGTGTCGAGCTGGGCGGGTAGTAGCCGGACGGTCCCCGTCCGGCCCGCTGGATCTCGTAGAGGAGCCACAGCAGCCAAAGCGCCAGCGGCAGCGCCGTGAACTCGCGAACCATGTACCAGAAGTAGTGGCCCTTGCGCAGCCACCAGCCCGCCGGCATCGCCGGCTTGTAGGTGCGTGTCGCAACCCGCGACGAAGTTTCGGTCTCTGCGCTCACTCGCGATTTCCGTACGGAAGGATGAAGCGCACCGAAGTATCGAGCTTGGTTTGCTGGATGGCTTTGGCGGGGTCGACGCCTTTGGGGCAGACGACCGAGCACTCCCCGACGAAGCTGCACTCCCAGACGCCATCCGAGTGAGCTATCACCGGCAGCCGCTCCTTGGTTCCCTGGTCGCGCGAATCCAGGTTGTAGCGCCGCGCAAGTGCAATGGCCGCGGGTCCAAGAAACTCATTGTCAAGCCCATACACAGGGCATGCCGCGTAGCAAAGCATGCAGTTGATGCACTGGCTGAACTGGCGGAAGTCATCGATCTGCTCCATGGTCTGCCGGTGCTCGCCGGCGCCCAGCGGCATCTCCTGCTTGCGGATGATCCAGGGCTTGATGGATTTCAGCTTCTCCATGAAGTCCTCCATGTCCACGACCAGGTCGCGAACGATCGGAAAGTTGTTGAGCGGAGTGATCGTGATGGAGCCGGGCCAGTAATCACGTAGAAAGGCTGAGCAGGTCAGCTTCGGCGTCCCGTTCACGGTCATGCCGCAGCTGCCGCAGATGCCCATGCGGCACGACCATCGATAGCTGAGGCTGCCGTCGACGTGCGACTTGATGTAGTTCAGCGCGTCCAGGACCACCATGCTGTCGTCGCTAAAGGGAATGTCGTAGGACTGCAGGCGCGGTTCGGAGTCCTTCGCAGGGTCGAACCTCGTCGCGCGAACAGTGATCCTCTTCTCGGCCACTTGGGTCCTCCCTTCAGTAAGCGCGCGCTTGCGGCTTGAAGTTGGTGATTCGAACGTCGCGGTACTCAAGCCGCGGGGAAATCTCGTCAGTGCGAAATGCGACCGTATGCTTCAGGAACTTTTCATCGTCCCGCTCGGGAAAATCGCGACGCGCATGGGCGCCACGCGACTCCTCGCGCGCAAGCGCCGAGTACGTGATCACCTCGGCCACCTCGAGCATGTAGTCGAGCTCGAGCACAGACATCAGCTCGGTGTTGAAGGTACGGCTCGAGTCTTCGATCTTGATCCTGCCGAAACGGTCGCGCAGCTTGCCCAGCTGCTTCGTCAGCTCCTCGAGTCCCTCGCGGGTCCGGAAAACGCCGGCGCCGGCGTCCATGCTGAGCTGCATATCCTCGCGGATGGCGCCGATTCGCTCTTCCCCACTCTTCTTCTCGAGGTAGTCCATCTCGATGCGCTTGGTCTCGTCTTTGAGCATGCCTTCGATGGGATTCGCACTCACCGCTTTCGCCGAGCTGACGTACTCGGCGGCCGCCCGTCCGGTCGCGGCGCCGAACACCAGGCACTCGGACAGTGAGTTGGAGCCCAGCCTGTTCCCTCCATTCAAACCGACGTTGGCGCACTCGCCGGCTGCATAGAGACCTGACACAGGCGTGGCTCCGGAGATGTTCGCGTCCACCCCGCCCATCATGTAGTGCATTACCGGCCGCACCGGTATCGGATCGTGGACGATGTCGATGCCGACGAACTCCCGGCCCAGCTCGCGCATGAACGGCAGCTTGCGATCGATGACCGCCTCGCCGAGGTGCCTGACATCGAGGTGCATGTACTTGCCGTGAGGGCCTTCGAACCCGCGGCCCGCTTCGAACTCGGTGATCATCGCTCGCGAGATGATGTCGCGCGGACCCAGCTCCATCTTGTTGGGGACGTATCGCTTTAGGAAGCGCTCGCCGTCCTTGTTGGTCAGATACCCGCCCTCGCCGCGGACGGCCTCCGTGATCAGGATTCCAGTGAACGGCAGCCCGGTCGGATGGAACTGGACCATCTCCATGTCCTTCAACCCGACGCCCGCCCGATAAGCCAGCGCCATGCCGTCACCGGTGCAGATGTTGCCGTTGGTGGTAAAGGCATACACGCGGCCCATGCCGCCAGTGGCCAGGATCACCGCCTTGGCGGTAATTGCATCGAACCGGCCGCTCCGCATGTCGATCGCCACCACGCCGAGACACCGTCCATCCTCGACCAGGAGCTTGGTCACGAACGCTTCATCGTGGCGATGGATCTGCGGGTACTTGAGGGAGGTCTGGAATACCGTGTGCAGCATGTGGAAGCCGGACTTGTCAGCTGCGAAGCAAGTGCGCCACGTGGTCATCCCACCGAAAGGTCGGACCGAGATCTTTCCGTCCGGGTCCCGGCTCCACGGGCAACCCCAGTGCTCCATCTGGATCACCTCGATTGGCGCCTCGCGCACGAAGGCCTCGACCACGTCCTGGTCCGCGAGGTAGTCGGAACCCTTGATGGTGTCGTAGGCGTGTGTCTCGTAGCTGTCTTCCGGTCGCAGGACGGCTGCGGCGCCTCCCTCGGCGGAGACTGTGTGGCTCCGCATCGGGTAGACCTTGGAGACCATGCCGACCTTTAGGCTGGGATTGGTCTCCACCACCGCTATCGCTGCCCTGATGCCGGCGAGCCCCCCGCCGACAACCAGGACGTCGTAGCTCTCAAAATCCATGTGGCGCCTCAAATGGTATTCGGTCGACGAAGGCAACAAGGCTAGCCGCCTCCGCTAGCCTTTCGATCACCCTGAGCACTCCCTTCTGGCCTCGACCCGCGGAGAGGTACGCCGGCACGTCTCCCGGCGCGGCCGAGGTGATAGTGATCGGGGGCGGCATTACCGGTGTCAGCCTCTTGCATCACCTTCAGCGCCGCGGCTTCCAAGCCGTCCTTGTCGAGCGGACGCACATCGCCGCCGGGGCCAGCGGCCGAAACGCCGGTTTCCTACTCGCAGGCGTGGCCGAGAACTACGCAGAGGCCGTACGCATCTTCGGTCGCGAAAAGGCGCGGGAGGTGTGGCATCTCACGAATGAGAACCACGACGCGATGGTCGAGGCTGTGGCTGGTCATAAAGTCGGCCATCGGCGCCTGGGTAGCACGACCCTCGCCTCCGGGCCAAAAGAAGCAGAACAGCTAGCCGAATCCGCACAGCTCCTCAATGAGGACGGATTCGAGGCGATGTGGGATGGCAAACGCCTGACCAACCCCAATGACGGTGAAATCAATCCCGCCGCGGTGGTGGGGGCTCTTGCCCGCCAGGCTCGTCCGGGCGCGATTTGCGAGGGTGTCAACGCGATGACGGTTCACTCGAGCCCTGTCGGCGTCCACGTACTCACGGAACGTGACGAATTCTCTGCAGAGATCGTCATCCTCGCGACGAACGCCTACACGGCTCAGATAGTCCTCGCCGGGCCCGAGAGCGCGGCCGAGGTGCTGCCCCCGCTCGTCCAGCCGCGCCGGGCACAGATGCTGGCCACAGCGCCCATTGCGCGACCGGTCTGCGACCTGCCCACGTATTCCCATTTCGGGTACCGATACTGGCGGCAGCTGCCGGCCGGCGAGATTCTAATCGGCGGGTGGCGGGATACAGCACCAGAAATCGAGGTGGGATACGACGATCAACCAACCAGCCAGATCCAGGCCCATCTCGAAAGGCACGTCAAGCAGATGAAAGCGTCTGCTGAGATCACGCATCGTTGGGCGGGAACCATGGGCTTCACCGAGTCCGGCCTCCCTCACGTCGGTCCAGTGGAGGGCGTGCCCAACGTGTACATCTGCGCGGGATACAACGGCCACGGCATGGGCTTCGCCTTCATCAGCGCCAAACAGCTGGTCGACTCGCTGTAGTCCTTAGTCCGGTAGAGCGCGCCCCAGGAACCCGAGCCAGTTCGCTCCCATGATGCCCTCGACCTGGGCGCGGGTGAAGTGCTTTTGGAGGCGCCCTCTGAGCTGCTTGAGCTGGTCCAGGTTCGAGATCGGAGCGTGCCTCGAGTCGAATCCTCCGTCCAGGTCGGTGCCCAGGCCGATGTGCTCGGGGCCGCCCGCGGCGCGGGCGAGGTGCACGGCGTGACGCACGACATCGTCGAGTGACGTGCGTCCCGTCGTGCGTAGGTGGGGCTGGTAGAAGCTGATCCCGACAATGCCGCCTCGACGCGCGACTTCGGCCGCGGTCGCATCAGTGACCTGGCGGTCGCCCGGAGCAATGGCTCGAGCGTTGCTGTGGGACGCGATGATCGGGCCGCGCCACTGCTCGAACGCATCCGTCACCGCCTGGTCGGCCATGTGGCTCAGATCGAGGATCATCCGCTGGCGCCTCATCGCCTTGAGGAGCTGAACTCCAAGCTCGGTCAACCCACCCGGGGCGCCGGTGCCACCGCTATAGCGGGTCGCGCCCCAGGCTGGGCCGACGATCCGCAGCCCTCGGTCGGTCCAGGCGCCCAGCTGGGATGGGGTTTCGATGGGGTCAGCGCCTTCCATGAGCAGCACAGCCGCCAGCTGCCCCCTTTTCCATCCGCTGACGTAAGCCTCGAGGTCGCCCTTCGTGCCGATCAGGTAAAGCCCGCAACTCCGGTAGTAGTTCAGCTCCGCGAGGGCCATGATGTGCGCCTCGTGCTCGTTTTCGTACACGAACCGGGTGCGCATCGCTCGCCCGGCCCGCGCCGGGGCGGTGTACAGGGTCGCGAAGACGAGGCCGACGCCCGCCGCCGTCAGCGACGAGCGGCTGATCAGGTAACCCGGAGCGGGCTCCGACTGGAAGCCTCGACCCGCCGAGATGGCGTTCCAGGCAATGTCCAGGTGGGCGTCGACGATCACGTCCGATCGAGGATAGCGCCGAGCCGGCAGCCGGATAGGGCCGGGTTCTCCAAACGGGTGCCAGTCGAGTTAAAATCGCCCCCGCAACGCTAGAGGGGGTAGACCGGTCAAATCCGCCCGGGCCTCTGAGCGACATATTTGGGGGAGGCCAGACGGTGAGTTTCTCGGACAGGACGTTGCAGTGCCGTGACTGCGGTCGCGATTTCCTCTTCACGGCGGGGGAGCAGGAGTTCTATCAGTCTCGCGGGCTTCAGAACGAGCCCCGGCGCTGTCCCGAATGCAGGGCAGCACGGCGCACCACTGAGGGCAACGGCCGGACGCGCGCCATGCATGACGTCATCTGCTCGAACTGCGGCAAGCAGACCCAGGTGCCGTTCGTGCCGACGGGCGCCCGCCCCGTCTACTGCCTCGACTGCTTCCAGACAGTGGGGCGCCGCTAAGCGCTGGGCTACAGCCCGGCCAGGGCGATGGGGCGCACCGGGGAGCCGGTGGCGCCGCGCATCTTGAGCGGCAGGCACACGAAGCCGAACTCGTAGACCTTGGCCGCCGCCAGCTCCTCGAGATTGAGGTTCTCGATGATCGGGATGCCGGCCCGAACCAAGAGCAAGACATGGCCGGGCAGGGTCACACCAAGCTCGGGATCGGTGGGTCCGAGCACGTCCCATGCAATGTTGTCGGCGCCGACCGCCTTGACCTTGAGCTCCGCCAGCCGGCGCGATGCCGCTCCGCTGACGCCGGCAGCGTGCAGGTACTGTTCGGGCTGGCTCCACAGCGCGCCGTAGCCGGTGCGGACGAGTACGACGTCGCCCTCGCGAATCTCAACGCTCGCGCCGGCGGCGGCGCGCTCCAGCTCTTCGATGGTGATGGCATGCTCCGGCTGGAGGCGGTTCGCGCCGGCGACATCGAGGAGAACACCCCTGCCCACGATTGGAGCCATCTGGTCGATGCCGAGGACTTTGAACCCGGCCGACGTCTGTACGCCCGAGTCCACGTGGACTCCCCCATGCAGCATCAGATTCTCGGCCTGGTGGGCGAGGGCATCGATGTGGGTGCCCGAGTGCTCGGGCATGACCACGATGCCGGAGGCCCCAGTCCGCGCTTCGGGAGCGCCGGGTGCGTGGTGGCGATGGAGGAAGTAGTTGAAACCGGGGGCGTGCGCGGGGTGCGATGGCGCGCCTGCATAACGAAGCTGTTCTAGGTCGAAGACGCGGGCCGAGCTCAGGACGCCTGCGATGTCGGAGGTCAAGCTACTCGCGATACCGGTAGACGATGCGTCCTCGTGAAAGGTCGTAGGGCGACAGCTCCACGCGGATGCGGTCGCCCGGCGTGATGCGGATGAAGTAGCGGCGCATGCGGCCCGCTGCGTAGGCGATGAGCTTGTGGCCGTTCTCGAGCTCGACCTCGAACATCGCGTTGGGCAACGCCTGCGCCACGACCGCGTCCATCACGACCGCTGCTTCTTTCTGGTCTCCATCGTCGCGATCGACCTTCCGCGCCTTCGGCGTTCGCGGACCTCGACGTGGACCTTTCGATTTCCCCAAGACCGAGAAGTTTACTTGGAGCGCGCCGAGGGCGATGCGTATCGTGAAGTGCCATGGCTTACTACCGCCGACCCGGTTGGTTCACCAAGAACGTCTTCAACGCTGCGGTCGCCGTCCTGACACGGGGCGGGATCAGCGTCTGGGGCTCTCGCGTCTTGCGCGTAAAAGGCCGCTCGTCAGGCGAGTGGCGAACCGCGCCGGTGAACCTCCTCACCTATGAGGGCAAACAGTACCTGGTGGCTCCGCGAGGCCAGACCCAGTGGGTCCGCAACATCCGCGTGTCAGGAACCGGCGAGCTGCAACTCGGCAGCAAGGCCCAGCCGTTCCGTGCGGTGGAGCTCCGCGACGACGAGAAGATCCCGATCCTGAAGGCTTACCTCAAGCGCTGGAAGGCCGAGGTGGGCGTCTTTTTCAGGGGTGTTTCGGCCGACTCGCCCGAGGCGGAGCTAATGCGGATCGCGCCCGACCATCCGGTTTTTCGGGTGGAGCCGGCAACGCCCGCGCAGTAGAAAGAGGGCGCTCGTTGCGGGCGGCCTTGACCGGCTGAGTGGTTGTCTCGGAAGCCTGGACGGGCTCTGTGCTCTCCTCATATGGAAGCTCTCTGGGCTTCATCAAACGCCACCGCTCGATCCACGAACCCTGGATGTCCGGCTGGGCGGGCTCGAGCGCGAGCGCCCTCACCGCCTTCTCCACCCTGGCGGTGAACTGTCGAGAGCCCTCGTCGGGCCGGGGCGACATCGGTTTGCCGATGCGTACGCGCACCGGGCCGGGCAGCGGCAGCGATTGACCCTTCGGCATGATCTGGTACGCCCCGCGGATGTGCAGCGGCACGACTGGCGTCCCCGTCTCGTTCGCCAGATGGCCGACACCCGCCTTGAACTCGTGGATGCGCCCGTCGGGCGAGCGACTCCCCTCGGGGAACAGCACCAGGTTCCAGCCCGACTTCAGCAGCTGGCTGGAGCTGTGCAGCTGGGCCTGCGCGCCCCCCGTCCGCGAGAACGGGAACGTGTTGAGAAACAGACTGACGATGTTGCCGAGCAGCGGCCGCTTGAACCAGTAGTCGGCGGCTGCGGCCACCACCGTCCGGTCGCGGGCGCGGTCGCCGAGCGCGTGAAGGATGAGCGAGGTGTCGGCGTGGCTCGAGTGGTTGGCTGCGAAGATCACAGGACGTTCGAGGTCCCGCACCCACTCGCGTCCCTCGACCTTCGGGTGCGCCATCGCCTCGGTGAAAGGCAGCAGCAGGCCACGCTGGATGAGGAAGCGGATGGTCCGGACGGGTTCCTGCCGGGCCCAGCTGAGGTCGCTCGCGCGTGCCGGGACCACCGATCCCTCCTCGGGCCAGGTGCGCGGGCGAGGCGAATCCCAATGCCATCCCCGTCGAACCCGGCGCACATCCCGAACCGCATCCCCAACGGCACCCGTGAGCCGCGAGAAGCCTTCGCCCGAATACCAGGTCATGAATTAGAGCTCGCGTCGCATGGGCGGACGGGGTTACCCCGGCCGCGACTTGGTCTCGTCAATCCGCCTCCCAAATGCCGCCTGGAGCAATCATTAAATTGATCCCCACCTGCTCGGAGAGAGAGCATCAGAGGGAACCGCCAGGGTTCCCTTTCATTTCTCATTCGACCTCGGCCAGCAGGATCGGCGGCATGCGCAGGTGGGTCACGCTTGGATAGCGGCCCACTGTTTGCTCCGCCATCTCAAAGGCATCCTCAAGCGTGGTCGCGCATTTGAAACCAAGCCGGTGCACGACGTCGCGATCGCCCCCGACGATGATGATGTCGCCCGCGTGATCCATCGCGTGAGCCGCCCAGTACCACGCGTAGAACGGATGCGCCCCGTGGTACGCGTGAGACTTCCGGTACAGCTGCCGGAACCACGGGTCCTCCGCGAACCGCAGCTCGTACTTGGTCTCGATCTCCTGCGGGTCGGTGGTGTCGGCGAGCACCTCGTCGTAGAAATCGATATAGCTGGGGTGCTGGACCGCGTCGAACTCATACCGACATGGATGGGTGAGGATCGCCACGCCACCCTTCCTCAACACCGGCTTGTTCTTGTAGAAGTTGAATAGGTACCCCAGCCCCATGCACACGACCAGCACCGGGTTCATGGGGGCGTTCACGTTGTAGGGGCCGAGGTAAGGCACGCCGATCGTGACGATGTCCGTCTGACCTTCGACGCGAACACTGATCTGATTTCGCACAGCTTCCAGCGTCTTCTCATGCACCGCGTCGACCTGGCCCGCATGCACGCCGGTCAGCCCATACGGAGCACGCATCGCGTGAAAGACGCTGCGCTTGAAGGCGGGCGGAGCGATGTCGGTGAACTGCTTCATGCCGAGGAACATGGCCTGGTCTTGCGCCGTCCAATCGGTCTCGCGCTTCTGCATGAAGTTGGCGATCGATGGAAACGCGTGGTTGTTGACGGTGGTCTCGATGTGGAACACGCGGACCGTGTCCTCGATCAGCTGGCCCTGCCTGATGCATGAGTGATGAAGGGCGGAGTCCGGAGGGTTCATGTACGAAAGCGAGCTCATCAGCGTCTTGACGTTGTGGTGTTCGCGGATCCCGCGATAGGTGGCGAGGCCGGTCGCCATCGACTTATGACCACCGTCCATGGGCACCAGCGTGAGGTTCACGTAGATGACGAGGTCCGACTCGGCAGCGCGCCTGTGCAGGGTGACGTCCTCCCCCGCCGACGTCTTGCCGATGTACACATTGGCCTCGGGATCCTCGCCGTCGTGCTGGTAAAGGCGATCCGGCCAGAACGTGCTGAAGATGCGGTCCCCCACGATGTGGCGGATCTCATCGGCGGTCATGCGCCGGTGTAGGCCGAGCGCTGCAATCAGGTGGATATCCTCGACCCCGGCCTCCGCGGCCATGTCGATGACCTCCTCCATCACGAGCTGGCGCACGTCAGGGGCCGCCATCGGCGGCA
>Ga0208078_1000109_pt1 | contig 23299 bp, 29 predicted proteins | sample NGESurdeep072012_3_FD_184468 | JGI IMG/M metagenome (GOLD analysis project Ga0208078, IMG submission 184468) | Arctic peat soil microbial communities from Barrow, Alaska - NGEE Surface sample 53-2 deep-072012 (SPAdes) | ecosystem: Environmental > Terrestrial > Soil > Wetlands > Peat ...
TGATCGCAAAGTGAACGACGTGCCGGCGAACGACCGCGACGTCGCTATGGTCTTCCAGAGCTACGCGCTGTACCCGCACATGACCGCGTACGATAACATGGCGTTCGCGCTCAAGCTGCGCGGGATGTCGAAGGCGGACATCGACACGCGAGTGAAGGAGGCGGCGGGGATTTTGGGGATTGGGGATTTGCTGGCGCGGCGACCGAAGGACATGTCGGGCGGGCAGCGGCAGCGAGTGGCGGTGGGGCGAGCGATCGTGCGGCATCCGCGCGTGTTCCTCTTCGACGAGCCGCTGTCGAATCTCGATGCGAAGCTGAGGGTGCAGACGCGGCGCGAGATCGCGCGGCTGCATCATCAGCTGAGCGCGACGATGCTGTACGTCACGCACGATCAGGTCGAGGCGATGACGTTAGGGGATCGGATCGTGGTGCTGGAGGGTGGGCACGTGAAGCAGATCGACACGCCGATGAATCTGTACGAGCGGCCGAGGAATACGTTTGTGGCGGCGTTCATTGGGAGTCCGTCGATGAATTTGCTCGCGGGATCGTTGGCGGCGACGGCAGTGCGCGATGCGAGTGGCGCGAAGGGATTGAGCGGCGTGGAGTTTCGCGCGGCGGATGGGGCGTTCACCATGGCGCTCGGCGCGCAGTGGGGATCGCGGCTGGCATCGCGCGTGGGGCGCGCGGTGATTCTGGGGATTCGGCCGGAGGACATTCTCATCCTTCCCGAGGGCAGCACGTCCGAGCGAGTGGGGACGGTGCGCGTGCGGCTCGATGTCGTGGAGCCGCTGGGGAGCGAGGCGTTTCTCTCGGCGCGCGTTGGCGCGAAGGAGATTACCGCGCGCGTGCCGCCGCGAGGGTTACCGGCGGCGGGGAGTGAGGTGGAGCTGGTGTTCAATGCGGAGCGGCTGCACTTCTTTGATGCGGAGAGTGGGGAGACGCTGTGGGTGGAGTGAGCGCGAGCACAACATTGTCGAGACCGGCTAGCTAGCCACGAATCGCTTGCGTTTAAAGTCAAGGACTTCAACACCCGCAGATTGCAGCACGCCCAAGACGACCTCCTCTGGCGCTTCGCGTCCCCAGTAGTCGCGCGTCAACCTTGAAAGGCAATTCCACACCGAGTCATATGCGACTAACCCATCAAAAATGGCAAGACCGATTGGTACCGTACGTTCCCCTGGCCTGAGATCCGAGGATCGGGATGATTCGTCAGCGATGAGATGCTCGCGAAAGTACGAGATCTGCCGGTCAAAGTATGCCGCCGAAGTAAACGATCGCGACCAAGCGAGACCGAGGGCGAACGCAATCCCGCTCGCTAAGTGCACTCCGCGCTCGCCACTCACGCAACATCCGGCTCCCCACCAAATATTTGCTACCATGCGCGCGAGCGGAAACTCCCTGCTAGGGCTGTTTCGGTCCTTCGACCGATACCAGGATTTGGGGGCAGTCAGAAGAGCGCCGAACATAGCGCGCGAGTCTTCTTTAGAATCGAGAGCAACCGCTATTCGAAGACCCGGGTTCGAGTCAAGTCTTTCGCCAAAATAGGAAGCCATTTCTTGAATCTGAGAGCAAATCGATTTCATGGAGTCTTGCCCCTCACCGGCACGACTCGTGGTGAGTATTGAAATTTCAACTCGGCCGCCAGCTTCTTCAAAGCGCCAGACATGAAGCTTGGTGCAAAGAACAGCCTGTAGCTGAAATCCATCGCCGCGAAAACTGCCGTCCAAATTTGAAGAGATGGCCCCGACTAGAGAGCGATCGTTCCGGGGGTCGACGGCAACGGGAATGTGCCGCAGCAAAGTCGAAGCACTTCCCGCTCGCGCACCGATCGTGGGCAACTCGTCCGATGCGTAGAGAAACTTTCTATCCAGCAGCGGCGGTCGTGACATTGTCTCAGACCAGCGCATAGTCACCGTCAATTCCGATTCGTCCCAAGAGTCCAGAGAGTCCTCTCGCAGATTCAACATGATGATATCACGTGCCACCGACTTACTTAGCTGCACATGTCCGATCACGCTACCGGTTATCTCAAGCGGTACGAGTGGACATTGTGAGAAATCAACCAGGAGAGCACGTCTGTCTCGTGCATCGGCCGCACGTAAGCGAAATGTCGCTCGAACGATGGGATGCGTTTCCTCCGTCAAATCCATTCGTATAGACGAAGTACTGACATCGGCTATATCATGGTAAGCTCGGGCCGACAGTCCGTGTTTCTTAGTGATTCGCATCAGCGTTTCTGAAATGGCGCTTGGTGTGGGCCAATGGTTCGAATGATGTAGATAGGATCACTGCAAAGTATCGCAGATTTGTTCTACCGAGCCAGCTGATTCTCGCTGCAAAGGCTTACAGTTGTAAGGTCGACGGTTCTTGCCAAAAGCAAGCACAATGACGAGTACTCGACGAGGGACCGTTCTGCGCGTCTTGACCGCTGCGTGAAAGGCGAACGAAGCAGGGGCTCACCTGCTTTGGGTGCCGTTCTGTCCGTCGTGATTCAAACTCGCGAAGGCGATCAGCACTACGCTGCGAAAACGATCGCACGTCGGATTGAAACAGCCGTAGCGAGCCTCGATCGGTACTTGCCGAACTCGACACCTGTTTGCGCTAGAGAAATCTCCCTCTTTTATAGAACCGTGGTAGAAGGAAATGCAGTCAAAGGCCACATGGCCGATAGTATCGGTCGTTGCCTTGCAATTTGGCTTCGCGGCGCAAACAGACTGCTCGTATTCAAAGTTGCTCACTTTACTCGTTGCGGTCCATGTAAATCGCAACCAACCAGTGGTAGTGAATTGCGACTCCGATTGGCTCCGGAGGACTATAGCCGAGTCCTCATTGGCGAAAGCGAGATCTGAGTCACGCACCAGGTGCATTCCATGCCACTCAATCGAACTCGGCGCGGTCTGGTGGCCGCTGCGCCAACGAGTAACGCCGAGAGCCGTCGCGGCGCCAAGTATTACCAGCAAAACCAACATACCCATTTGAAATGACAAGTGTGCCTTCGCCGTGCTGTCTCCGCGATGTGACTTCCAATCAAGTGGCTTTGCTGGGCACTCTCCCGACGACTAGAACGGATATCCGTACTCTTTCGGCGATGCCCCATCTCGCCATCCCGCTTGGCACGCGCTTCACCGATCATGTGTAAGTCGAGGGGAGCACGTCCGAGCGAGTGGTTACCACATGCGTGACTCTTGGGATCAATTTTGGAGAAAAGGCAAATCGCAGCGCAGTTGGCGACGGCGGGAATGAGACGGTACTGCACGCCGGCCTGTTCGACGATGCCAGCCCGTGTATGCCGGTTATCACGATATTTGCGACGATCGCTCCAATCGTGATGCGGACTGCCCACTGAGTGGTGCGAATCCTCGGGGACAAGTCACCACTGGTTTCAAGCGTCTGGCTTGGTAGGCGAAGAATGGCGCGCGCGATGAGACCTGACATGCGGTCTTGCCAAATCCACCAGAGAATCGCGACCCACCAAACAATGCTCAGGAGTACCGCGACGGCTCGTCCGGGAAAGTGAGAACCTTGATCCTGCATGCACATGGGTTGCTGCAAGCCGAGAGCCGCTGCGACAATGGTGACTACGATCAACGGACCGTTCAAGACACAGAATATCGCGAACGTCAAACGCCTCGCCTCCGGCGTTGTTAGCGTGCCTTTTCTCACGCGAGAAAGCAGCGCGAGATGGACGTAAATGACATATGAAAGCAGGAAGGCGAAGCCGAACAGCAGCAGATGCGCTCGAACTATTCCCATGCTAGTGCGCGAAAGTACGTGATATCGGTCGAGGGGAAGACAGAAGTAGCTCCGGAATTCTGAACAGGTCGGCTAGCTGGACAGGTGGGCTGCACGGACGATCTTTCGTCCATCGATTCAGGAGCTCAGTCCATGTCCCGTCGTCCCCGTCGTAACCACTCGCCCGCGTTCAAAGCAAAGGTCGCTCTGGCGGCCGTGAAAGGCGAGGCCACGCTCGCCGAGCTGGCCCAGCGCTTCGATGTGCATCCGCGCCGGATGCCACTTCTGCCGTTCGAATTACAATCTCCCCGTAGCGCGCCGCCCGTGACTCCTTAACTTCCGGGCTCACACCTTCGGGGAACGCTTCAGATGTCCTGGCTGCACGCGAGCACCGCCTTCGTTGCGGCCTTCCTCGCCTCGCTCGTCGAGTGTGTCGAGGCGCTCACGATCGTGCTCGCCGTCGGCACGACCCGCGGCTGGCGCCCCGCCCTCCTCGGCGCCGCCGCCAGCGCGATCTTCCTCGTCATCCTCGTCGCGATCTTCGGCCCCGCGCTTGGCCGCGTCCCGATCACGACGCTCCAACTGATCGTGGGGATTCTGCTCCTTCTCTTCGGCATCCGCTGGCTGCGCAAGGCGATCCTGCGCGCCGCGAGAGTGATCGCGACACACGACGAGGCGAAGATCTACGCGGAGGAGACGGCGCTCATGCGCTCGGCCGGCGGCGCATCAACGCGTGCGCACTTCGACACGATAGCGTTTCTCGCGTGCTTCAAGGCCGTTACGCTCGAGGGGCTCGAGGTGTCCTTCACCGTGATCGCGATCGGCGCGGGCGGATCGCTGCTGGTGGCGAGCCTCGGCGCCGCGCTCGCCGCGGTGCTGGTGATCATGCTCGGATTCGTTCTGCACCGCCCGCTGTCGCGTGTACCCGAGAACACGCTCAAGTTCACGGTCGGCATCATGCTCACCGCGTTCGGGATCTTCTGGATTGGCGAGGGGCTCGCTCTTCCCTGGCCGGGGGAGGATCTTGCGCTGCTCGCGATGATCGCGCTGCTCCTGCTCTTCTCTGCGCTGGCCGTGCGCATCGCGCGCGGCCGCGCGCGCACGACGGCTCCCTCGTGAACGCGCTTCGCATTGCGCTTGCCGAGCTGTGGGGGCTCTTCGTTGAGGACGCGACGCTCACGATCGGCACGCTCATCTGCGTCGCGCTAGCGGCGTTCGTCATCCCGCGCGTCGTTATCGGAGCGCAGTGGCGCGGGCCGCTGTTCTTCCTCGCGATTGTAGTGATGCTGCTCGAGAACGTCTACCGCGGCGCTCGACGACCGTAACGCGCTACAGCCACCGCCGCACGCGCGCACAATATTCGGTATACGCATCACCGAACTCGCGGGCGAGGTACCGCTCCTCGCGCTTGATCGCGAAGAGATAGGTGAACACGAGCGCCTCTGGCAAGAACAGTAGCGGCCAGAACGCGTTCGTGACGAACGTGACCCCGAGATAGACGAGCGCGAACGACAGATACATCGGGTTCCGCGTCATCGTGTACGGCCCTACAACGGAGAGCGTGCGCGCAGGTCGCACGGGAATGACCGGCGTGTGCAGCCGGCGGAACGTCAGCACGGCCCACGCCGCGAGCGACACGCCGACGAAGATCTCCGCCGCACCGACGAAGTCGATGATCTTCGCCGGACCGTCGCCGCTCACGATGTTGATCGGAACGAAGCGCTGGACGACGAATCCCATCGCGAGCGGGAGCGCGTAGAGCAGCGGCGGCGGTACCCGAACATCCGGCCCGCGCGATTTTCCCTCTTCCATCGCACCGCTCCTCACATCCTGGAAAGTCGCTCGCCCTCGTCGCGAATCCGCTGCCACGCATACTGCAAATGCCGCTCGACCGTCAGAACGTTCCCGACGCCTACCCGCATCGCGCGCCAGCCGCGCAGCGTCGTGTGCGTAAGATAGGCGTCCCCACTGGCGTTGACCGCCTCGACGATTTGCTCGTTCAACAGATCGGCGCTCTCGTCGCTCATGCCCGGCGGCTGAAAGCGGAAGCACACCACGGCCATGGTCACAGGCGCGGCAGTACTATAGTAGGGCTGGTGCTCCACCCACCCCGCGAACAGCTCCGCGAGCCGGCAGTGCTCGCGAATCCGTGCCTCCATTCCCTCGCGCCCGAATGCGCGAATCGCCATCCATGCCTTGAGCGCGCGGAAGCGGCGCCCGAGCTGGATGCCGTAGTCCATGTAGTCCACCGCGCCCTTCGACTCGGCATCGCCGCGGAGATATTCGGGGGTGAGCGCGAACACCGATCGCAGAATGTCGGGGCGCCGAGTGTAGAGCGCGCTGAAGTCGAGCGGAATGAAGAGCCACTTGTGCCCATTCACCACCACCGAATCCGCAAGCTCGGCGCCCGCCATCACATCGCGTCGCTCGGGAAGCATCGCGAGCGCGCCACCGTACGCCGCGTCGACGTGCAGCCACAGCTCGCGCGCGCAGCACACCGCAGCGATCTCCGGAACGGGATCGATGCTTCCCGTCGACGTGGTGCCGACCGTCGCCACTACGGCCATCGGGCGCAACCCGTGCGCGATATCGTCGACGATCGCGCGCTCGAGCTCCCGCACATCCATCCGAAAGCGCTCATCGCTCCGCACGCGCACGACATTCTCCTCGCCGAGCCCGAGTACGACCATCGCTTTCTCGACACCGCTGTGCGCCTGGTCGGATGCGTACACCCGAAACGGCTTCAGCTCCGCGCGCCCGACGAGCCCCCGCGTCCGGATCTCGCTCCCCGCCGCCTCGCGCGCCGCCGCCAGCGCGTGCATCAACGCGACCGATGCCGTATCGTACACGATGCCCATGAACGCATCCGGCAGCCCGATCATCTCGCGGATCCAGGCGAGCACGACGCCCTCGAGCTCCGTCGCCGCCGGCGACGTGCGCCACGTCATCGCGTTCACGTTGAGCGCGGCCGCGATCATCTCACCGATGAGCGCGGGCCCGTTGCTCGTGCTGCCGAAGTAGCCGAGGAAGGCGGGATGCCCCCAGTGCACGATCCCCGGCATGATGAGCGCATCGAGCTCGCCGAGCAGCTGCTCCATAGGCGCGCCGCTCATCGGCGCCACCTCCGCGAACTTCGCCGCGATCTCACCAGGCTGCACCGTCGGCGCGATCGCTCGCTGCTCGATCGTTTCCTTGTAGCTTGCGATCCACTCCGCCACGCGATGCAGCTCCTCGCGCATTTGCGCATCGCTGAAATCTCCGAGTGGCTCGATCACACGCTCACGACATCGTGCACGGCATGCGTGTTGCCCTTCGAGCGCCCATGATCGAGCCCCTGAGCTACATCCTGCCGATCAAGAGCGCCGCGCCCAACACGTCGATCGAGCTGCGCGCGTACATCGAGTGGATCGCGGCGCGCGCCGAGGTGATCGTGGTGGATGGCTCGAGCGACGCGATCTTCGCGGCGCACGATCGCGAGTGGGGGAGCCTCGTTCGCCACGTCGCGCCCGCGCCCGATCTCGTCTCCCCCATGGGGAAAGTCGGCGGCGTGCTCACCGGGCTGCGGCTCGCGTCGCACGAGTGCGTGATCATCGCCGACGACGACGTGCGCTACGATAGCACGTCGCTCGCGCAGCTGGTCGCCGCGCTCGCGACGGCCGACGTCGTGCGCCCGCAGAATTATTTCGAGCCGCTTCCATGGCACGCCCGCTGGGACTCCAGCCGCATGCTCCTCAATCGCCTCACCGGCGGCGACTGGCCCGGCACGCTCGGCGTTCGTCGCTCGCGACTCGCGGCCACGCATGGGTATGACGGTTCCGTGATATTCGAGAATCTCGAGCTCGTGCGCACGGTGCTCGCCTCGGGCGGGCGCGAGGCGGTGCTCTACGGCGCGTACGTACTCCGGCGCCCCTCGACCGCGCGGCACTTCTGGTCGCAACGCGTGCGTCAGGCGTACGACGAGATCGCGCGCCCCGCGCGCTTCATCTCGCAACTCGCGGTGCTCCCCATCGTGATCGCGCTCGCGATCACTCGCGAGTGGCTCGCGATCGCCATTTGGGCGGCGGCGCTCGTAGCCGCCGCGGAGATCGGCCGCCGCTGCGAAGGCGCGACGCGATTCTTCCCCGCGAGCACGCCGCTCTTCGCTCCGCTCTGGGCGGCCGAGCGCGCCGTGTGCAGCTGGCTCGCCCTCGGCGCGCGCATTTTTCTGGGCGGCGTGCCCTACCGCGGAGCGATCCTCCACCGCGCCGCTACACCGATGCGGGTGCTGCGCCGGCGCTACGCGTCGGCTCAGGCGCGCTCGCGGATGGCTCGGGCGCCCACAGCTCCACGTCGATCGGCTTGAATGCGCCCTTGTTCGACAGCTCGGCCGAACACGCGGTGACGCCGACGATCATCTCCATCTCAGCGCGCAACACGATGTAGTCGCCGGCGCGAGAGCGTGGCGGAAGGATGTTCAGCTCACCACTCGGCGCAACCTCGACGTTCATGAAGATGTTGAGCGTGGTTGGGATCGAATCGGGAGCGATGCCGAATGGTGCGAGCGCCGTCGCGAGATTGTGAAAGCAGCTCGGGTGCGGCGCGCTGTTACCATAGATGATGCGGAAGGTGTCAGGGCTGCACGGCGTGAGCAGAAAGTCGTGCCGGCCCACAGTATCCTCGACGATCGTCCACATCGGCCGGCTTCGATTCGAGTAGAGCGTGTGGCCCGTGGTGAGATAAATCGTGTTCGCGTAGTCGATCGTGCGGCCGGAGGAGAGCCACTCGCGCACGTCGGCGCGCGCGAAGGACATGAGATCGGACACCTGCTCGCCCTTGGGGTCGACGATTTTCAGGAGCTCGCCGCGCGCAATCGTGAGCGCGCCGCCGGTCTGCGGCTCGAGATGCATGCGGGAGACGACCGTCATGAGTTTTCCGAGGGCGAAGAATCAGTTCGGTGAAACGGGCAACGCCAGCCGTCTTCGACCGCACGCCCCGAATACTGACGTGCCTCCGACCGTTCGCCAAAGTCCGCGAGATTCGGATTGAGCGAGCCCTGCACCGCGATCTCGCGCTCGCGAATGGTCTGCTGGATGCGCTTGAAGCGCCCCTCGCCGCGAAGGCGCCCGAACTGCGAGTGCGGATTGAAGACGAGCGCAGGCCAGCGGAAGCCGCGCGAGATGCGCGAGCTGTGCGCGTGCAGCCCGATGATGAAGTAGGCAAGGCCGCCGAAGCTGAAGGAGTACATCGGGTCGTCGCCATCATCGCTCACGGATGGATCCCACTCTGCATCGTGGCTATCGCTCTCGTGCAGACGCTGCAGCTGCGCCCAGAGGCGTGTCTCGAACGCGAGCTCGGTGCGCGGTGCGCGATCGGGAAAGACCGCCGCGAATGCGCGAAGCCCCTCCGCGCTGCTCGTGCCCTTGCCGAATGCGGCGAGGTCAGTCGCGAGAGCGCGCGCGGCGGCGCGCGTGCCGAGCGGAGGGTAGGCTCGCACCACATGTCCGTCTTGATGCACGACTCCCTTCCCAACGAGGCACGAGAAGCGCTCGCTGTTCACGAAAGTCTCGAATTCCTGCTCGATCTCAACTGCGCCGATCATTATGGCGATCCTTCGGCTCGATCTTGATTGAGTCTCACGTCACGCCCCCGATGGGAGCAGACCGCCCCCAAATGCACGATGAAGGCCGCCCGCCGGGAAACGCGTGGCGGGAGGATGGCTCGACCGTCCTTAAATAGGAATCCCCGCCACTCCGCCCGCTACCGAACCAACGAATGAGCGACATCGCCCCCACCTCGACGCTGAAAGGCTACATCCCGACGCTCGACGGGTGGCGCGCGGTCGCAATCATCGCCGTCATGGCCAGCCATGCCGGGCACAGCTATTCCGCGCCGCTGGGCCGCGACTCCTTCTTCGATCGCATCGCCAGCGGCACGCACGGCGTCAATCTCTTCTTCGCCATCAGCGGGCTGCTGATCACCTCGCGGCTGCTCGAGGAGTGGGACACAGCGGGCCACGTCTCGCTCAAGCGCTTCTACATCCGCCGCGCCTTCCGCATCCTTCCGCCCGCCCTGCTCTACCTCGGCGTCGTCGCCCTCCTCGGCGCCCTTGGTCTTCTACCCGTCGTGCGCGAAGAGTTCGTCGCTGCCGTTCTGTTTTTCCGTAACTACCTCCCCGCCATTCTCGGCCCCAATGGGGCGGGCTTCTTCACGTCGCACTACTGGTCGCTCGGTGTCGAAGAGCACTTCTATCTCTTCTGGCCCGCGCTGCTGTTGCTCGCGGGGCGCAAGCGCGCGCTCCCCGTCGCGATCGTCGTCGCCATTCTCGTTGCCGTGTGGCGGCACATCGAGGCGTGGCGCGAGATCATGCTCTACAACGCGATTCAGCCGAACTACTTCGTGCGCTCGGACACGCGCATCGACTCGATCATGTGGGGCGTCGTCGCGGCGCTGGCGCTCTCGCGCCCCGACGTACGTGCAGCGATCGAGAAATATCTTAGTACTATAGTAATACTCGCGCTGTTCGCGTTGTACGGGGCGATCGTCTATCGCTACGGCACGCGCCCGACGTTCTGGGAGGCGACGATCGTCCCCATCATCGTCGCCGGCACGGTGCTTCGCCCGCGCAGCACGCTCGGCCGCGTGCTCGAGAATCCCGTGATGCGCTGGATCGGGAGGCTGTCGTACAGCCTCTACCTCTGGGAATTCTTCTTCGTCTACTATCGCGACGTGCCGATCACGCTGGGTGTGTGGCAGACATTCCCCGTGAATCTGATCGCGGCCGTCGTGTGCGCGGCGGCGAGCTACTATCTCGTCGAGCGCCCGCTCGTGCGCGTCGGACATCGACTTGCGCCGGCGATGCCGCGCGACGCGATGGATCGCGCGAGTGGCGCGCCGGTGGTGGTAGCGGCGGCTTGATTCATTGCGGTGCGAGCGCGCACCGCTTCCGACAGAAGAAGGCTCCGATCACCTGTCTACTCGCGACACTGAGCCCCCGCTCGGTGCACGACTGAACGCCCAGGCCGCCGTGCACGTATTACATCTGCTGCGCTCACGCCAATCGGGGGAATGTCATCGATGATGAAGATGTCGCTGGTCGCGCTGTTCGCTGTGTCGGCACTCGCCATTTCGGCGGCGCCAGTTGCCGTACGCTACACCGTCGCGCCCGACGGGAACGAGGCGCGCTACCGCGTTCGTGAGCAGCTGATGCATCACGATCTTCCGAACGATGCCGTCGGGAAGACCGCGACAATCACGGGCGGCATCTCGCTCTCGGCCTCCGGCGCCATCGACACCGCGACATCGAAGATCACGATCGATGTCACGTCGCTCAAGAGCGATCAGGAGCGCCGAGATGGCTACGTGCAGCATCGCACGCTCGAGACCGGGCAGTATCCCACAGTGGTGTTCGTGCCGACGTCGATGATCGGCACGAAAATGCCGCTCGCGAACACGGAGCAGACCTTCGACGTCGCGGGGAATCTCACGGTGCACGGCGTGACCAAGCCAACGGTATGGCACGTGAAAGCGAAGAGCAGCGGCAACGACGTCACGGGCAGCGGGTGGACGCAGTTCACCTTCGCCGACGTGCAGCTCGCGCAGCCACGCGTGCCGATTCTGCTGAGCGTCGCGGACACGATCAAGCTCGAGTACGACTTCCATCTGGTGCGCCAGCCGTAGCTCGCACGGATGGAGCCACATGCGCCATCCCTCGCGCGAAGGACGTCGCCGCTACATCCTCATGTCGTCCACACCGCGGCGCAAACAACGCGAGGGAGAGGCCGGCCATGCCGGAAGTCGAGAACGAAGGCGCACGGATCTGGTACACGATCGACGGACGCGACGACGCCCCCGCCGTGCTCCTCCTGCACTCGCTCGGCACCAGTCACGCGCTGTGGGACGAGCAGCTGCCCGCGTTGGTTGATCGCTTCCGCCTCATCCGCTACGATATGCGCGGCCACGGGAAGTCCACGGCGCCACCGGGCGAATTCACCATCGAGCAGCTCGGCCGCGACGCGCTCGCGGTGCTCGACGCCGCGGGCGCGCAAACGGCCTCCGTGTGCGGCGTGTCGATAGGCGGCATCACGAGCGTGTGGCTCGGCCAGAACGCGGGGAAGCGCGTGAACCGGCTCGTCCTCGCGAATACCGCCGCGCGCATCGGTACGCGCGAGCTGTGGAGCGAGCGCATTGACTTCATGCGCGAGCATGGCATCGAGCTGGCGGCCGAGCAGGCGATGCCGCGCTGGTTCACGTCTGCGTTTTGTGCTGCGCAACCGGCGATCGTCGCGCGCTTTCTCGCGATCGCGCGCGCGTGTCCGCTCGAGAGCTATCTCGGCGCGTGCGCCGCGTTGCGCGACGCGGATCTTCGGCGCGATCTCCACCACGTTACTGCGCGCACGCTGGTGGTGGCCGGGAGCAAGGATGTCTCGACGACGGTGGCTGACGGCGCGTGGCTGCGCGACAACATTCCGGAGGCGCGGATGGAGGTGCTGGACGCCGCGCATCTCTCGAACGTCGAGCGCGCGGACGAGTTCTCGGCAATGCTCGATGACTTTCTGAGCACTTAACCATGGCAAGGCGACTTTAACTGCACTATTGACATTACGTGAGTACTATCTTACGATATATCGTGAGTGTTGTCGTACGATATATCGGAGGAGTTTATGTGTAACAAGAGAGACGATTGGGGCTTCGGCCCAGGCTTCCCCTTTGGCGGACCCGGCGGCTGGTCGGGCGCATGGGGCGGGCGCGGCCGAGGCGGGCCCGCGCGCGGCGGACGCCGCCGGAGCCAGATGTTCGAGTCGGGCGAGGTGAAGTTCGTCATTCTCCGCCTGCTCAACGAGAAGCCGCGTCACGGCTACGAAGTGATTCGCGCGCTCGAGGAGAAGTTCGGCGGACTGTACACGCCGTCGCCGGGCACCGTCTACCCAACGCTGCAGCTCCTCGAGGACGAGGGCTACGTGAAGGTGATCGAGACGGACGGCAAGAAGGTCTACCACGTGACGCCCGAAGGCGCGACGTACCTCGAGGAGCACCGGGGCGTGCTCGACGAGATCTTCGATCGCGTGCGGGAAACAGTACGTGAATTCACGGGTGGCTCGAGCGGCGACATGCATCAGGCGTTCGCGCACCTGGCGGCCGTCACCTTCAAGCGCGCATGGCGTCGCGGCCCCGAAGATCCCGCGCTCGCGCGCGTGGCCGAGATTCTACGCAAGGCCGCGGCGGACATTGAGGAAGCGTTTGATCCAAAGCCATCCACCCCTAACAGCTCAACCTGACGATCGACGGAGGCACCGATGTTCAGATTTCACCCGATGTTCTGGCTGATCGTGGCGCTGGTCTGGCTGTTCGCATCGAATCGCCGAAGATGGATGCGCCGGCGCGCGATGGCGTTCGCGCACTACGGGCCGGCTGGTTGGGGTCCGTCAGGGTGGGGGCCGCGCGGTGACGTGCGCGATGCAGAGTGGGCGCAGCAGTCGCAGGCACCCGCGGCGCCGCAAACGCTCGCGCAGCCGGACAGAACACTCGTCGAATCACTCGAGAGCCGAATCGCGGAGCTCGAGACGCGACTGGAGTTCGCCGAGCGGTTGATGGCGAAGAAGGAGTGACCGGCCTGAGCGCGCGAGCGAAATGCTCGCGCGCTCATTTTCTTCCCGCTGCGCTCACGCTGTTCGTCGGATCCGAGCCATCCCACTTCACGTCGGCGGTAGGGCCGTACGTCGGCGGCACGCTGCGATCCATCATGCGCAGATACACCGTGAGCTGCGTGCGATGATGCGCGGTGTGCAGCACGCGTCGCCAGAACACCCAGATGCGCTCGCGCTCGACCTCGAAGAACGGCACGCGCGTGTGCCACCACTCCGCGCGCTGCGGCGCGAGATGCGCGAGCCGCGCCGCGGCGAGCTGTGTGAGGCGCGTGATGACCGCCGCGACCGTCATCGCCGCGGGCAACACATCCGCCGGCGCAGGCTCCTCGGTGCCAATGAACTCCCCGAAAAAGCGCCGCTCCGAGAGTAGCTGATGCTTGAAGATGTCGCCGACGTTCGTCGAGCGCGGATGCGGGCGATAGGCGAGATCGCCGTCGCGAAACTCCCGCCACACACTCGCGACCTTGTTCGTCTCGCTGGCGTACGTGTCGAGCATGTACTGGAACGCTGGTTCCGTTGAACGCGGAACATCGTCGTCCGCGATCGCGACGAACGGATACTGCATCGGCCTCATCACTCGCCTCCTTTGCTCAGTGCAGGTGCTCCCACGAACCATACATCGGATTCGGAATGATGAAGAATCGCTTTCCGAATTCGGCGAGCGCCGTCGTGTCGCCGTCAAGAATCACCGCCCACCCCTCTGCCGGCAATCCGCGCGCGAGCTCGGGCAGTCTCTCCCCCGCAAACGCATACGTCTGCCGCGTGAGCGCGCGATACTCGGCCGACGCGCGCACCCACTTCACATCGTTGGGGAGCGAATCGGCGGAGGCGAGAGCCGGTGCGGGGGCCGGCGAGTGCGCTGGGGCGCAGGCCGAGGCGCTCAGGACGAGGGCGAGCGTGAGAGCGAATGGTCGATTCATGCTGCTGAATATCACCGGTGCGCCGGCCGGCGGAAATGCGTCGACCCCCGTAACCGCACAGTAACGCCCGGATAACAGCCCCGAGTGAATGTGGACGCGTGAGCCGCCGTCGCGGCCGATGCATCCATTCAGCGGAGGAAGTTCCGATGTCGATCACTCGTATTGCCGCACTCGGCGTGACCGCGGCGATGCTCCTGGCGTGCAACAAGCCGGATAGCTCGAACAGCTCGGCGGGCGCCGCAAGCAAAGAGGGCGCGCTCGGCAGCGCCGTCGCGAGCGCCACGGGCGACGCGCAGCCCGATCCCTGCGCGCTGCTCTCGGCGAACGAGGCCGAGGTGTACGTCGGCGTGTTGGGATCGCCGCCGTATCGCGCGACGGATGATGGTGTTCCCGATGTGAGCGGCGAGACGTGCATGTACCGCGGATCCGATGGACGACAGGTCACCATCGATCGTGGGGAAGGCGGCGCCATGGCAGGGCAGGTGATGAGCGACGTGCCGAACGCGGTGAGCGGCGCGCTCGAGAAGGCAGGCGCGGGGAATCTCGCCGGAGCGACGCATCGGGTGATGGCGGACGTGCAGGGGCCGTGGGATCACGCGACGTGGATTCCTGGCGGCGCGCTGACGATTACGAAGGGCGACGTCGCGGCGCACATCGATGTGAGTGCCGCGAGCGGGAAGGAGGACGACGCGGTGGCGATCGCGAAGCAGATCGTTCCGCGCTTCGATCATCCGCTCGACTACGACGGCGCGAAGGCGGTTGCGAGTGCGCCCAAGCCGAAGGCACATCCGGATCAGGCCTGCGATCTCGTGCCGAAGTCGGTGGTGGAAGCGGCCATCGGGCCGCTCGACGGCGATCCCACGCCCGGCGCCGATGCGACCGAGTGCGACTATAAAGTCGCGAGCGCGCAGGGACCGCGCACGTACAAGGTCGAGTACGTGTGGCAGGGCGGGCAGAAGAACTACAACATGCTGAAACACGGCATGTCGACGCTCGGCTCGGTGATGGGCGGCGCTATCCCGACGGCGGGCATGGACAACATGAAGATGGACTCGAACGCGTCGAAGATGATCGGCGGACTGATGAAGATGGCAGGCGGCGGCGGGCCAGGTGCACCTGGCGCGGCAACGCAGGTCGGCTTCAAGACGGACACGACGCTCAAGGGTCCGTGGGACAATGCGACGCTGCTGCACGGAACGCAGCTGCTCGCGGTGAAGAGCGATGTGATGGTGGGAATGGATCTGCAGACGGCGGACTACGAGAAAGCGAAGGCGCTGATGGCCGCGATCTGCTCGAGGTTGTGATGCGGGGCGCGAGCTAGCGAGTGTCGCTCGCGCGTTCGCCCATCTCGCTCCACAGATGCAGGAGTGCGTAGCTCCTCCACGGTTGCCAGGGCTGTGACAACTCCTCGGCGCGCTTCGCGGTAACGCGGCCGAGTGCGTTGCGCACCGCAATGTCTTCCTTCGGGAAGGCGTCGCTCCAGCGCAGCGCACGCATCGCTACGTAATGCGCGGTCCACGGGCCGATCCCAGGTAGCGCGACGAGCTGCGCGATCACGGCATCGGGGTGCGCGCCGGCCTCGAGCACGAGGCGTCCGCTCTCCATCTCGATGGCGACAGCAATGATGCTGCGCGCGCGCGTCTGGATGATGCCGAGCGATGCGATGTCGTCGATGGTTGCGGCGGCGACGCAATGCGCTGTCGGCGAGAGATGCGTGAGCGCGGCGTCGGGAGTGTCGATTGCCTCGCCAAAGGCGGATGCGAAGCGGCCAGCGATCGTCGTCGCCGCCTTCACCGTGACCTGCTGGCCGAGAATGGCGCGCACCACGAGCTCGAAAGCGTCGAAGGCGCCGGCAACGCGAAGGCCGGGCCGCTGCGCGAGCGTTGCGGCGAGGAGCGCGTGCTGCGAGAGATGCGCGGCGATGATCTCGGGATCTGCGGCGGTGTCGAAGAGGCGCGCGAGCCGCTGCTCCACTGCGGACCGCACCGATGCGAGCGACGGCGAGAGCTCGACGAGCAGCGTGTTCTCCGCGGGCTCATTGCGCACACGTAGCCACCCCGTGTGCTCGCCGATGCGCGCCGTGCGGAGATACGAGTCGCAGTGAACCGCCTCGACGCCCTTCACCGACCGTGCGCCCAGAAAACGGAGCATTCGAGGCCAGTCGTACGGCGACCGATACTGGAGACGGAGCGGCTCAGGCGGGGTCATCGACCGAACAATAGCGGCGGATTTTGCGTATGATTGTGCATAGGCCAAACCGTGAGAACGAACTGTGAAGACGGAGCAGGTACTCGAGCGGCTCGAGAAGGCGTGGAAGGAGTTCGAGGCATCGTACGCGGGGTTGACGGAGGAGCAGCTGATGACCCCCAACGTCACCGGCGCGTGGTCGGTGCGGGACATCATCGCGCACGTCACCTGGTGGGACGAGGAGGCGCTCAAACATCTCCCCGTGGTGCTCAAGGGCGGGCGTCCGGAGCGCTACTCTGACAAGTACGGCGGCATCGACGACTTCAACGCGATCATGACGGTGAAGCGCAGCGGTCTCACGCTGGCCGAGGTGCTGAAGCAGCACGATGATGTGCATGCGCAGCTCGTCGAGTACGTGCGCAACGCGCCGGAGGATCTATACGCGGGCGAGACGCGCTTTCGCCGTCGGCTGCGGCTGGATACGTTCGGCCACTATCCCGTGCACACGCAGGCGATCAAGAAGTGGCGAGAGGTGCTGGAGAAACCGAGCGAGCCAGCGGAAGCGAGCTAGACCACTCGGTGGTGTGTGAGGCGTGTCGCCCCGCACACCACCGGGAGCGCAAGAGTCAGCCGGCCATTCCCGCAGTGTGGAGCGACTGCGATTTTGCCGTTGCGGTTTTCGGAAGCGACTGCATGAACTTCAGCAGATCCGCGTTGACGCGGTCCTTCTGCGTCGTGCAGATGCCGTGCGGCTGCCCTTCGTAAATGATGAGCGTCGAGTTCTTGATCAGCTTCGATGAGAGCATCGCGGCCGCGCCGATCGGCACGATCTGATCGTCGTCGCCGTGAATGAGCAACGTCGGCACGTCAAACTTCTTGCAATCTTCGGTGAGATCGGTTTCCGAGAACGCCTTGATGCAGTCGTACGCGCCCTTGAGGCCGCACATCTGCCCAGCGAGCCAGAAGTTGTCGCGCACTCCCTGCGTCACGGTGTTGCCGGGACGATTCGCGCCGTAGAAGGGCGCGCTCAGATCCTTCCAGAACTGCGAGCGGTCGGCCGCGACGCTCTTGCGCAGGCCGTCGAACACCTCGAGCGGAAGCCCCTTCGGATTCGCGGGCGTCTTGAGCATGAGCGGCGTGATCGCGCTGATCAGCACCGCGGCAGCGACGCGCTTCGTGCCGTAGCGCCCGATGTAGCGCGCGACTTCACCACCGCCCGTCGAGTGACCGACGTGAATCGCGTTCCTGAGGTCGAGCTTTTCCGTGAGCTCGGCCAGATCATCCGCGTACTGATTGAGGTCGTTCCCCTCCCACGTCTGCCCCGAGCGGCCGTGCCCGCGCCGGTCGTGCGAGATGCAGCGATAGCCGTTCGACGCCAGGAACATTGCCTGATCCTCGAACGCATCACCGTTCAGCGGCCATCCGTGACTGAACACCACAGGCTGACCTTTGCCGTAGTCGTTGTAGTAGATCTGGGTGCCGTCCTTCGTCGTGATGGTAGGCATGGAAGTTTTCCTTGCTGCGATGCAAAGCAGCGTTCGAATTGAGTACTGCCCGATGGGTGCCGTTCGGCCCCGTCGTCTGCAGTGAAAGTAAGCCTCACATGAGCGCCCCAAATCGCCCATTCGGGTAATAGTGTACTCCTCAATCGGTGGTAGCGTCCCCGTTGACGTCACTCTGACGTAACGGAACGAGCAACGCGAGCCGCGAACGAACGCGGCTGTTGGCGGAGTGAGCGGCGCATCGAGCGCTGATTACGGCAACCTCACCACGAAAGACCAACCCTCCGCCCGGATGGCCAGGACAGAAGTTCCGCTGCCGGCTATAATGACGATGCCATGCTCGTGATGAAATTCGGCGGGACTTCAGTTGAATCGGCGGCGGCGATCGATCGCGCCGCCGAAATCGTGCGCGCGAGGCTCTCGCGACACCCTGTCGTCGTCGTTTCGGCCATGGGAAAGACCACCAATGCCCTGCTCGCCATCGCCGCCATGGCAGCTTCGGGGCATCGCGATCGCGCGCTCACCATGTTGTACAACGTGGCGGACTTTCACCGGCGCGAAGCCGATACCCTGGTGGATCTCGAGCCACTCTTCGAGGAGCTGGCCGAGCAAGTGAATGCAATCGCGATCGCCGGCGAGCTCACTCCACGGGCATCGGATGCATTTGCATCCTCCGGCGAGCGACTGTCCGCCCTCCTGGTGACAGCACTCTTTCAACGAAGCGGCCTCGACGCCGTCCACATCGATGCCCGCACGCTGATCATCACCGACGACCGTCACACGCAGGCGGCGCCGCTCTTCTCCGAGAGCTTCGACCGAATCTCCGCCACGGTCCCCGAGCTCGCGCGCGACCGCGTCGTCGTCATGGGCGGCTTCATCGGCTCCACTCTCAGCGGTGACACCACGACGCTCGGCCGCGGCGGCTCGGATTACACCGCGTCCATCATGGGTGCCGGCATCGACGCCGAGGAGGTTCAGATCTGGACGGATGTCGACGGGATGTTGACGTGCGACCCGACGATTCTTCCTGGTGGCTATCGCGTGAAGAGCTGTTCTTTTGCGGAGGCCGCCGAGCTTGCATACTTCGGCGCAAAGGTGCTCCATCCCGCAACGGTGCTTCCCGCAATCGAGAAGGACATTCCGGTTCGCATCCTCAACTCGAGGCGTCCGGATGTCGACGGCACGCTGATCGTCGCCGACGCCCCTCGCTGCGCCGATGCGATTCGCAGCATCGCGTGCAAACAGGAGATCACGCTCGTGAGCATTGTGTCCACGCGCATGCTCATGGCGCACGGCTTTCTGCGTCGCGTGTTCGAGATCTTCGACCGCTTCCAGACGCCGGTCGACATGATCGCCACCTCGGAAGTCAGCGTGTCGCTCACGATCGACGATACGCGCGCGCTGGATGCGATCTGCGCCGAGATCGGGACTTTTGCGGAGGTGTCGGTGGAAGCTGATCAGAGCATCGTGTGTCTCGTCGGCGACAACATCCGACGTACGCCAGGAGTCGCCGCGCGCGTGTTCTGCGCGCTCAAGGACATCAATGTGCGCATGATCTCGCAGGGCGCCTCGCTGCTCAACATCAGCCTCGTCGTGCGAAGCGCCGATCTGCATTCCGCGATCGAGTCGCTCCACCGGGAATTCTTCGAGAACCCTGACCCAATGGCCTTCGAATGAAGCTCGCCATCGTAGGCTACGGCAAGATGGGCCGGCTCATAGCGCAACTCGCGCCCGAGTACGATTTCACGATCCACACCCGCATCGAGCGCGGCGATGACTTCGGGCGCGTCGAGGGCGCCGATGTCGCGATCGAGTTCACGCGCCCGGATGCCGTCGTGGGAAATATCGAGAAGATCATCAAGGCCGGAGTCCCAGTGGTAGTGGGCACCACGGGGTGGATTGCCGAGATGGATCGCGTGCGAAGCGCGGTCAAGGCGAGCGGCACCGCGCTCGTGTGGGGCGCGAACTTCTCGATTGGCGTGAATCTCTTCGCGCGAATCGTTCGCGAGGCCGCGCGCCTCGTTGCGAAAGAGCCCGGCTATGGCGCGTGGGCGTGGGAGATTCACCATCACACGAAGACAGATGCGCCCTCGGGCACGCTGCTCGAGCTGGTGCAGGTGATGAAAGCCGCCGGCTACTCGCGCGAGATCGACGTGTCGTCCAGTCGCGCCGGCGCCCAGCCTGGGACGCACGAGATCGGATTCGATTCCCCCGCCGACACGATCACGCTGCGGCACACGGCGCGGAGTCGCGAGGGGTTCGCGCGCGGCGCGCTTAAGGCGGCGCAATGGATCGTCGGGAAGAAGGGCGTGTTCGAGTTCACCGAGATCGACTTTTGAGCACAATCCAGAAGAGGATCGCATGAGCATCTTCACGGGATGCGGCACCGCCATCGTCACCCCCTTTCGCCACGACCTCTCACTCGATGAGAGCGCGCTGCGAAAGCTGATTCGCAGGCAGATCGACGCTGGCATCGACTACCTCGTGCCGTGCGGCACTACCGGCGAGAGTCCGACGCTCAGCCGCGAGGAGCACGTGCGCGTCGTCGCGATCACCGTGGAGGAAGCGAGAGGCCAGCTTCCCGTGCTCGCCGGTGCCGGCGGCTACAACACGGCCGACGTGATTGAGCTCGGCAACGAGCTCGAGAAGCTCGGCGTCGATGGGCTGCTCTCCGTGAATCCGTACTACAACCGGCCAACGCAGGAGGGGCTCTACCAGCACTTCAAGGCGATCGCCGAGGGCGTGCCGCTGCCGATCGTGTTGTACAACATTCCCGGCCGCACGTCGGTGAACATCGAGACGCCAACGCTACGCCGCCTTGCCGATATTGACAACATCGTCGCAGTGAAGGAAGCGTCCGGCAACATCAGCCAGATGGCCGCGGTGTGCCACGCGATGCCCGACGACTTCGACGTTCTCTGCGGCGACGACGCCATCACCATCGCACTCATCGCGCTCGGCGGACGCGGTATCATATCGGTGACGTCCAACGAGATCCCGGCCGAGATGACGCAGATCGCGCATCTGGCGATGGACGAGGACTTTGCGGGTGCGCGCGCGATGCAGCGCGCGTGGATGCCGCTAATGGAAGTCAACTTCATCGAGTCCAATCCGATTCCGCTAAAGACCGCGATGGCGATGATGGGATTGCTCGAGCCCGTCTGGCGCCTGCCCATGACGCCGCCGTCCGCAGAGACGCGCGCGCGCGTGGAGGCGGTGCTGCGATCGACGGGGCTGCTCGAGCGAGAGCGAATCGCGCATGCAGTCTGAGATCGAGGCGCTCTTCGGTCGATTCAAGGCAGCGCTGAACGACGGCGAGGGGACCGTCATCAAGCGTCGCGCCGTGCTCGGCAGCGGCACCATCCTCACCCGCTCAACGCCCGTGTACGACATCGTGCGCGGCAGGATCTACTCGGCCACCGCGCATGCGCCGCTGGTGATTCCGGAGGAGTTGCTCCGCTAGCGCTACTCTCCGTCGCTGAAGCGCACCTTCGCCACCGCGAGTGCCGCGTTCAACGCGACCATCCCACCGTTCGTGAGAATCACGGGCCAATCGCGATTGAGCGCGCCGTACACCATCCAGAGCGAGCTCGCGGTGATCAGCAACGCGAACATGCTCATCGACAGATCGCCTGTGCGCCTCGTCTGCCAACTGCGGTAGACCTGAGGCAGGAATGAGCAGACCGTGAGCGAGCCAGCGATGTAGCCAAGGTATGCGATCATCGGTCGCCTACAGCGAGACGCGGATGAGCGCCGACGATTTCAAGCTCCGGAATCCGGTCGGGCGCGGAAACGCAGCCGCGGATCGTAAGCCAGTCGGTGCGCACGCGATCCCAGTCCTGAATCATGACGCCGTGGCGCTCGAACATCGAGCGGGCAGCCGACGATGACGATTCAGTCGCTGGCGTTTCGCGCGGCGGAGCATGCCGCGCATGCGGCGAAGCGCGGAGAGCTGAGCTAGCGGAGGGAAGCGCGCGCTTCGTTGCGATGGCCGGAGCTTCGCGCCATGTTGGACCGTGACGAAGCACATCCAGGATGACGCGCGCACGCGAGAACACGCGCGCGACTATAGTAGTGCGCGAGATCGCCGTGCCCGCCCCGTCCACCTTGGTGCGCAACGACGCCCGTCTCGACGCCAAATCCCGACCGCCCCGCTATTCTCGCCGCAACGTCTCACTACCGGAGCGCAACCATGAAACGAATCGTTCTCATCTTCGGGTTCATCGCCGGCGCGATGCTCTCCCTGATGATGGCCGTTACCATGTTTTTCTTCGATCAGGTCGAGCGGGATTACGGCGAGATCCTCGGCTACACGACTATGGTGCTCGCCTTTCTGATGGTCTACTTCGGGATACGGTCGTACCGTGACAACGTTGCCGGCGGCGTTATCACGTACTGGAAGGGATTTGTGATCGGGATCGGCATCACGCTCATCACGTGCGTCTGCTACGTGACGACGTGGGAGGTCGTCTACCGCAGAGTCGTCCCCGACTTCTACTCGAAGTACGGCGCGATGGTCGTTGACCAAGCGCGTGCGAAGGGCGCTACGCAGGCGGAGCTCGACGAGAAGGCGGCGCAAGTTGCGAAGCAAATGGAGATGTACAAGAATCCCATCTTGAACGTCGCGCTCACGTTCATCGAGCCGTTTCCGGTCGGGCTCCTCTTCACCCTCGCGAGCGCGGGACTTCTGCGGCGAAAGCGACGCATCTCGGGCGATCACGCTGCGAACGACGCGGCGATGCCGAGGGCGGGGCAGAGCTGAGCATCGATCGCTCCGTTAACGACATCGCGAGGGCCCCGCCGAACGCACGGTTGCGTCGTCGCTGTTCGGACGGGATAATCGACAAGTGCGCGTGATCGACCTTGCGACAGCCTCGCTCGCGGTCCATCGTCCGTTCAGGCGCTCCCTTCCGGAGTCGCCGTCGCCAGAATTCTCCTCGAGGGATTGTCTATGTACCGCTCACTCGTCGCCGCGCGCGGCGTTCTCGCAGCATCACTCAGCGTGATCTGCCTCACCGCTCCCGCGCTCGCCCAGTCAAAGAAGCGCCCCGCACCCGCTACGGTAGCGGCCGCACGCGAGACGCCCGACACCACGGCGCTCACCGCGATGCACTACCGATACATCGGGCCCGAGGGAAATCGCACTGACGCCGTGGCGGGCATACCGGGAAATCCGAACATCTACTATGCCGGCGCGGCGAGCGGCGGGCTGTGGAAAACGATCGACGCCGGCGCGCACTGGGCTCCGATCTTCGATGATCAGCCCGTGTCGTCCATCGGCGCCATTGCCATCGCACCCTCGGATCCGAATGTCGTCTGGGTCGGCACCGGCGAGT
>Ga0208078_1000111_pt1 | contig 23243 bp, 20 predicted proteins | sample NGESurdeep072012_3_FD_184468 | JGI IMG/M metagenome (GOLD analysis project Ga0208078, IMG submission 184468) | Arctic peat soil microbial communities from Barrow, Alaska - NGEE Surface sample 53-2 deep-072012 (SPAdes) | ecosystem: Environmental > Terrestrial > Soil > Wetlands > Peat ...
TCGGCTTCCGCGCGCTCGTCGCGCTGCCGCTGCAGACGCCCGCGCGCGTGCTCGGCGCCGTCACTTTCTACTTCACGAAGCCTGGACATCTCGCGGTGGAGGAGCGCGGGCTGCTGCAGATCGTCGCCGATCAGATGGCGGCAACTGCGGAGAAGGCGTCGATGATCGATGATCTTCGTCGCGCGAATGGCGCGCTCCTCGAGTCGAACGCGCAGCTGGAGCAGCAGTACGTGGCGGTGATGGAGGCGCGCAGGCTGAAAGACGAATTTCTCTCCAACATCAGCCACGAGCTCCGCACGCCGCTCACCGCGCTGCTCGGCTACGCGTATCTGCTGCAGGAAGAGTTGTCAGGGCCGCTCACGAACGATCAGCGCAACACGCTCGCGCACATGACGAGTTCGAGCGAGCGGCTGCTCGTGTTGATCGAGGATCTGCTCGAGCTCACGGCGCTCCGGCGCGGCGAGGTGCGCGTGCAAGTGGAACTGTTCGATCCGCGCGCAGCGCTCGAGGCCGCGCTCGCGGCTACGGCGAGCGAACGGCCGGAGGGCCTCAAGCTGCATACCGAGATTCCCGATGGGCCGCCGCGCTGGATTCGCAGCGACCGTCAGAAAGTCGTCAAAATTCTGTCGAAGCTGCTCGGCAACGCCTATAAGTTCACCTCGAAGGGCGAGGTGCGCGCGACGGTGCAGGTTCTCAACGATCTCGCGCGTTTTACCGTAACGGATACGGGAATCGGGATCCCCTCCACTGCGCATCAGCTCGTATTCGACGAGTTTCGCCAGGTGGATGGGTCGACGACCAGGCAGTACGGCGGCTCCGGCCTTGGCCTTGCGCTTTCGAGGCAGCTGGCGCGCCTGCTCGGGGGCGACATTCAGCTCGAGTCGGCGCCCCAGGAAGGGTCGTCGTTCGTCGTGGAGATCCCGCTAGAATTCAGTCACGATCTGCAGCCCGCGGTCGCTGAGCCGGGCTAGCTCAACAACGGGAACAAGCATGCTTCAGGAAATCACGACTCCGATGCCGCCAGCGGATGTGCTCGCGGCGGCGAAGAAGTTTTTCTCGCGCCGCAGCCCCATCTACGCCGCCTTCCTCGAGAAGGAGGGGCCCTCGTATCTGACCTTTCGCGGGCAGGGCGGAGAAGAGCTGGTGATCGGCGTGATGCCATCGGCCGCTGGAACTATCGTGCGTGGCTCCACGTACTTGTTTGACCAGCAGATCGCGCGCTTCTTCTCGACGCTCGATCCCAGGCCAAACGCGGAAATCGAGAGCGGCATGACGAGCATGACACGAGCGGGGACTGCGTGAGCGCACCATTCGTCTCGACGCTGCGCACATCGGGGAGCACGATTCCCGTGGGCGAGCAGGGCGCGAGCCCGATTACGATTCGCGTCGAGGTTCCGGAGCGCTGGGACGTCGCGCTCATCTCCGCCGCGCAAACGTCGAGCGTCGCTCAAGTGAAGCGCGCGGCGCTGCACTTCGTGTCGCCCGAGGATGACGCGGCCGACTACGTGATCAAGCTGCGCGGCTTCGAGGTGCTCGACGAGAGCACCTCACTCGAGGGCGCGGGCGCGCGCAACGGCTCGATCTTTCTGCTCACGCACCGCCGCCGGCGGCCGGTACGGTGAGCGCGACGGCACCGCGCCCGGCGCTCGCGCAGGACGAGCGCGCCGAGCTGGGACATGCGGCGCGGAGGCTGCGCGAGGAAGTCGCGAAGCGCATCGTTGGTCAGGAGACGGTCGTCGAAGAGATCCTCATGGCGATCCTCGCCGGCGGCCACGTGCTGCTGGTGGGAGTGCCGGGGCTTGCGAAGACGCTCCTGATTCGGAGCGTGGCCGAAGCGATGCGACTGGACTTTCGGCGCATTCAGTTCACGCCGGATCTGGTGCCGAGCGACATCACGGGCACGGAGATCATGGAGGAGGACAGCGCGACGGGTGGGCGCAGCTTCCGATTCGTGCGCGGGCCGATCTTCGCGAACATCGTGCTGGCGGATGAGATCAACCGCACGCCGCCGCGCACGCAGGCCGCGCTGCTCGAGGCAATGCAGGAGCACAGCGTGACTGCGGCGGGGGAGACGATGCGTTTGCCCGAGCCGTTCTTCGTGCTGGCGACGCAGAATCCCATCGAGCAGGAAGGAACATATCCGCTCCCCGAGGCGCAGCTCGACAGATTCCTGTTCGACGTGCGCATCGGCTATCCGGGCGAGGATGAGGAGGTCTCGATTCTGCGCGCGACGACGGGGAGCGCGGCGGTGACGCTGACGCCGGTGCTCGATGCGTCGCACGCGATGGGGCTGCAGCGTCTGACGCGCGAGATTCCTGCGGCGGAGCCGGCGCTGCGTTATGCGGCGCGGCTCGCGCGCGCGACGCGCCCCGACAACGCGGACGCGCCGGATCTCGTGAAGCGCTACGTGCGCTGGGGCGCGGGCCCGCGAGCGGGGCAGTCGTTGATCCTCGGCGCGAAGGCGCATGCGCTGCTCGCCGGCCGCTTCGCCGTGGCGCCGGAGGACATCAAGCGTGTCGCGCACCCCGTGCTGCGGCACCGCATACTCCCGAACTTTGCGGCGGAAGCGGAAGGGATCACCGCGGAGCAGGTGATCGACGAGATTCTGTCGCGCATCTCGCCGCCGCGGAGCGACATCGGGCTGTAGCGTGCCGGCCGCTGGAAGCTTCGGGTCGCTGCTGGACGCGCTGCGCGGTGTGACCTGGCCTGCGCGACGCACGATACGCGGGCCCGCTGCGGGCACGCATCGCTCGCGGCAGCGCGGCATCTCGCCGGAGTTCACGGAATATCGCCCGTATCGCCAGGGCGACGACCCGCGGCGGCTGGACTGGAAGCTCCTCGCGCGCACCGATCGCGCTTTCTTGAGAATCACGAACGATCGCGCGACGTTGGGGACGATCCTCATGCTCGATGCGTCGGCGTCGATGGCCTTTCCCCTCGCCACACAAGGGAAGTGGACGCAGGCGTGCCGGATCGCGATCGGGCTCGCGGCGGTCGCGAATAGCGCGGGGGATCCGGTTGGCGTGATCGTCGCGGGGGAGCGCGGAGTGGCGCAGCTCCCGCCGCGCACGCGACGCAGCGTGATCGGCGAGGCGGCGCGGCTGTTCGAGAGCATCGAGCCCGCGGGGAGCGCGTCGCTCGAGCCCGTGCTCTCGCTCGTGCGGCCGACGCAGCGAATCGTGCTGATCTCCGATTTCCTCGCGGACGACGACACGCTCCTGCGCGCGGCGCGCGAGCGAATCACGGCGGGCGCGGACGTGCTCGCGATCCACATCGTCGCACGCGAGGAGCTCGAGCCATCGCGCGCGTCGATCATCGCGCAGGATCCGGAGCGGCCGGAGCTCAAGCGCTCGATGGTGGACGAGACGCGGCAGGGCTATCTCGAGGCGTTCGGCGCGTTTCGCGCTGAGCTCGCGCGCGGATGGCGTGCGGCAGGCGCGGCGTACTTCGAGGTGCCGGCGGACGAGGCGACGGATCATGCGGTGCGGCGGATAACTTCGCTTGCTCTGGCAGTGAGTACGGAAATGCGGGGCGCATGACCTTTCTCGCGCCGTGGGCGCTGTGGGCGGCGGGCGCGGTGAGTGCGGCGGTAGTCGCGCTGCACATCCTGGCGAGCAAGAATCCAAAGGTGACGGCGCTGCCGACGACGCGCTTCATCCCGGATGTGCCGCTGCGCGCGACGGCGCGCGCGCTGCGGCTCTCGGATGTGCTGCTGATGTTGCTGCGGGTCGCGGCGGTGATGCTGGTGGGAGTGGCGTTCGCGCGGCCGGAGCTCACGGGGGCGAGGCGGGCGGTGGGGCGGGTGGTGATGGTGGATCTTGGTGCGCACGATCGCGATCGCACCGAGGCGGCCGACTCTGCCTCGCGATACTATGCGCGCGGCGATGTGCTCATCTCCTTCGACAGCGCCGCGCACGCCATTCGTGGTGACAATGCCTTGACGTCGCTCCGGGGCGAGCACGATTCCACACTCGCGCGCGCCTCCGTGTCTGCGGCGCTCGCTGCCGGAATGCGCGCGGCGAGCGAGCTTCGTGGTGACGCGGACTCCGTCGAGCTCGTGCTCATCTCTCCGCTCGCTGCCTCGGAGCTCGACGCGGCCACGCGCGCGATTCGCGCGGCGTGGCCGGGGCGTGTGCGCCTCGTGCGGCTAGCGGCCGTCGATTCCGTGGCGGCGCCCGTCAGCATCGATGTTCGCGGTGCGACGCTCGACGACCCCGTGCGCGCAGCCATTGCGATGCTGCCCCGCGCGGATACTCTGAACAAGCGCACTCGCCTCGTGCGACTCGATCGCGGCGCACCGAGCGGTGCGGACACGTCGTGGGCGACGCGTGGTGCCGCGTACGTGCGGTGGCCTGCGTCGCTCGATTCGAGCGGATGGCATCGTCGTGCGCGCGCCGACACCGTTGGCGCGGTCATCGGCGGCATCGGTGATCTGGGCGAGGCGATCGTCGTGTCGACCTTCGTGCCCACGGTCGACGCTGCGGTGGGGCACGTGGTCGCTCGATGGGTGGACGGCACACCCGCGGCCACGGAGCGGGCGCTCGGCCGCGGATGTGTGCGTGACGTCGCGATTCCGATTGCACGTAGCGGCGATCTCGCCTTGCGCGAGAGCACGCGCCGCCTCGTCGCCACGCTCGCAGCTCCGTGCGGCGGCCTCGTGAGCTTCGTTCCCGCCTCCGACTCCACCCTCACCCAGCTCCGCGGCACCGGCCCCCTCGTCGCCACGCGCGCGCTCGACGCTCGCAGCTCGTCGCCCAGCCGCCTCACCACCTGGCTCCTCATCGCCGCGCTCGCGCTGCTCCTCGTCGAACCGCTCCTCCGCCGCCAGCGAGCTGCCGCGTGACCGCCCTCGAGCGCGTCGCCTCCGCCCGCCGCACACTCGGCGTTGCTGTCGGAGTGCGAGCCGTACTCTCCGGGGGGGCGGCGGCCGCCGCGCTGTTGGCGGTCGCCGGAATACTAGACTGGCTCATCGGCATCCCGCGCGCCGCTCGCGCACTCGCGATTCCCTCCGCGATCCTCCTCGCGCTCGCCGCTCTCGCCTACACGCTCTGGCGCGGCCGTAAGGTCCGCGCGCTCCCCGTCGTCGCGCTCTGGCTCGAGGAGCGCGTCCCCGAGCTCCGATACGCGCTCGTCAGCGCGCTCGACGCTCCGCACTCGAGTCCCACGCTCGAGCGAGAGGTCGCCGCGGTGCAGTGGAGCCCCGTGATCAATCGGGCGCTCGGCCACGCGCTCGTGCCACCGCTGCTCGTGCTCGCCGCTTCTGCAACGCTGCTGTTCGCGCTTCCCGCCGGTGTCCGCGCACGAATCTCCGAGCCGCGCGCGGGCGACGCGCTCCTCCGCGCGCCGATCCTCGCGGCCCCGATGCGAAACAGGCTGACGCCCTTAACGGGCGAGGTGGTGCCGCCGAGCTACACCGGCGAGCACCACATCATAATGGAAGAGCCATCCTCCATCGAAGCGCTCACCGGCGGCCACTTAGTCTTGCGCGGCCAGGGCTCCGCTAGCGGCATCACCGCGACCGTCGCCGGCGTCGCCGCTCAGCCGCGCGATTCCGCCGATCAGTGGCGCGTCGACATCGTGGTGCCCGCCAAGCCGGCCGCACTCGAGCTTCGCGATCGCAGCTACTCGCGCACGCTGATCATCGCGCCGCACGCCGACTCGCTTCCCGTTGTCACGCTCTCCGCTCCCACGCGCGACACCGTCGTGCGCACGCCGAAGGGCGCGCTCAGACTCGGCGCCGATGCCACCGACGATTACGGGCTCGACGCTGGGTGGTTCGAGTACATCGTCAGCTCCGGCGAAGGTGAAACGTTCACCTTCAAGTCCGGCGTCATCCACCGGGTCGATGCGGGCAACGCTCGCGCGACAAAACTCTCAGGTGAGCTCGATCTCGACTCGCTCCAGCTCAAGCCCGGCGATCTCGTCCATGTTCGCGCCGTCGCGCGCGACCGCAATAACGTCACGGGTCCGGGCATTGGCGTCTCCGAGACGCGCACGCTGCGCGTTCCGCGCGCGAGCGAGTACGACTCGATCGCCATCGAGGGCGCGCCGCCGCCGGACGTCGACAGCTCGCAGCTCAGCCAGCGCATGCTCATCATCCTCACGGAGAAGCTCGAGGCGCGAAGAACGAAGCTCGCTCGCGCCGACGTCGTGAAGGAATCGCAAGCGATCGGCAGCGATGAGGCGCGGCTTCGTCAGCACGTCGGCGAGATCGTTTTCGCCCGGCTCGGCGCGCAGCAGGGCACCGAGGATGCCGGGAGCAACAACGCCGGCCCCGCGCACATGACGCCCGATCAGCTGCTCGCCGCCGCGAACGCCGCGACGCAGGCATCCGCGGGCGCCACCGATTTTGGCGGCGACGAGACGCCCGTCGTCGCCGTCAACCGTCCGCTGCTCGAGGCGTACAATGCGATGTGGGACGCGAGCCGCGCGCTCGAGGTGGGCGAGCCCGGCACCGCGCTCCCGCCCATGCGAATCGCGCTTGCCGCGATTCAGCGCGCGCGCAACGCCGAGCGTTTGTATCTGCGCGGCAAGTCGCCGACGGTGATCGTCGACATCAACAAGGTTCGCCTTGCCGGCAAGCGCGACGACGCCACGTCGTCATCGCGCCTCCCGCGCGCGGTGCTCGACAGCTCGTCCGAGCGTCGCGCGGAGCGCTTCGATGCGGCGCTCAACGATCTCGCCGTGAATTCGAGCGCGGCGATCGACTCGCTGCTCGCGCTCCGCGTGGACGCGCTCGAGCCGGCGCCCGCGCTCGCCGCGGCCCTCGCACCCGCGATCGATTCGCTGCGCGCGGGCCACAACGCCACCGACGCGCTCGTTCGCGCACGTCGCATCGCCGCGGGCGTCACCGTCGCACGCATCGAGTCGGCCTGGGGCGGCGCATGGTGAGCGCGTCGTGAGCACCTTCACCTTCGCCACCGCGCAGTACGACTCCGGCGACTGGGACTCGGCGCCGCTCGTGCCGCCCAACATCATCGACACGATCGCGCGCTACACCGAGATCGAGGTCACGCCCACCGGCGCGATCGTCTCGCTCGCATCGCCCGATCTGCTACGGTATCCGCTCGTCTATCTCACCGGGCATCTCCCCGTTCGCTTCAGCGACGCGGAGCGCAAGCAGCTGCGCGAGTTCCTCGACCGCGGCGGGATGCTCTTCGTCGACGATCACAACCACGATGTCGACGGAGTCTTTCACAAGACGGCAACCGAGGAGATCACGCGCACGATCGGCGAGCCGAAGGAGCTGCCGAACAATCATCCGTTGTATGCGGCGTTCTTCAAGTTCACGGACGGGCCACCCACGACGAGCCACGAGCTCAATGGATGGGGCGATAATCTCGTCCACAAGAATCTCTTTGCCGTGATGCGCGAGGGGCGCATCTCGGTTCTCTACAGCAGCAAGGACTACAGCTCCGAGTGGGGCTACCATCCGGACACGAAGCGTTTCCAATCGGTGGACAATACGAAGTTCGCCGTGAACATCGTGGTGTATGCCCTTACCGCCTGATCTCCGCCGCCGCCTCGAGCTCTTCGCGCGCGCAGGCGCGATAGCGATGCTCGCCTGGATGATCGTGCGCTCGGCCGCGCCGCGCGACACGGCCACGGTGCAGGAGCGCACGGACTCGCACGCGCTCTCGGCCGCGCTGGCGCAGTGGACGCTCGCACCCGAGCCCACGGCGGTGCACGTCACCGCGGCGTTCGCGCCGGCGGCGCGCGAGCGCGAGTGGCTGCGCGCGCTCGCGCATGCGGGGGTGCGCGTGACATGGTCCGGCCGCTCGATCCCCGCGACTGCCATCGAGGTGGCCGCGCGCAATGATCCAGCGGGCGGCGTTCACGTGTACGTCGCTGCGCCCGCGGGCTCGCGCGCGACGCTCTCCGATGCGGTGGGGCTCCTCGACACGCTTGGCCTAGCGGCGGGAGCGAACGCGCTCGCGCTGCCGCTCTCCGCCGGCGCACTCGATCTGCTCACTGGCGCGCAACACGCGCGCGCGCTCGCGCCCGACTCGCTGCTGCCGCGCCAGGCCGTCGTGCTCGGGCGCGCGGGGTGGGAAGGGAAGTTCGTGATGGCGTCGCTCGAGGAGCGCGGCTGGAAGGTGAGCTCGCGACTGCGCGTGGGGCCGAATGTGTTCGTCACACAGGGCACGCCGCTCGCGCTCGACAGTGCGCATGCGAGCGTCGTGATCGCGCTCGACTCGAGCGCGGCGGCGTACGCGAGCGCGATCGCGGCGTTCGAGCGAAGCGGCGGCGGCGTCGTGCTCGCGGGCGATGCGCCGGTCGCCGCCTCGCTGCGCGCGCTCGCGCCCGGCCGCGCGGGCCCGCGCGTCGCCGCGGCGTCGCTCTCCTTCGCGAGCACCGCACCGCGCCGAGCGCTGGGCTACTTCCCGATACTTTCGCTCGCGGGCGATGCGATGCCGCTCGAGAGTCGCGACGGCCACGTCATCGCGGCGGCGCGTCGTGTGGGTGCGGGGCGCGTGGTGCAGCTCGGCTACGACGAGACGTGGCGCTGGCGCCTGGCCGGCACTGGCGATGCGCCCGCCGCACATCGCGAATACTGGTCGGCGGTCGTCTCCGCCGCCGCGTACCGCGCCGCGAGCCCGATAGGCAGCGCCGTGCAACTCGGCGACGCCGCGCCGCTCGCCTCGCTCTACGCGGATCTCGGCGCGCCCACGCCGCCCGCGGCGTCAGCGCTCCACGTCACGCCGGGGCTGCGCTGGTGGATGTTCGCGGTGCTCGCGTTGCTGCTGCTCGCGGAGTGGAGCTCGCGCAGGCTGCGCGGGGCGCGATGACGGTCGCCTTCATCTCGCACTCCGACTGCGGGCGCCACGACACCGGGTGGGGCGCGCCGGAGCACGTCGGGCGGCTGCGCGCGATCACGCGCGCCTTCCGTGAGCGCCCCGAGCTCTTCATGAGCCTCCTCCATCACGAGGGGCGCCACGCGACTCCGGAGGAGCTCGCGCTCGTGCACGACGCAGCATATATCGCTGGAATTCAAGCGATCTCGCTCGCCGGTGGCGGGCAGCTCGACCCCGATACCGTCGCGAGCGAGGGCTCGTGGCTCGCGGCCACCGCAGCCGCCGGATGCGTGCTCGACGCCGTCGACATGTCCTTCGATGGACGCGCCGTGCGCAGCCTCTCCGCCGTGCGCCCGCCGGGACATCACGCGATTCGCGATTCGTCGATGGGCTTCTGCATTTTCGGTAACGTCGCGCTCGCGGCACACTACGCGCGCGTGACACATCGCGCGGATCGCGTGCTCGTAGTCGATTGGGATGTGCATCACGGCAACGGCACGCAGGCGCTGGTCGAGCACGATCCGGGAATTCACTTCGTCTCGATGCATCAGTGGCCGTGGTACCCGGGCACCGGCGCCGCGAGCGAGCGCGGCGTCGGGAATCTCTGGAACATCCCGATGCCCGCGGGGCTCGCGCCCGAGCGCTACGTCGACGCGCTGCGAGTGGGCATCGATGCTGCCACCGCGAACTTCACCCCCGACCTCGTCCTCATCTCCGCCGGCTTCGACTCGCTCGCCGGCGACCCACTCGGCGGCTTCACCCTCGAGATGGAGCATGTGGCGCTGCTCACACGCGAGCTGGTGCAGCGCGCTCACGGGTGGTGCGGTGGCCGCGTGGTGAGCGCCCTGGAGGGCGGTTACGCCCCGGAACGGCTCGGCGAGGCGTGCATGGTGCACCTGGAGCAGCTCGGCTGAACGGGGCGAATGCTTGCTCGCGCCGCTTCGGGGCCTAACTTACTCGCGTGACAGCGCTTGAATTGCTGGGCCTGATGGCCATCGCCCACGACGACGCTGCGGTACTCGCGCCGGGTGCGTCGATCATCCGCGTGCGCGACTTGGGAGCCGTGGTGCGCGCGGCGCCCGCTGCGTCATACGATCCTGCGAACGACGCGGGCGAGTACGAGCAGCTGCTCGACGCGCTCTTTGCGCAGGGCGCCGTGTTCCCAGCGCCGCCGGGACTCGTCTTCCGCACCGTCGACACGCTCCGATCGTGGCTGGAGCAGAACTACGTTGGTCTCGCGGAGGGACTCACCTTCATCTCGGGGCGTTGTGAGGCGCGCGTGCACGTGCGCGCGGCGACGCACGGCGTGCTCGCCGACGACGACATCGTGACGGCCACGCAGGAGGCGCACGACGCCATCCGCGCGCTGCGCCCCGGCGCGGTGGCGACGGTCACGCTTCCCGAGCCGCAGCCTCCGATGTTGCTCAGCGTCGCCTTTCTGTTGAAGGCGAACGAGTGGAATGCCTTCAGCGAATCGGTGCTCGAGCAGGAGCGGCGCTTCACCGAGCTGCGCTTCGAGCAGACAGGCCCGTGGATTCCGCACGATTTCGTGCGCCTGGATCTCGGGGTCTAACGGATGTTCTGTCCTGACTGCGGCACCTGGAATCGCGGCTCGGCGGTGATCTGCGCGCGCTGCTCGCACGAGCTCCCCGAGATGTCGGACGCGCCCACCGAGAAGCCGGACGAGGAAATGGATCTGCTGCGCCGCGCCGCGGGCGGGCGCTATCGCATCTTCCGCCGCCTTGCGACGGGCGGCATGGCGAGCGTCTACGCGGCGAAGCACGTGCAGCTCGGGCGCCAGCTGGTCGTGAAGGTGCTCCTCGGCCACCTCGCGCGCGATCCGGAGATGCGCGAGCGTTTCAAGCGTGAGGCCGAGGCGAGCGCGCAGCTCTTTCATCCGCACATCTGCTCGATTCTCGATTACGGTGAGCTCGAGACGACCGTGTATCTCGTGATGCCGTACATGGCGGGAGGATCGCTCGCCGATCTCATCGTGCGCGGTGGCACCGTGCCGCCGGCGGTCGCGGCGAGTGTGTGCGCGCAGGTATCGATCGCGCTCGACTACGCACATCGCCACGGCATCGTGCATCGCGATGTGAAGCCCGACAACATTTTGTTCGACGAGGACGGCAACGCGCTCATCACCGACTTCGGCATCGCGACCGCGCGCTTTCATCAGCGCCTCACGATGACCGGGCGCGCGATGGGGACGCCGCACTACATGTCGCCCGAGCAGGCGATGGGAAAGATGGTCGACGGCCGCAGCGACATCTACGCGGCGGGCGTGCTGCTCTACGAGATGCTCGTCGGCTTCCCGCCGTTCGATGGCGCGGACTCGTACTCGATCGGCTACAAGCACGTGCACGAGGATGCGGCGTCGCCGGACATCGTCGACTCGCGCACGCCGCCCGCGCTCGCGGCGATCACGATGAAGTGCCTCGCGAAGGCGCCCACCGATCGCTTTCAGCGCGGCAACGATCTCGCCGATGCGCTCATCGCTTATCTTTCGCAGACTGCCGGCGGCGACGCGCTGCGAAATGCGTGGCTCTCCCGCCGGCTCGGAATAACACCAACGGCGAAATGAAGCTCACCCACGAAATCGTCTCCCTCCGCACGAAGCACGCGTTCACGATCGCTCGCGGCGGCGGAAGCGAACATCGCGTCAACCTCGTCAAGATCACGGACAAGGACGGCGCGTTCGGTGTGGGCGAGGGGAATCCGAGCCGCTACTACGGTGAGAACCCCGACTCGACTGCGGTCGTGCTCAACCAGTTCCAGACGATCCTCGAGAAGGCCGACGCGTGGTCGCTCGACGCCATCGAGCTCGAGATGGGGAAGATGTGGCGCGGCAACGGCTCGGCGAAGAGCGCGGTGATGTCCGCGCTCTACGATCTCATGGGCAAGCGGCTCGGCGTTCCGCTCTACAAGCTCTGGGGGCTCGACCCCGCCACCGCGCCGCTCACGAGCTTCACGATCGGCGTCGCGCCCGAGGCGGAGCTGCGCACGAAGGTGCAGGAGGCGGCCGAGTATCCGCTGCTCAAGGTGAAGCTCGGGACGCGGAACGATGAGGAGATCATCCGCGTCATCCGCGAGGAGGCACCGGACAAGGTCATTCGCGTCGACGCGAACGCGGGGTGGACGCCGAAGCAGGCGCTCGACATGATCGCGCTGCTCGCCGAGTACGGGGTGGAGTTCGTCGAGCAGCCGCTGCCGCCGGAGAACGTCGAGGGGCTGCGCTACGTGCGCGACCGCTCGCCGCTTCCGATCATCGCGGACGAGTCGTGCGTCGTCGCGAGCGACATTCCGAAGCTCGCGGGCGTCGTCGATGGGATCAACATCAAGCTCGCGAAGTGCGGCGGCCCGCGCGAGGCGCTCAAGATGATCGCGGTCGCGCGCGCGCACGACATGAGCGTGATGATGGGATGCATGATCGAGACGAGTGTCGGCATCACGACCGCCGCGCATCTCGCGCCGCTGCTCGACTACGCTGATCTCGATGGCGCCGCGCTGCTCGCGGCGGACCCGTACACCGGCGCCACGATTCATGGCGGCGTGTTCAGCATTCCCTCCGGGCCGGGGCTGGGCGTTACGAAGGCATGAGCGCCCCTCGGTTCATCGAGGTCGCCCTTCCGCTGCCGCTGTTCCAGACATTCACGTACTCGGTAGGCGACGGGCCGCTTCCTCCCGCGGGGTCGCGCGTGCTCGTACCCGTGCGCAACAAGCGCGCGATCGGGATCTCGCTTGGGCCAACCGATGGCGCGGGGATCGCGCGCCCGCGCGCGATCATCGAGGCGCCAGACGCCGAACCCGTGCTTTCCGAGGCGATGCTGTCGATCTGCCGGTGGATGGCCGAGTACTACGTGGTGCCGCTGGGCATCGTGCTGCGGAGCGTGCTGCCGGTGCTGCTCACGGGCGAGCGCGCGCCGACGCCGTCAACGAAGACGCTGCGCGTCGCAGCGATCGTGCAGGAGCTGCCGACGCTGCTGGAGCGGGAAGCGATGTTCAAGCGCGCGCCGAGGCAGCGCGCACTGTACGAGGTGCTCGAGCAGATGGGCGGACGCGGCGAGGTGCCGCATCTCACCACGCAGCTCGGCTTCGGCGCTGATCTCGTGCGCGCGCTCGAGACGCGTGGCCTGATCGCCATCGAGACGAGTGTCGTCGCGCGCGACCCGTTCCAGTTTCGCGCGCGGATCGCGGCGACGCCGCACGAGCCGTCGAGTGCGCAGAGCGGCGCGATTCAGAAGCTCGTCGCAGGGAAGGGCGGCGACGTCTTCCTGCTTCACGGCGTCACCGGCAGCGGGAAGACGCTCGTCTACATCGAGCTGCTGCGCGAGATCGTGATGAAGCGCGGGCAGAGCGCGATCGTGCTCGTCCCCGAGATCGCGCTCACGCCGCAGACGGTCGATCGCTTTCGCGCCGTGTTCGGCGACGAGGTTGCGGTGCTCCACTCCGCGCTGAGCGACGGCGAGCGCTACGATGCGTATCTCGCGCTTCGCCGCGGTGAGAAGCGCATAGCCGTCGGCGCGCGCTCGGCCATCTTCGCGCCGCTCGCGAATCTCGGTGCGATCGTCGTCGACGAGGAGCACGAGGGGAGCTACAAGAACGGTGAGACGCCGCGCTATCACGCGCGCGAGGTGGCGATGGTGCGCGCGCGCGCGGAGGGTGCGGTGGTGGTGCTCGGGAGCGCGACGCCGAGCCTCGAGAGCTGGGAAAATGCGGCGCAGGGGAAGTACACGCTGCTCTCACTCCCCGAGCGCGTGGGCGCGGCGCGATTGCCGAATGTCGAGGTGGTCGATCTGCGACACAGCCAGCGTCCTGTCGGTGGCAAGCCGGTCGATCCTTCGCGCGTGCCCTTCAACTACGTGTTCAGTGAGCCACTCGAGGCCGCGTTGGGTGAACGGCTGCAAAAGGGCGAGCAGAGCATCCTGCTGCTCAATCGTCGCGGCTACGCGTCTTTTCTCCAGTGCGACGCATGCGGCACGGTGCGCAGCTGCCCGAATTGCAGCATCACGCTCACCTATCATCGCAGTCCCGAGCGATTGATCTGCCACTATTGCCTGCACGAGGAACTCCCCGAGGCCAACTGCCGGAAGTGCGGCGGCTCGACCGTAAAACAGCGCGGGCTCGGCACGCAGCAGGTCGAGCGGCTGATCGCCGAGCGATATCCGTATGCGCGCATCGCGCGAATGGATGTGGATACGACGAGCGGAAAGTGGGCGCACGCCGAGATCCTGGATCGCGTGGGGCGAGGCGAGGTCGAGATTCTGCTCGGCACGCAGATGATCGCGAAGGGACTCGACTTTCCGAATGTCACGCTGGTCGGTGTGATCGATGCGGACGTCGGGATCAATCTCCCGGACTTTCGCGCGAGTGAGCGGAGCTTTCAGCTACTGAGCCAGGTTGCGGGGCGGGCGGGGCGTGGGCCGAAGGGCGGCGAGGTGATCATCCAGACGCGCGTGCCGACGCATCACGCGGTGCAGTGCGCGGTGACGCACGACTATCTCGCCTTCGTGCGGCAGGAGTCGCCTGCGCGGCGCGATCCGCCGTATCCGCCGGCGATTCGGCTGGCGAACGTGATCTTCAGTGGGCTGAATGAGAGTGCGACTGCGAAGCTCGCGCTGGATGCGGCGGAGTGGGTGCGGGCGCTCTTGGCGTCGCAGTCGATCACGGATGTGACGGTGGTGGGGCCGGCTCCGTGCCCCGTGGACAGAATCAAGAAGCGGTGGCGCTGGCATCTGCTGCTCAAGAGCCAGAAGGCGAGCGCGCTGTCGAATGTGGGGCGCTACTTCGTCGAGCGCTTTCCGGTGCTGGCGTCGCACTCGCTGCGCGTGGCCTTCGATCGCGATCCAGTGTCGCTGCTTTGACCTGCCGCGGCCGGTAGCCCCAGGCTAGCTTTAGTGGTGCCCACATTTCTTCATCCAGACCTGACGGCGCCCAAGTTCGCTGGCGCCCCTGATGCGCGCTTCGTGCCCGCGCCCGCCGACGGTGTGCTCCCCGAAGGCTTCTTTTCGACGACGAATCTCCCCACTTACGTCCGCATCAAGGGCGAGTGGCAGATGCCGCGCGAGCCGCGAATGGACGGCGTGCTGATGCTCGCGAAGGACGGCAAGCTGTGGATTCGCGAGATGCGCCGCGTGCGCAAGGACGAGTTGATAGCCGTCGGTGGAGCCGAAGATGGCAGCGAGGGGATTCTCGTCCACGCGCAGGCCTTCCTGGGCGGCGCCGAGGAGGGCGAGTTCAAGTTCATGTCGAGCGAGGTCTCGCGCGAGAAGCCCATCGACTATGCGTTGATGGCGCACCTGCTGATCGAGGAGCGCGATCGCAAGGGATATCCGATCTGGGTGACGGGCCCTGCGCTCGTGCACTCGCGTGCGCGCGCGGACATGACGTGGTTCATCCAGAATGGCTTCGTCGGAGCGCTGCTCGCTGGGAACGCGGTGGCGGTGCACGACATCGAGACGTCGATTTTCAATACGACGCTCGGGATGAACTCGCAGGGCGGCTCGACGCAGGGCGGGCACGGGCTGCACATGCGCGCGATCAATCGCGTGCGCGCGGCGGGCTCGATCGAAGCCGCAGTGGCGAATGGCACGATCACGGATGGGATCATGCACGCATGCGTCGTGAACAAGGTGCCGTACGTGCTCACGGGCTCGATCAGGGACGACGGGCCGCTGCCCGGTGTGCTGAACGACATGACGGAAGCGCAGGACGCGATGAAGGCGCACACGATCAAGGCGACGATGGCGATCCTGGTCGCGACGGCGCTGCACGCGATCGCAACGGGGAACATGCTCCCGGCATTCGTGACGGAGCCGGACGGCACGCTGCGCGAGCTGCCGACGATCTGCGTCGACTCGTCGGAGTTCGTGGTGAGCAAGCTGAAGGATCGCGGCACGCATCAGGCGTTCGGCGTCGTGACGAACGCGCAGGACTTCATGCACATCCTCAAGCTCTACGTGGAGCGCGAGCTCGATGCGCGCGGCGCGGAGTCGCGGCGCGCGAGTGGCGCAGCGGCGGCGACGAAGTGAGCGCGCGATGAAGAAGATCGTCGCGGAGGGGCGTGAGCGCTTTTTGCGAGAGATCGCCGAGCAGCTGCCGGTGGATCGAATCGAGGAGCTGCATCTGTTCGCGTCGATTCGGCAGGGCGGGAACGAGAGCGCGATCGCGGTGGTCGCGCTGCGTCCCGAAGTAGAGGCGGAGGGAAGTGAGGCGCGCCGTACTGTGTTTCGGGCGCGCTATCGCCTCGCGCTCAAGGGGACGGAGCGCGGGAAGTGGGAGATGGACATCATCGAAGAGGCCGACGCGCCCACGGTGACGGTGGAAGAGGTCGTGCGCGGCGTGCTCGATCGCGCGGGGGATGCTGAGGAGCCGGAGCGGCTGAGCGCGGAGGATCTGCGCGCGATCGTGGCCGATGAGCCGTGGAGCTCTACGAGCGGCTGATTAGGGGCCGCATCCGTCTCGTCGTTGCGGATTTCGAGAGGCGCTCATAGATATTGACGAACGGCGCCGGTGCGCCGCCGAATCGGAGATCGTACTCCTGAACACTTCGGAGGTCGAAGTGCACCGTATCTCGTTCGTCGCGGCGTTGGGTCTCTCTGCTAGTTTCGCTGCGGCAGCCCTCCCCGCACAGTCGATCGATGGGCATTCTATTCAGTTCGGCGTGATGGGCGGCCGCACGAAACCCGTCGGAGATCTGTCCTCCGCGGCAAATAACGATTGGAATTTCGGCGGGCTCGTGATGTTCGGCGCGCCGGAGTCGACACTGCGGTTTCGCCTGGATGGACAGTGGCAACAGATTGCGGGGAAGACATCCGGGGGCGCTCTCCTCTGTGTTCCCTGCGCGCACTTTGCCTACGCGCGAGATTATCGCGTGCTCGACGCGACGGCGAACGCCGTGGTGAACACTGCGATATCGCCATCGACGAGGCTGTACCTGATCGGTGGGCTTGGCGTCTACGGCGCCCGCGGAACGGACATCGTGATTCAGGACGAGCTGCACGTTCGCCAGAGCTCGACCGTCACGCGCTTCGGTCTCAACGGTGGCGCAGGCGTGAGCTTCAAGATGGGACATCACTCCGGATTCGTCGAAGCGCGGTATCACAATCTGTTTGGGAGTAATGCCTTCGAAAGCAATGGGATTACGGGCGACACGCCCGGCAGCTTCCAGTTCATCCCGATCAACGTCGGCATCGTCTTTTAGAGAGAGTCGATGACGAGAAGAGGCCCTCGATCGCGATGCGGTTGGGGGACTTTCTTTTTTTCGCATCCGCCACCCCAAATACGAGCCCTTAACCCGGATATGTCCGGTTCCTCCCGTCGATTACGATCAACCAAACGTGAGCCACAACCATGTCACACCGATTCCGCAACGGGCTCTTCGCTGCCGCGGAGCTAGCACTCAGCCCCTTTCTCCCTTTGTTTTAGATGCCAACCGCATCGCCGTTCAAGGATCTATCCAGTCGCCGGGCGCCCGTGTCCACCGAATTCAGAGATCGAGTCCAGGTAACACTCGGTGACGCCTTCCAGATCGAGCGCGAGCTCGCACCTGGGGGAATGAGCCGGCTATTTCTCGCGGCCGAGCGTTCGCTCGATCGCCGCGTGGTGGTGAAGGTGCTCCCGGAGCTCGCGACCGAGGCCAGCGCCCAGCGCTTTCAGCGCGAGATGCTCGTCACCGCCAAGCTGCAGCACGCGCACATCCTCCCCGTGCTCACCGCCGCCGCGCGCGACGGGCTGCTCTACTACGTCACGCCATTCGTCGCCGGCGAATCGCTTCGCCAGCGGCTCACGCTGCACGGCGCGCTCCCCATCGAGGATGTGGTGCGCGTGCTTCGCGAGGTCGTCGACGCGCTCGCCTTCGCGCACGCGCTCGGCGTCGTGCATCGCGATCTCAAGCCAGACAATATCCTGATGCAACACGGCCACGCCATCCTCGCCGACTTCGGCATCGCGCGCGTGGTCGAGCAGGCGACACGCGGCGATGCCGCCGGTCCGCTCACGGAGATCGGCCTCGCCGTCGGAACGCCCGGCTACATGGCGCCCGAGCAGCTGCTCGGCGAGCCCGATGTCGACGGTCGTGCGGACCTCTATGCGATGGGCGTCGTGGCCTATGAGATGCTGGCGGGGCATCCGCCCTTCCCGCACGCGTCGGCGCAGGAGCGGCTGATCGCGCATCTCACGGTGCCGCCCGAGCCGATCACGAAGTACAGACCGGAGACTCCCGCGCTTCTGGCGAGCATCGTCATGCGATGCCTCGCCAAGAGTCCGGACGATCGGTGGCAGTCGGCCGCGGAGCTGATCCCGATGCTGGACGATCGCGAGACGTCGATGAGTAGCGCCTCGATCTCGAGGTTCGGCGCCGAGAGCGCCGCCATCGCGGCGAGGACGCTGGCCGACGCGAGCGCGGGTGCCGCCCTGAGCACGGGGCTGCTCGCGTTTGAGCGATGCGAGTGGCCGGAGGCGTTCGCTGCACTCACTGAGGCCGATGCCGCAGGGACTCTCGACGCGGGCGAGCTCGTGGCGCTCGCCGAGGCGGCGTGGTGGATCGGCAAGATCGACGAGTGCATCCGCACGCGCGAGCGCGCGTACGCGAAGTATCTCGACGCGGGCGACCTGCGTCGCGCGGCGGGCGTCGCGATGAACGTTGCGGAGGATCACTTTCACAAGCTGTCGCGCTCCGTGGCGCATGGATGGCTGCAGCGTGGCGAGCGTCATCTCTTCGGGCTGCCAGAATCTCCCGAGCACGGGTGGATGTCGCGGGTGCAGGCAATGCTTGCGCTCGATGAGGAGCGCGATCTCGAGAAGGCGTGGGCGCACACGCAACGGGCGATCGAGATCGCGCGCAACCACAACGATCGCGACCTCCAAATGCTCGCGTTGCAGGATGGCGGCCGCATTCTCGTTTCGCAGGGGCGCGTTGCCGAGGGGATGGCCGCGATCGATGAGGCGATGGCCGCCGCGACGAGCGGACAGCTCGGGCCGCGCACATCGGGGCGCGTCTTCTGCAACATGATGAGCACGTGCGAGAAGCTCGCCGACTACCAGCGCGCGAGCGAGTGGAACGAGGCTGCGCGTGACTGGTGCGTGCCGCATGCGCAGTCGGGGTATCCCGGCATCTGCCAGGTGCACCGCGCGCAACTGCTGCGACTGCGCGGCTCGTGGGAGGAGGCCGAGGCGGAGGCGCGTCACGCATCGGAAGAGCTCGAGGATTTTCTGAGCGATGCCGCGTCGCAGGCGTACTACGAGCTCGGCGAGATTCGACTGCGTATGGGTGATCTGAGCGGCGCCGATGACCTGTTCAGTCGCGCGCACGAGATGGGGCACGATCCGCTGCCAGGGCTCGCGCTGCTGAGGCTTGCGCAGGGGGAAACGGAGAGTGCGCGTGCGCTGCTCGATCGCGCGCTCTCCGATCCACTGCTCTCGAGACTCGATCGTGCGAAGCTGTTGCCGGCGCAGGCGGAGGTCGCGCTAGCGTGTGCTGCGCGGGAGACATCGCGCGCGGTGGCCGACGAGCTTGCGGCGATCGCCAAGGATTACGGCTCGCCGGCGCTCGTCGCGCGCGCGGCGCTGGCGCGGGGGCTCGTGGAGCTGGGCGAGGGGCAGCCGATTGGCGCCGCGATTCACTTTCGTCGCGCGTGGAAGCTGTCGAAGGACAGCGATTTTCCGTATGAGGCCGCGCGCGCGAGAGTTCTGCTCGGGCAGGCGTATCGAGATTCGGGGAACAAGGAAGATGCGAAGCTCGAGCTGCGCGCGGCGCTGGGCGCGTTCCAACGACTCGGTGCGGCGGAGGATACGCGGCGCACGAAGGTGCTGCTCGAGGCGTGAGCGCTGAAAGGCGCAAATCAAAAGTGCCGCTCAAATGTCGAGCGGCACTTTTTGGCATCTGCGCTGCGCGAGGAGCTAGTGCCAGCTGTAGCTCACTCCGGTGTGCAGGAGCATGTCGACCTGCCTGCCGCGCTCCGACAAATTCGGGTCCGTCGCCGCGGTGCCGCGGATGTTCAGGTTGTAGATCAGCGACGTGAGGCCCAGGTCTGCACTGAGGCCACCGCGAATGCGGATGGCAGAACCGACGCTCGCCACGGCGCCGTAGTCGACGGGCTTTCCGAACGGCGCGTAGGTCAATCCGCCGTGCTGGATCGCGCCGCCACCGGCGCCCAGCCAAACGCGCGCGCGGCTCGCATCTCCCGTCACCCGAAAGAGCATCTGCGCTGTTCCGGTGGAGATGCGCGCGGAGGTGGTGGGAGCCTCACCTTCGGGCGTCGCTCCGCCGCCGACCGTGCTCGATGTCGTGGTTGCCGCGAGCTGAAGGCCCACACGCGGCGCGACCCAGAGTCGAAGCTCTCCCCCGATTGCGGAGCCCGATAAATCGCTCGGCCCGTGGGGCAGATTCGTCCAATACACCGGCGCCGGCCTGAAATTGCCCATGGGTGAATAGAGCCCGATCGACGCGCCGACCTCCACTTTCATCTGCGCCACAGCGGCGCTCGCGCTCGCGATGGTGGCGATGGCGATTGCGAGTGCACTCCGACTGACGTGGCGGGTCATGGACACGCACCTTGCTGAGGTGTGCCTGACCATAGGTTCGGATTGTGAGAAGCGCAACGGCCAGAATCGTCTGGCGACGTTACCGCGGTCCGTAACGTCGTCGCGTCACGGCAGTAACGCGCCGTCCCGATCTTGCTCGCATGGGACCCGTTACCCCCTCAGCGCCGTGATGAACTCCATGAGAAAAGCCGTTTCGCTCGTTGTGATCGCCGCACTGCTCGTCGCGGTCGCGTGCAGAAAGCCCGATTCGGCCGCGTCGGCCGTGTCGGCGGCTCCAGCTGCTCCCGGAGCCACCGCACCGCCGGCGGCGGCAACGCCTTCCGGGATCCCGCCCTCGCTGGCTAAGCTCACGCCAAATGAGCTCAAGTGGGGGATCTCGCCCACGCGGAACGACAAGGTCACGTATCAGCCCGACGTCATCATCATGGAGCACGGTTCCGACGCCGTGCGCGCGATGGCGACCAACGGGATGACGTGGACGATCGACGCGACTGCGCCGGGCGCCGATCAGATCGCGGTCGACAAGATCCTCTTCGCGACGGGTCGGGTGATGGGGCGTGTGCTCAAGGTCGATCACACGCCCACGGGGCTCGCGGTGACGCTCGGCCCCGTCGCGATCACGGACGTCATCAAGGACTGCAACATCAAGTCCGATCAGCCGATCGACATCGGGTCGGCGGTTGTATACACGGCGGCGGATTTCCCCGGCGCAACGACAACGGATGAGCCGGAGGCGACCGGGCTCGCCGAACCGGAGGTGCCGTCGTTCTTCGCGTCGTACCGCCCGCAGGCGCAAGCAGCACCCGACATCCCGGGATTCGGCACGCCGACAGAGCTGTTGATGGGCGACTTCCACGTGATCCCCGTGTGCTGCGGCGGGCTCGGCATCACGCTGCAGACGGACGCGAAGGGTGTGAAGATGACCGCGACGGCCGCGGTCGAGCTCAATCATCCGAGCGTCCACTTCGCACTCGAGATTCGGGGCGGCACGATCTACACCGCGTTCGTGCAGCTGCAGGGAACGGCGGGCTTTCGCGTGCACTTCAGCGCGGGCACGGAGGTCGGAATCGCGGGCAACATCAAGCGGAACTTCTTCGTTCCGATCGACGCGTCGTTTCCGATCATCGGGGCGCCGCTTCCACTGTCGGTGGTGCTCCGCCAAACGCTCCGAATCGAGACGATCTTCACCGCGCAGAACGGCACGCTCGAGGCGACCGGCGAATACACGTTCGGCGGTGACTTCAAGGCAGGCAAGGAAAATGGCGGCGACTGGCGCGCGGATGGTCCCACGAGCGTGACCACGAAACAGAATCTCGCGAACACACTGGACGGAATGTCGCTCGGCGTGAACGGCTTGGTGTTCGCGTACGGCGCGAAGGTGATCGTCGGCATCGGCGCGTTCGGATTCGTGACCGGGCCGTACGTCGGCTACAACACCGTCATCGGTGTCAACAAGACATCGAGCATGCCCGGCGTATTGCCCTGCCAGTCGGGAACACTCAACACATCGATGCGCTTCGGCGTCGGCTATCAGATGCCGGAGCCCGTCGTGAAGGTGATCAACATCTTCATGCACGCACTCGGGATCAAGCCGATCAACAGCGAGGGTGGGATCGAAAAGGAGGAGGCATTGATCGACAAGACCGACTACGTGCCGGCGGGATGCAAGCCGAAGGAGGGGGCATGAACATGCGCATCTCGATGTTTGCGAGCTGTGCGCTCGCGTGCGGCTTCGCGCCTGTGGCAGCTGCGCAGGCGCCGACTGCGACGGTGCCGTTGGTGACGGGGCTCGCGGTGGTGGGATCGGTGCGGGAGCCCGCCGGCGACTACGAATCGGTGCGACGCGTGACGGGGATAGCCAGCGATCGCGTGGCGTTCGTGATCACTGCCGAGCGGCCGGGGCAGAAGGGTGAGGAGCCTCAGCAGATTCAGGCAAGTCGCACCGTGCTCGTGACGGATCTCAAGAGTGCGCACACGCTCAGGCCGCGCATCTCGAGCGGCATCAACGCTGAGGAGGTCTATCCATACTCTACCACGTCGCAGCTGTCGACGGCGGGATTGAATGAGCTTCGCACGACGGGGCACACGACGCTCACCTTCATCGATGATGGGACGGGCGGGGTCAACGCCGCGACTGCGGGTATTCTGGAAAAAATGATGGTTGCGGCGAGCGCCGGTGCGGTGTCCACCGACTCCGCGAGCAAGCTCGGAAAGATGGCGATCGACATGGGCGGCGCATCGTTCACGGTGAAGGGGACGATGTCGAGCGTCGAACCAGGAGTCGTGCCGCTTTCGATCCTGGTGAACAACGTCGTCACCGCCTTGCCGGCGCGACACTTTCGTGGAATGCTGACCGGTGAGGATGGAAACAGGAACGCGGACATGTACGTGCTCGACGATCCCGCGAATCCGATTTTGCTCCAGTTTCGTGTGGGCGAAGACTCGATGACCGTGGTGCGTATTGATTGGCCGAGTGCGAGCACAGCGAAGAGCATGGAGGCGGCGCTGGCGGCGCGGAAACCGGTGGACATCTACGGCATTTACTTCGCGTACAACAGCGCGGAGATCCGACCGCAGTCGGATTCGACGCTCGACGCGATTGCCGCGATGATGAAGCGCGATCCAACGTGGCAGCTCACGGTCACTGGGCACACGGACAACGTCGGCGGCGACGCGTCGAACTTGAAGCTGTCGCAGAAAAGGTCGGCGTCGGTGAAAGCGGCGCTCGTGGCGCGTGGGATCAGCGCGGCGCGGCTCGTCACGGGAGGGTCGGGATCGTCGTCGCCGAAAGCGACGAATGCGACGTTGGTGGGACGGGCGCAGAATAGGCGGGTGGAGCTGAGTCGACAGTGAGCGGCTGAGCGCTGCGAAGAATTCTCGATCGCCACGCGACCTCCGCGCACT
>Ga0208078_1000113_pt1 | contig 22894 bp, 19 predicted proteins | sample NGESurdeep072012_3_FD_184468 | JGI IMG/M metagenome (GOLD analysis project Ga0208078, IMG submission 184468) | Arctic peat soil microbial communities from Barrow, Alaska - NGEE Surface sample 53-2 deep-072012 (SPAdes) | ecosystem: Environmental > Terrestrial > Soil > Wetlands > Peat ...
GTTTCGATAGGGGCAAACTGCCGTTGCACACGGCAGAGACCTGCGCTCCCAAGCGTAAAGCTTGAGTCATACGTGTAAGCCGCTCTTGACCTTATGCGGACATACCCCCAATATGGGCGTCCGCGAGTTAGGGAGTCGCGCGACGGAGAGTGCATGGCGCAGATGGACCCAAGTGCAACAAAATCCGCATCAGCTTCGGATAGCTTCCAGGATTACTCGCCGTTTTCCTCGGCGGCAAGTCCAGGCGGAGGCGGTCGAGCAAGCGACGGCGCCGCTCCTCAATCAGCCCCGCTCTCCCTGACCACCAGCTGCTCTCTCGTCCGTGCTCTCGAGCTGGCCGCCGACCGGACCGCGACGACTATCGCGCACGGGACGAAGCAAACGCGCCGCGAAGTTCGGGAACGCCTCAACGAGGTCGTCACCTGGTTGATCGCGGGCCTCCGCAACAACGCTCTTGACTCGGCACCAATCCCTCCTGTCATCGCGCGCGAATACGTTTCCTCGTTGAAGGTGAATTTTCTCTCGGAGCTGGCGGTGACGCCGGACCTGAACGCCAACGAGGTCGTGCTCACGCTGATCAAGCTCGATGAAGCAGAGGACGCGTGGAGGCGGACGGACCGGGGCAAGTTCATCTCTCGGCTGACTGGTGCGGATTGCGCGGACGCGGTGGTGGCCATCGCCCACGACATTCGTTCTCCCCTCTGCTCGATCCTTCTTCTCGTCGACGCGCTCCGCCGCGCCGAAAAGTCTGCGCCAAATCCAATCAGGGAGCGGCAGCTCGGACTCATTTACGGGGCCGCATTCGGACTGAGCACGACGGTTTCAAATCTCATCGGTGCCGCGCGCGGCGACGGTGTGGTGCAAGGGCAGCCGATGCCCTTCTCCGTCAGCGAAACCATGCATTCCGTGGCCACGATCGTGCAGCCAATGTGCGAGGAGAAAGGCATTCCTCTCGGAGTCGAATTCCCCGAAAATGACGCGCGAGTCGGGCACGCATCCGCGATCCAGCAGGCGCTGCTCAATCTCGCTTCCAACGCGCTTCGCTACACGGACGCGGGCTCGGTCGCGATGGGTTGCAGCGAACTTTCGGCGGACCGGGTCGAGTTCTGGGTCGAAGATACTGGTCCCGGCATACCGGACGACGTGCTCGAGAGACTGTGCTACGGGTTCCCACCCGAGGGCGTGAAGCTTCGGTTCTCGAGCGCCGGTCTCGGGCTCGCGATCGTGCGCACTCTTGTAGAGGCCATGGGGAGCACGCTGCAGGTCGACTCCGGCGTGGAAGGAACGCGATTCTCGTTCGTTCTCTCGCTCCCCGTAATGCAGTAGGACACTTCGAAGGGCAGCAGAACGGGCCCGGTTCTGTTGCGTTTTGTCAAACTGTGCTTCGACTAAGTCATTATAGGGAAACAAGTTAACCGTTTCGGGCCTCCTCAGAGCCCAATCCAGGGCCCCGGCGCTGGTAACCCGGCCTCGCCTCGGTCGTCTCCCCCAATAAGACTCACGCTCAGCCTGTACGCGGCCCCAGGCCCGGACAGGTTAGCACCTCCGAAAACCGGCAAACCCACCGAAAGGTGGCGACGCAAAGCCACGAGGCTAAAGCGCTGATCAGGCGCCATGCCAGTCGAGCTACCGAAGAGGAGCCTCGATGCAACTGACCCAGGAACGTCCGCCTCTTGCTTTGATTGCGTGCGGCGACGATTGGATGAGCAGGGCGTTGGAGAGCGTTTTTCAACAGCACGGGTACGTCGTCGCGCACACTCGATCGGGCGCGCAAACCATGGAGCTGGCGCGTCTGGCCAATCACGATCTCCTGGTACTCGACGAATCCCTCGCCGATGTGAAAGCGATCGACGTCTGCCGAGCCATTCGAGAGGGCGACCACTTCGATCACTCCGTACCAATTGTGATCACTTCCCCCACACCCGCCGATCCCCGCGCCCGCATGGCGGCCTTCAGCGCGGGCGCCTGGGAATACTGCAGTCATCCAGTCGATCTCGAGCCGGTTTTTGTCAAGCTCGAGACATTCCTTCGCGCACGCAACGAGCTCGTCATTGCCCGCGCCGAAGACTTCGTCAATTCCACAACCGGCCTCTACACGTCGTTCGGTCTGCGCCAGTTGGCCGGAAAGCTCGGCGCGCGCGCCCTCAGGAAACACGAATCGTTTGCATGCCTCGCGTTCGCGCCCCAGGTCCACGATCGCGAAGTGGGATCGAGCATGTTGTGGAAGGAAAGTCCAGTCGGCTTCGCCGACGTTGCCCACGTTTTCCGCGAGCAGAGCCGGCAGTCGGACGTCGTCGGTCACGCAGGTGAGTTTCGGCTCGCGATTCTGGCGCCGGATACCGACGCCGCGGGCGCGGGACTACTGGTTGCCCGCCTGCAGCGAGAGCTCGACCGGGCATCAAAGAACAAAACCATTGCCGGTCAGGTTCGCCTTCGCGTAGGCTACTCGGCGGTGTCGGATCTGGCGGCGTCGAAAATCAACGTCCCCGAGTTGGTGCACCGCGCGGAGAGCGCTCTCGATCACGCACCAATCCAGGGTGACAATAGCGCCGTCGTCAGCTTCGACGACCTTCCGATATACTGAGGCAAATCGCGCTGCGCCCCGAGCCCGGAACCGGGGCGAGGCTTGGACCGAGAAAAGTTGCAGAGAGTGGAGCGTACAGGGATCGAACCTGCGACCTCCTGGTTGCAAACCAGGCGCTCTCCCAGCTGAGCTAACGCCCCTCAACGGGAAATATAGACGAACACGTGTCGCGCCGACAACGCGCGTTGCTCGCGCGCGTGCGGCGGGAGCTACGGCGGCTGTGCATCGTATGCTCGCTACTCGTGCGCCGGCAACGGCTCCATCGTGCGCGGGTCAACGGGTACCTGCACCTCGTCGCGGTAGGGCGAAGTCATGAGCAAGACGCGCATGCGCGGGAATGCATCCATGAACGAGAGATAGCAAAAGCCCCAGATGCCGAGCAGGCCAGCGGTGACGCCGAGCTCCCAGATGCCAAATGGGATATTTCCGACAACGCCGTAGATCGAAGGATAGACCTCGAGGTAACGGTGCATCCAGAGACCAAGCACCGTCGACGCCGCAAAGAAAACCATCGTCGGGAGAAAAACCTTAGCTGCGCGCGAGAGCAGCCCAAAAAAAGGAAGGACGAACATCAGGGCAACGGTGATCAGCGTCGGAATGCGCCAGCCTTCAATCAGCCGCAGCCGCATCCAATGCGTCTCCTCGCCCAGGTTGCCGTACCAGATCACCAGGTATTGGCCAAAGGTGAGGTAGCCCCAGAACGCGGTGAAGGCGAAACAGAGCTTGCCCAGATCGTGGAAATGCTTGTCCTGAATCAGATCGTAACGCTCGAGGTACCTGCGCCAGGCCATGACAATCAGTGTCCAGCTGGCGAGCGCCGTGACCCATGCTCCCATGAAGAACCACCAGCCGTACATCGTGCTCTGGAAGTGCGGGTCGAGCGACATGGACAGATCCCACGACAAAAGAATCCACCCGAACGCGAACGCGAACCCGAGGAACACGGCGAGCTTGCCCTGTAGAGAGTGCGTCGAGTGAAGCTCGCGTCTCTCGTCCCGGTATCCCTTTCGCATCCGCTCGCGAAGTCCGCGCGCCCATTTTGCGCCCGACTCGGGAAGGATTCCCACGTCCAATCTTACCGACGTGTAGATGTACCAAACGCTCAGCAGCGTGATGATGGCGTAGACGACAATCACCCGCGTGAAGAAGAAGGGCGGATTCAGCCACACGCGCTTCTCCGGAATCTCCGGCACGTGGTTCGACCACCAGAAGATGTGGTGACGCCCCACCAGCAGGGCGAGAAGCAGCACGAACGCAACAGGCAGAAACGCGGCGTATCCTTCGAGGAACCGGATGATCGGCCTCGACCATCTGGCGGTCGTGATCCGTTGCACCGCAACGAACATCACACCCGCAGACGAGATCGACGTGAAGTACAGCCAGTTGACGAGCAGCGCCTGCCAGACTCGATCTGGATCGACGAACAGGCCGATGACGAAGACGATGAGACCCAGACCCGCCAGCACGAGTGCGATCGTCTTGAGGATTGGCGGCGTGGGCCGATCGATTCCCACAAGCACCTCATCTCTGCTCGGGTTGTGGGCCTCGTGCGTGCTCAACGAATCCTCCGTGCGCGTGCGCTGTCAGTCTTCGCTTTCACGGAATCGGCGCGCGTGTGCCCCGCCGTGTCGGACGGCGCGGCAGCAGAAAGCCCTTGCTGGTTCGTCGTGCCCGCCGTTCCCTGCTGGCCACCCTTCAACAAACTGCGCGGATTGAAAAACGGAGCCGGCTCGGTCGGTCCCATTCTGGTGGGACCAGGAACCTTATCCCCCGTCACGCCGGGCGGAGCAAGTGGTCCGACTGCCACCGTCTTCCCGCTCACGCCCTGCAGCGCTCTCACGTAGTTCACGACGTCCCAGCGGTCCATCTCTTCGATCCTGTTGTACGGGGGCATGAGGCCGCGCCCGTTCCGGATCATTCCGAAGATGTATCCATCGGAACGGCCCTTGGTCAAATCCATCGTAAGATTGATCCCCGGCATCCCGAACTTCGTCGCGGGGCCATCGCCCATCGCGCGCTCTCCGTGACAGACGGCGCAATTGATCTGAAAGTATTTCCTGCCGTTGGCGAGGGAAGAATCAGACGCAGGCGTTGGATTCTTCAGCGCGGCCATCGAATCGATCGTCGCCGGGAACGCCCCGTACGAGACCTGAAATCCCGCGACCGCCGTTCCATTCGTTGGAACCGACATCTGCGGATTTCCGCGCGACGGAGTGAGCGTGTCCTTCACCACTTCCCAGGTCGAGATCGATGGCTGGCGCTTGAAGTCGCTAAACCACTCGCACGCGGTCAGCGTAAACGGTATCGCTAGAACGAGCACGCGCATCGCGGCACTGACGCGGGACTTCTTAGCGCTCAAGCCGCACCTCCACTGCCCCGTGCTCGCGCAGAAGCTCCTCGGCAGTCCTCGCATTTTCCGGAGAACACTCGACCCAGACTCCGTACTCGCCATGACTGAAACGCGGATCGTATCCCACCATCATCGTGAGCCGGGGGATGCGCGAATTGATGAAAAGCCCCGCGACTGTAGACAGCCCTCCGACGAGCACCATCACCTCGAAGCCGAAGATCGTGTACGGCACCCACGACGCGATCGGCTTGCCGCCGACTACGAGCGGCCAAAAGTCGGAGACCCAGATCGCGATCCAGTAGCCGAACGTCACGCCCAGCAAACCACCGATCAACGTGTAGCGTCGCACCGAGCTCGGCGGCGCTCCGATCGCTTGCTCGAGCTCGTGACGGGGCGTCGGAGTGTAGACGCGGATCGCGCCGATGCGGTTTTCCTTGAGCGCTTCGATCGCGCTCACCGCGGCGTCCAGCTCGTGGAATGCACCAAGGACGCCGCGCATCAGGAGAATTCCCCCGGCGTATCCGCCTCGTACTCGAAATGTCGTCCGGCCGGATCGATTCCGTGCGGATGCGCCTTTCTGAGCTTGGGCGGAACGATCTCCTTCACTTCCGAAATCGCGATCACAGGCAGTTGCTTGATGAACAGCAGGAACCACATCGAGAACCAGCCAAAGCTTCCCGCAAGGATCGCGTAGTCCACCCAGGTCGGGCGATAGCTGGTCCACTGCCATGGCTCGAATTCGTGCGACAGCGAGGGCACGACAATCACGAAGCGCTCGAACCACATGCCGATGTTGATCGTGAACGAGATGATGAAGAGCCAGGCCGGGGTTCTCCGCAGCTTCTGCGAGAAGAGCGAAAGCGGAAGCACCATGTTGCAGGTGTACAGGATCGCCGACGCCCACCACCACTGTCCCCAGATTCGATTGGCGAAGAAGGCCTTCTCGAATTCATTGCCGCTGAACCACGCCACGAACCATTCGTTCATGTAAGCGCAGCCGACTAGGAGCGACGTGAACAGCGCCAGCTTGGCCGCCGCGTCGAGGTGGTTGATCGTGACGTAGTGCTTGAGCCCGAAGAACTTTCTGAGTGGGATGATGATCGTGAATACCATCCCGATTCCCGAGAAGATCGCGCCGGCGACGAAGTAGGGGGCGAAAATCGTGGTGTGCCATCCCGGCACAAGCGACATGGCGAAGTCGAAGGACACGACCGAGTGCACCGACAGAACCAGCGGCGTCGAGAACGCGGCGAGGAAGAGGTACGCGCGCGCGAAGTGACGCCATTCGCTGTCGGTGTTCCGCCACCCCAGCGAGAGCACGCTGAAGATCCGCTTTCTCATCGGACTGATGTTCTCGCGGTCGCGCAGGACCGCGATGTCCGGTATCAGGCCGACGTACAGGAAGGTGCTCGAGATCGTGAGGTAGGTAAGAATCGCGAACACGTCCCACACCAGTGGACTCTTGAACTGCGGCCAGATGTAGCGCCAGTTGGGATACGGAATCAGCCAGAAGAACTTCCACGGGCGGCCGAGGTGGAGAATTGGAAAGAGCCCCGCCGTCATGACGGCGAACACGGTCATCGCCTCGGCGCACCGATAGATCGTCGTGCGGAATCCGGCGCGGAATAGATAAAGGATCGCCGAGATGAGCGTTCCGGCGTGGCCGATACCGACCCAGAAGACGAAGGTGATGATGTACACGCCCCACATCACCGGCGGGTTGTACCCCGCGACGCCGAGCCCGCTGTAGATCTGGTACATCCACGCCGCGATCCCGATGAGCAGGAAGAACACGGCAACGCCAAGTCCAATGAACCACGCGACTGTTGGGTGAAGCGTGCCGACGATCTCGCGATCGACCTGCTCGTAATCCTTTACCGCCGGCAACTGAACGTCTGCCGTGGCGATGTTCGGCCGGCGTGGCTCGTCGCGCGCGGGTAGCGGTTGCGTGAGAGTCGCCATCGCTATGCGCCTCCGGAACTGGAAGGCGCTGGATGCATCACCTTCTTCAAGTAGACGACCGCCGTAAATGTGTTGAGCTCTTCGAAGACATGGTACGCCCTCGCATCCTTGGCGAGCTGCGTGACCGTCCAGCTCTCATCGGCCGCGTCACCGAACACGATCGCGCGCGACGGACAGCCCGCCGCGCACGCGGTGGTGAACTCGTCCGGCTTGAGCGGGCGCTTTTCGGCAGCAGCGCGATTTTCCGCCTCGCGGATCCTCTGCACGCAGAAGGTGCATTTCTCCATCACGCCCTTTCCGCGCACGGTGACATCGGGATTCAGCTGCCAGTTGAGCGGCTCAGGGAACGCGTACTGCGGGCGCGCCGGCTCGCCGTAACCGAACCAGTTGAAGTATCGAACCTTGTACGGACAGTTGTTGGAGCAGTAGCGCGTGCCGACACAGCGATTGTACACCTGCACGTTCAGGCCATCGGGCGAATGGTAGGTGGCATAGACCGGGCACACCGGCTCGCACGGCGCGTTGCCGCACTGCTGGCACATCATCGGCACGAAGCGCGTGTCGAAATCGGCGCCGCCGTCTTCCCCGCCCTCGTAGTACCGCTCGATGCGGATCCAGGCCATCTCGCGACTGCGAAGGAGGTTCGCGCCGAAGCCGGTGCGGTCGGGAAGAATTTTTCCTACCTGCCAATCGGCGCCGACGGTTGGGATGTTGTTCTCGGCGTAGCAGGCGCTTACGCACGCCGCGCATCCGGTGCAGCGCGCAAGATCGACCGTCATCGCCCAGCGGCGCTTGGCCATGCCGCTCCAGTGATTCGGATCGTACATGCCCTTGTCCTTCGATTTCGGATCGCCTTGCTCGCCCTGAGCATCGTTCGCGACCGGAGAGCGGAGACCGGGGAGGAATTGGTGCGGCGCGTCTCCGGGCATTTCCTCGCCCTGCTCAGCACCTGCCGGATGGTCTCCCGCGGGAGCCTCGGTTCCGGCGTTCGCCGCAACCTCCGCCACGTTCGAAGCCCCCGTATCATGGCCGGGTCGTCCCGCCTGAAGATCCGCTATCGCGATCGCCTGACCGATTCCGCGCCCGTGCTGGCGCGCCGATCCTTCGGTCGTGACGATCTGCGCATAGCCACCTGCCTTCGAGACGTTCGCCTTGGTCGAGACGAACGCCACTCCTCCGGCGCGGTCTTCGGCCAGCGGTAGAATCTCGAGCGGATTGAATCCCGCCTTCGCGTATCTGCCGGCGTGCGTGTGGCCTCGACCAGTTCCGATGGCGACGGTGTCGCGCTGCGTGCCCGGGTACCGGAGCACCGGCAGTGTCAGGCTTCCCGCCGATGTCTGCACGGTGACGAGATCACCGTTTGCCAATCCCATCTTCTCCGCGGTCGCGGGATTCATCTCGGCGACTGTCTGCCAGCAGATTTTCGTGACGGGATCGGGAATTTCCTGGAGCCACGGCTTGTTCGCGCCGCGCCCATCGCCAAGGAACGGGTGCGGATAGACCACGAGGTACATGTTGCCGCTCGATTGGTCGATCGGCGGCGCGGTACGCACCGCCGGAACAGGACGCGCGGTCGTTGGCTCGCCGAGTGACCCCGACGCGATCCCGCGCGGAAGAGCGGCGGCGAGCCCGGCGGCGCCCCCTGGGAAGCGGCCTATCAACCAGCTCCGGTAGTCGGTCATTGGATAGCGCGCCGCGCTCCCAGGATCTTTCTTCGCCGCGGCGATAAGCACATCCGATGTCGCGCGAGTATCGAACACCGGATCCATCGTCGGCTGCTGCAGAGAGATCGTCCCGCGAACCGGCTCGGCGTCTCCCCACTGCTCGAGCGTGTGATGATCGGGAAGAATCAGATCGGCCAGCTCCGACGTTTCGTCCGGATAGCTCGAGAAGCTCACCTTGAACGGCACCTTCGCCATCGCGGCCGCAAATCCCACCGACTTCGGAAGCGCGAATGCCGGATTGGCCCCGCGCACCATCAGCAGCGGGACGCCGCCGGCGTTCATGCGCTCGGCGAGAGCGCGCAGCTCCGCCGGCGCCGCCATTCGATCGAAGCCCAGGTATCCTTCGTTCGGTTTGATCGTGACCCCGACACTGCCGCGCGACTGATTGAGAGCGTTCGCGGCGAGGGCGACTTCCAATCCATCCACGCCGCCACCGCCCGCGATCACCATGCTCGAGGTCGCCGCGGCGAACTCACGGGCAAAGGCAGCAAGCACAGGTGCGCTGACTCCCGTTGCCTGCGCGGCCGCCTCGGCCGGAAGCTGGCCCGCGAGCATGCGCACGATCGCCATCTCGCTGCCGGGGCGGCAATCGATCCACTGGTCGGCGTTGAGACCCGTGAGCGAGCGGCGAGGTCCTACATAGATTAGCCGCGGGCTGTTGTCGTGATCGGCGCGCGCATCGGCGAAATCGAGCTGCTGCGGCACCATCGCGCCCCAGCTGTCGAGGAAATCCGCGCCAATCGAAACAACCAGTCTGGCGGCGTGGAAATCGAGCCGTGGCCACGCGACTCCATAGCTCTGTCGGTTTGCGGCGATCACCGCGTGATCGGCACCCGCATCGTAGCTGAGATGAGCTGGCATTCCGAAGCCAGCGAGCCAGGTGTCGAGGAATCCGGGAAAACTTCCCGACTCGTGCTGGTTGACGAAGACCGCGTTTCCCGCGCCCCCGCGGCTCCGCGTCTCTCCCAGCTTCTGCGCGAACAGCTGCAGCGCTTCGTCCCAGCCCACGCTCTGGAGCTGTCCGTTGCGCCGCACCATCGGCCCGCGGTAGCGATCGGGATTGTAGAGACCTTGCAGTGCCGCCTGTCCGCGGGCGCAGAGCGCGCCGCGATTCACCGGGTGATCCGGATTGCCCTCGAGCTTGATCGTGCGTCCGTCACGCGTCTCGGCGATGACACCGCACGCGGCGGAGCACTCGCGGCACGTCGTCGCGTAGTAGGTGGATACGCCCGGTACCGTTTGATCCGGTGAAACGAGATATGGAATGAGCCTCTCGACTTTCTCGGAAGTGCATCCCACCATCGCGGTGGCGGCGGTTCCGACGCCCAGCACTTTGAGGAATTCGCGGCGCTTCACTCCGTTCGGAGCGGTGCCTGTGGGCGGCGAAGCTTCTGGCTCGTTGCTCATCCGACTAGTAGTGGCACGAGCTGCAGTCGTATCTCGCGCGGAAGGGCGGATTCGACTGTCCGATGTGACAGTTGACGCACCAGCCCATGTTGAGCGACGACGCCTGGTAAACCTGCTTCATGTTCTGGATCTGGCCGTGGCACGTCTGGCACGTCACGCCCGCGTTTACGTGCCGCATGTGCGGGAAGTGAACGTACTCCGGCAGCTTGTGGATGCGGACCCATGGCACCGGCTCTTTCTTGTTCCAGTACGCGGCGAGCTTCTGAATTTCCGCTTTGTTGCCTGGCGACGATCCGGTCACGACTTTGTGGCAACCCATGCATGTGCCGACCGCCGGGAGGCCCGGATCGAAAGACTTGTTGGCGGAAAAGTGGCAGTAGAGGCAGTTCATCTTCAGTGTGTCCACGTGCACCGTGTGGCGGTACGCGACCGGTTGCACGGGGCTGTTCCCTTCCGATGAAGAGGCACCGCTATACGCAGAGAGCATGGTGGCGAGCGCGGCGATGCATATGAACCCCGGCACCGCTAGCCATCTGCTTCGCAAGTTCATCCGCGAATGATTGTGTAAGGGAGAGTTAGTCGGTCGGGTTTGTGAAGATTTTCACAAGCTATCGACAGGCGGAAAAATGTTCGGACAAGCAATGTGGCGCAAGGTAGCTCTCACGGCTGCAAACCTCCGGCCTTTCCCTTAGTGATGCGGTCGATTGTTCGAATGATTTCGATAAAAATCGCGCGCAGGAGCGCAACCTCGCGCGAATCGGGGGCCGCTCGATAGAAGAGAGTGCGCACCGATCGCATGATGTGCTCGTGAAAACGCGTCTTGAAGAAGTCGACCGCATAGAGACCTCGCTCGGCGTCAGCGAAAAGCTGCTCGTATTCCTCAGCGGTTGCCGGCGGGGCGTCCTTGCGCGGTGGGGCGAGAGTCCGGGTGGAGTCGGCGGCAGAGAGGTGCAGCTCGTAGAGCGCGATCAGGACAGCCTGCGCGAGATTGAGCGAAGCATGCTCGGTCGTCGGGATCGTGACCACGACGTGGGCGCGGTCGAGGATCTCGTTGGGAAGTCCTTTGTCCTCTCTTCCGAATAGAAGAGCCACCGGACCGGTTCGAGCGGCGTCGAGAAGGTCGCCGCTCGCTGAGCGCGGCGTCGTGACTTCGCGCTTGGCGGCCCTCCGCCGAGCCGTGAACCCGGCGACGCGCACACACCCTTCGAGCGCTTCCTCGATCGACTCGCAGTTTCTGATGCGCTCTATGATGTCGCCGGTGTCATGGGCGATTCCTTCGAGTCGCCAGGGATCGTATTCCACCGAGCGAACAAGGTAGAGATTGCTGCAGCCCATGTTCTTCATCGCGCGAATCGTCGCGGCGATGTTGACGGGGTCCTGAGGCTCGTAAAGAACGACTCGTACAGCGGAGAGAACCGAGTCGAGCGCCGGGGGCGGCGCGCCGCGATCAGCGGTCCGAGTCACGTTGCCCGATGTGAAATGCCGCCCTCCCCTTCCGCGCCATCACGGAATGTGGAGGGCAGCATCGCGCCGAGGCAACGGGTCGGCGGCCGGGTGAAGTCCGTCTTTAGACGACCGGCCTGCCGGTGACGAGACGATAGATGATCACGATTACGGCGATGACGAGCAGGATGTGGATCAGCCCGCCACCCACGTGTACGACGAAGAATCCAAGAATCCAAAGGATGAAGAGAATTACCGCGATGGTCCAAAGCATGATGGCATCCTCGCAAGAAGTGAGTTACGCGCAGAGCGATGGTACGTGTCCGAGGCGTGGCGCGCATCCGAGATCCATCCGCGCGCTATGCCAGGGCACCCGGTGTACTATGGCAACCAGCATGCCTGAGCCCAGAAGTTGCCGCGGTTCAAAACAATTCACTCTGCGGAGCCACGTCGTACCGGACGCGTCCGGCGTCGATTCGGGCGAATGAAGTCAGTTTGTGGGCTTCGGTGGCGGAGTCGAGAATGTGGAGGACTGACACGCCGCGCGCGACGACCGCATCCGAGATGAGCGAGCGGTGGCACCGCCACGGCACGGCCTCGGCGCACATGATCACTGTGGGCTCGAGCCTGGCGAGCGCGAGAAGATCATCGAGCGCCTCCTGAAACTCGCGCGTCTCCATATAGTCGGCGTAGGCTCGGAAGCTCGCGTTTCGCCACAGCGTGTTGTGTGAGTCCCGGCGCCCGCGCCGCCTACCACCGAGTGACGGGAGATGGGAGTATCTGCCGCCCGCGTCGATGACGGCCCGCTCGAGACTTGGTCCGGAGAAGTGCGGGTATCGGGCTGATGTGGGGAAGGCGCGAACATCGACCAGATGTGTCGCGCCTTCTCTTGTCAGCAGCCCGAGAAACTGCTCGATAGATCGGGTCGAATGCCCGATCGTGTAGAGCCTATCGGGGTCCACGCTCCACGAAGCTTCCCCCCTCGACGCGGGGCGTGCCGGACGGGGGTGTGATTCCGGTCGATCCCGTCTGGTGCAGCGCCTGTCTGCCGAGGAGAATGCGCGTCGCTCTGACGTCGTGTCCCATGTCGATGAGAAGGAGCGCGAGGTCGCCGCTGCCCCACAGCAATCCAGCCATCACCACGAGGCGGCTCATCTCGCCCAGCAAGGTCGGGATCGAGCCGGTGCCCTGCACAACCAGTCCGGTAATGATCTCCGAGACCAGCAGCAGCAGCAGAATGACCGCCATGAGCTTGAACAGCTTCGACAGATAGCCCAGTCCCACGTACGGCTCGAGATCGGCCAGGCGCACCGGCATCGCCGGGTCACGCTTGGCGTTGGCCGGTGAGTGCCTGAGATCTTCCGTCGGGTTCGCGGGGTTGCCGGTAGGTGATTTGTCCATTAACTGTCTCCTGTTCCGATCCAGCGAGCGGGGTAGCCTCGCGTGTCTATGTGGGTGAACGGCCCGTGCGCTGACGTGCCAGAATATATGCCACATCCTCCTATCAGCGAAGGGTGTGCCCGCTCGACGCGGTTGACGGCATCCTGGATAACCTTGGCATCTGCAATATTCACGCGCCCGTCGTGATTGAGGTCGTCCATCTGCCCATCGCCGTCGTTATCGATGAATATGTCGTTGGCGTCGCCGTACATGTGGCGGCTCAGGGCCGCGCGGCCCCTCGGGTCCCCTCCCCCGACGTTGTATTGCGGCGTTCTGAATCCGCTCAGCACCCGGACGCCATTCGGATTGATTCCGTGCTCCTTCAGGTCCTGCAGCACGAGCTCGTCCTTGTCGATCATCTTGATGTCGATCACGATGTATTTCGGCCAGACGTTCTGCTGATCGTGCGGAAGAAAGTCCTTGATCTTGAAGTGCTCCGAGAGCTGGGTGTTCTGATTCTGTGCCGTCACCTCGATGAATCCGTTGGGCGGATCGTAGCTCACGCCCGGCCGCCCCTTTCGTGCGGCGGGCCAGTTCCCGATGTAGTAGAGTCCCAACCGGCCCGCTTTCTTCTCCGTTGCCGGTCGCAGGGTGATGACGCTGAAATCAGCAAGCGGCTTGATGGCACTTCCGACCTTGAGCGCGAGGCTCCAGATGCCGGGACGTCGTGGCGCGACGAACGTGGATGTGGACTCTGCGGCCGAGCCGGAGGAAAAGGTCGTCACGGATCCGGGCGGAAGTGTGTCGGCCAGAATCGGCGTGATCGGTGTTCCGCCCTGCTGGATTCGGACACGGAGCTTCCCGCTTTCGCCACGCGCCGGAGTAGCGAGCGCGGCGAGTGCGGCATCCGTGAGATAGGCGACTGACGGAGCAGATCGGTCCGTGAGCGCGGTCGCGATGTTGGCGCTCGCCGGTGTTACTGGGCTGCCCTCACCGGCTGCGCGGGCGCGGGCGATCGACCATGACCAACCCATGGCGAAGAGGACCAGCACGGCGATCGAAACGACATTGAACGTTCGCTCAGCTCTTCCGGGCGGGCGCCGGAACCCTCGCGGGCGTCTTTCCGGGAAAGCAAGCAGCCAGTCTCCGGTAGTTGCTTTGCGCCGCGGTGGCGTTGAACTTGAACGTCTCTCTTCCATTCTACCTCTCTAACGCGGTTTCATGCAGGCAATCACAGACCTGTTCCACCGACTCTCGAATCTCCCGGAACTCGTGCAGTGGGCCGGACTCTTTGGCCTCGCCGCAATAATCTTCTCCGAGACTGGGCTGCTCATAGGAGTGTTTCTACCCGGCGACTCCCTTCTGGTTACCGCCGGTCTCCTGGCCGCGAGGGGATACCTCAACGTATACGCGCTGGCCCCTGTGCTGACAGTGGCGGCCATCTGCGGCAACTCAGTTGGGTATTTCATCGGTCGCGCCACGGGCCCCCGGATATTCAGTAGAGAGAACAGCCTCTTCTTCAACAAGAAGCATGCTATCCGGGCTCACGAGTTCTACGAGAAACATGGGCGCAAGACAATCGTGCTAGCCCAATTCATGCCGATCATCCGGACGTTCGGGCCCGTGGTCGCCGGCGTTGGAGGAATGAAATTCAGAACGTTCATAACGTTCAACATCATGGGTGCCGTTTTATGGATCTGGAGCATGGTCGCGATTGGTTATTTCCTGGGCAGCTATATTCCGGGAATCGACCAGCATATAGAGATCGTGGTCGCTATCGTCGTCTTCATCTCGCTCCTACCGGGCCTCATCAGCTGGTACCGGGGAAAGCGGGCGAAACAATACGACGGCTCGTCCGCGTCGAAACCCGCGCGCTCTGAGATGTAACATGCAAGAAGGCTGCAAAGCGCTCAGCGTCCGTTGAGCGAAGATCAAACAGGAGAAATACAATGGCATTTACACTTCCCCCGCTCCCCTACGATTTTGCCGCCCTCGAGCCGCACATCGATGCGAAAACAATGGAGATCCATCACGGGAAGCACCACCAGACTTACGTGAACAATCTCAACGCCGCCATCGAGAAAGCGCCGGAGTTGGCGAGTAAATCCCTCGACGATCTAATGCGCAACGCGAGCAAGCTTCCTGAAGCGGTCCGCACCGCAATCAGGAACAACGGCGGTGGGCACTGGAATCACTCGATGTTCTGGCAGATCATGGCGCCCAAGTCTGGCGGGGAGCCCGGTGGAAATCTCGGGACCGCGATCAAGAGCGCGTTCGGGGATTTCGCCAAGTTTCGCGAGCAATTCAGCGCCGCCGGCGTGGGACGATTCGGATCGGGCTGGGCGTGGCTGATCAACTCCGGGGGCAAGCTTTCGATCACCAGTACGCCCAACCAGGACAATCCTCTCATGGAAGGCCAGAAAGCGATCATGGGTCTCGATGTCTGGGAGCACGCGTACTACCTCAAGTACCAGAACAAGAGACCCGACTACATCAGCGCGTGGTGGAATGTCGTGAATTGGAAGGAAGTCGAGAAGAGGTTCGCCGCTGCCTAGCTGACAACTGCAACTGAACGGGCGGGAGGCGCGAGTAGCGTAGTTGCCAGTGATTTAGTTCACGACGCCGGGACTTCCCTCAATAGCATTCTGGGCACAGGCAGTTGCTTGTGCCACGAACCTACCGAGATAAGTCCCGGCGTAGTGAACTATCGAACTGGCAGCTATGCCTCTGGCGCCTCCCGCCTGTTCAGTTGCAGTTACCAGTGAGCCGTTCAGTTTCAGGTCTTACCGGGCCGCCTCGCCCTCTAGATAAGTGTACCCTTCCAGCCCGGCGATGTAGTCAGCGATGAACGTGTTCGCCTCTTGCCGCGCCAGCCCCGTCGCGTTCGCCACCTTGCGCCGGAACGTCGCCAGCAGATCCGACGCGCGGAACTGGACGTAGTCGAGCACCTCGGTCACCGTATCGCCGTGCACGAGGTCCGTGACCTCGTAGCCCTTGTTCTCCGACAGCCTGATGTGCACGGCGTTGGTGTCGCCGAACAGATTGTGGAGGTCGCCCAGGATCTCCTGGTATGCGCCGGTCAGAAAAATCCCGATGATGTACTGATCACCATCGTTGAACGGGTGCAGCTCCAGACTCTTGTGCGGATTTCGATCGCCGATGAAGGTCTCGATCTTCCCGTCGGAATCGCACGTCACGTCCTGAATGGTGCCGCGACGCGTCGGCTCTTCGTTCAGGCGGTGGATCGGCATGATCGGAAAGATCTGGTCGATTGCCCAGCTGTCCGGCAGTGACTGAAAGAGCGAGAAGTTGCAGAAGTAACGATCGACCATCGTCGCCTCGAGATCGTCGATGATGTCCGAATACTCACTGCGGTCCCGCTGCGCGATCCTCGCAAGCGCTCCGATCGTAGTCAGGTAGATCTGCTCCGAGATGGCGCGGTCCCGCAGCGTCAGCACTCCGCTGTTGAAGAGCTCCTGTGCGCGCTCCTTGTCGAACGTCGCATCGTGGAAAACCTCCCGCACGCGCTTCTTCGAGACACGCTTGGAGATCGCCGTGTAATCCGCGGCCATCTCGTGAAGGAGACCGGGGTGATCCTCCGTGAGATCAGGCACCGTGTTGTCTGCCTGTGACTCGACGTCGATGACACTGAGCAAGAGAAGGGCGTGATGCGCAGTCAGCGCCCGCCCTGATTCGCTGATGATGTGCGGCATCGGCAGCTCGTGTTCCCGGCACGCTTCGGCGATCGTGTAAACGACGTCGTCCGCGTATTCCTGCAGCGTATAGTTCACACTCGCCTGGGATGTCGAGCTCGATCCATCGTAGTCGACGCCGAGTCCACCACCGACATCGACGTGCGTGATGTCGACACCCATGCCGCGCAGCTCAGCGTAGTAGCGAGTGACTTCCTGCAAGCCCGACTTGATGTACCGGATGTCGGTTATCTGCGAGCCCAGGTGGAAGTGAATGAGCTTGAGTATGTCGAGCCGACCTATCGTTTTTAGCTTATCTACCAGCCTCACGAGCTGGGCTGTGCTCAGGCCGAACTTCGACTTCTCCCCTCCACTCTTTGCCCACCTGCCCGAGCCCTCGGAGTAGAGCTTGATGCGCACGCCTGCGGTCGGATTCACGCCGAGCTCGTCGGCTACCTTGAGCAGCACATCCACCTCGCTCAGCTGCTCCAGCACGATGAAAACCTGGTGTCCGAGCTTCTGCCCCATTAGGGCGAGACGCATGAACTCCTCGTCCTTGTAGCCGTTGCACACGATCAGGTGATCCGTGTGCTCCGCCAGGCCGAGCACCGCCTGCAGCTCCGGCTTGCTGCCACACTCCAATCCTACACCCGCGCTCTTTCCAAACTCGACGATCTCTTCGACCACGTGACGCTGCTGGTTCACCTTGATCGGATACACCGTCGTGTACCCGCCCGTGAAGCCGTATTCCTCGCGGGCGCGCGAGAACTTTTCGTTCAGCGACTCGATTCTCGACCGCAGGATGTCGGAGAAGCGGAGGAGCAGCGGCAATCCGACGCCCTGCTCCTCGAGATCGTTCGCGAGCTCGAACAGATCGAGCTCGCGGTCTTCCTTCGCCCGATCGGGCCGGACCACGACATGGCCCGCTTCGTTGATGTCGAAGAAGCCGATGCCCCAGCCCTCGATGTTGTAAAGCGTGCGAGCGGACGCGATCGTCCAGGGCTCGGTGGGCGCCGCCGGCGGCGACGGTTTTTCGGCCTTCGGGGGTGGAGAAATACGGGTGCTCGTCATGTCAGCATTTTAGGGTATGTCGCGCTCCAGTGGTACCGGCTGATTGTCACGGATAAAGAGTCTCGATCCGCCAGCCGTCGCCATCTCTGGTGTAGAGGTGTCTTTCATGGAGACGATTGGGCTTGCCCTTCCAGAACTCGATCGCCTCCGGCCGGACGCGGAATCCCGACCAGTACCCCGGCCGCGGCACATCTTTCCCCTTGAATTCCTTCTCGTATTTTGCAACGCGCTCGTCGAGAGCCGTCGGTGTCTCCAATGGCTCGCTCTGGCGCGACGCCCAGGCTCCAATCTGACTACGACGTTCACGAGTCGCGAAATAGGCATCCGCCTCTTCATCCGCGACTTTCGTAACCGCGCCTTCGATTCTGACCTGGATGTCGAGTGGCGCCCAGTAAAAACAGAGCGCGGCCCTGGGGTGCGCGATGATCTGCCGCCCCTTCCTCCCCTGGTAGCTCGTGTAGAAGACAAATCCGCGCTCGTCGAACGCCTTGAGCAGCACGATTCTCACCGACGGCTGATCTCGATTCTCGATCGTCCCGAGGGACATCGCGCTCGGATCGGGGAGAATTGCTCGGTCGGTCTTTTCCGCGAGCGCGTAGACGCTGCGAAATCGCTCGATCGGATCCGGCGGGATCAACTAGTACCTCGTCATCGTCGGATCGACCTCGTCGATCCAACGCAGAATCCCGCCGGCCAGATTTCGCACTTCGGAGACGCCGGCGTCGGCAAGCTGCTTCGCCGCGAACATGCTCCGTACTCCAACCTTGCAGTAGAGAATCGTCTCCCTGCGCTTGTCCAGCAGCGGAATCTCGGCCGCAATCCTGCCCAGAGGGACGAGACGCGCGCCCGGAATATGGCCGAGCTGCCATTCGTACGGCTCGCGGACGTCGATGATCTCCAGCTCCTCTCCACCTTCGAGACGCTCCGCCAGCTGCGACGGCTGGATTTCGCTGACTGCGCTTCTCATCGGTTCCCCCGTCGGCGCTACGCCGCAAAATTCGTCGTAGTCGATCAGCTCCGTGATCTCTCTCGTTCCGCACGCCGGACATTCCGGATCGCGCCGAATCTCGATCGTGCGGAACGCCATCGTCATGACGTCTATCGTGAGCAGCCGGCCGACCAGCGCATCGCCTAGCCCGAGCAGCATCTTGATGGCTTCCGTGGCCTGGATTGTCCCGACGAGCCCGGGGATCACTCCCAGCACCCCGGCCTCCGCACAGCTCGGAACCAGGTGAGGCGGAGGCGGCTCGCGAAAGAGACAGCGATAGCATGGACCATCCGGCGCGCCGAACACGGACGCCTGGCCCTCGAACCGGTACACGCTGCCGTACACGTTCGGAATCCCCAGGAGAACCGAGGTGTCGTTGACGAGATAGCGTGTGGCGAAGTTGTCCGTCCCGTCCACGATCAGATCGTAGCCGCGCGCGATTTCCAGTGCGTTGCCCGATGCGAAGCGCGTCTCGTACGTTTCCACCTCGACGTTCGGATTGATGTCACGCAGGCGATCGCGCGCCGAGTCGATTTTAGAGCTTCCGACGGCCGCCGACCCATGGAGGATCTGCCGCTGGAGGTTGGAGAGATCGACCGCATCGAAATCGACAAGCCCAAGGGTGCCGACACCGGCGGCCGCGAGATAGAGAGCCACGGGCGAGCCCAACCCTCCGGCGCCCACCAGGAGCACTCGCGATGCCTTGAGCGCGCGCTGCCCGTCTTCCCCTACCTGCGGCAGGAGAATGTGCCGGCTATAGCGAACAAGCTCTTCGCGAGTCAGCTCCGTCGTGCCTCGGCTCCGTTCAATATTCACGTTGGTGGTATATTGCGCAGTGAGTCATCGAGTTCGTCAGTAGGACGCTAACTACTGTCCGTCCATCCAGCAACGCTCCACCGCCGGCTCCGAACGGTCCATGCTTTTCAGACGATTTTACGACGACAACCTGGCGCAGGCGAGCTACATGATCGCGTGCGAGAAGACGCGCGAAGCGATCATCGTCGACCCCAACTCTGACGTTGCGCAGTACACTCGCGCGGCGGGAGCCGACCGCGTGCGAATCGCTCACGTGACCGAGACGCACATTCACGCTGACTTCGTTTCCGGTGCGCATGCGCTGGCCGAGGCCGCCGGCGCCGTGCTGCATCTCTCCGGAGAAGGAGGCCGGGAGTGGGGTTATACCGACGCCGCTCTCAAGCGTGCCAAAGTGCTGCGGAACGGTTCTCCCATCGACCTCGGCACGATACACTTGCGCGTAGCCCACACGCCCGGGCACACCCCGGAGCACCTGACTTTTTTCGTGTCCGATCTGGAGCGCGGCGAGGATCCCGTTGGTGCCCTGACGGGCGATTTCGTCTTTGTGGGGGATGTCGGACGGCCCGATCTTCTCGAGCTCGCCGCCGGCGCGAAGGGAACGATGGAGGGCTCCGCGCGAGAGTTGTTCCGCTCTCTCGGGAAACTGAAGGCAGAGCCAGATCATTTGCAGATCTGGCCCGGCCATGGCGCGGGGTCCGCGTGCGGCAAGTCGCTCGGGTCGATGCCACAATCAACGCTCGGGTACGAAAAGCTTTTCAACTGGGCGTTTGGCGACATGAGCGAGAAAGAGTTCGTCGCGAAAGTTCTCGAGGACCAGCCGGTGCCTCCCCGCTATTTCGCGGTGATGAAGCGCGTGAATCGTATCGGTGCCGAGCGAGCGATCAGCCCGGAGCCTGTGTACGTGGGAACGGAAGAGCTCGAAAGCGCGCTCGAGACAGGCGCGCCTGTGATCGACACGCGGCCGGCCGCGAAGTTCGCCGCCGGACACGCGCCGGGAACGCTGAACATTCCCCTCGGCAAGTCGTTCCTCAACTGGAGCGGGGCGCTCGTTCCGGAGGACCGCGATTTCTACATCATCACCGAGGCGGAGAGCGATGACGCGGTCAAGCTCATACTCGGAGACCTGTCCAAGGTCGGCCTGGGACGCGTGTCGGGGGTTTTCCAGGCTGACGTTCTGCACGAGTGGAAATCACGTCACGGAGATCTGGAAACGGTCGCGCAGCTCGATGCGCCACGCCTCAATGAGCTTACCGGCAGGAATGGCCTTCAGGTCGTCGACGTGCGGAGCCCCGAAGAGTGGAGCAGGGGTCACTTGCCGGGCGCGATTCACATTCCGCTGGCGCGACTGCCGGATCGGATCGGCGAGCTCGACGCGTCCGCGCACATCGTGCTCCACTGCAAGGGAGGGGGCAGATCGTCGATTGCGACGAGCTTTCTTCAGTCGCGGGGACTGACCAAAGTTTCCAACCTCGCGGGCGGGTTCGACGCGTGGGTCGCGCGGGGATTTGAGATCGACGCTGGTAAGTCCGCGCCAACCCCCCGTGAACGCAAGTCGGCGCGATCCTCAAGTGGGCGCAAGTCGGCACGATCCTCAAGTGGGCGCAAGCCTGCGCCCTCCGCGGGCCGCCGCCGGAAAAGCTAGAGGCCAGACGCCGCCCCCATGAGTCACCCGGTCTTTGCTGGAGCAGGGATGCGCCGGCCTCGCACAGATGAAGAGCCCGTGAGCTGGAAGGAGCGGCTCGAGGCACTTCGCTACGTCCCCGCCCTGTTCCGTTTGATCTGGCGCACCCATCGCGGCTACACGAGCGCGATGATGGTCCTGCGCGTCATGCGCTCGGTGGTGCCAGTGATGACGTTCTGGGTCGGCAAGCTGATCCTCGACTCGGTGATCACTGCAAAAGCGGCGCACGGATCGCTCTCGCAGGTGTGGCGCTATCTGGTGCTGGAGCTTGCGATCGTTCTCACGGGAGAGATTCTCGCGCGGGCGTCGTCGCTGATCGAGAGTCTGCTCGGCGATCTCTTCTCGAACGCGATGAGCGTCCAGCTCATGGAGCACGCGGCGAAGCTCGACCTGGCGCAATTCGAGGATCCGGAATTCTACGACCATCTCGAGCGGGCGCGGAGGCAGACAGTCGGACGCATTGCGCTCCTCAGTCTCCTGCTCTCGATGTCGCAGGATGCCCTCACCCTGCTCACGCTGGCGGGAGCGCTAATCGCGTACAATCCGTGGCTTCTGCTCCTGCTCGCCGTCGCCGTGATTCCGAGCTTCCTCGGCGAAACCCATTTCGCTTCGCTCGGCTACTCGCTCCTGTTTCGCTGGACGCCGGAGCGCAGGCAGCTGGACTATCTCCGCTATGTCGGCGCGAGCGACAAGACGGCTAAAGAGGTCCAGATGTTCGGCCTCGCTCCATGGCTGACCGAGCGCTACCGCGACCTCTCCCAGAAGTTCTACGAGGAGAACCGAAATCTCTCCATACGGCGCGGAGTCATCAGCGCACTGCTCTCGATATTGGGCACGGTAGGCTACTACGCGGCGTACGTCGTCATTCTGATACGCGCCGTCAAAGGCGACATCACCATTGGAACGCTGACGTTCCTTGCCGCGTCGTTCGGGCGCGGACGCGATGTCATCCAGAGCATTCTGCTCTCAGCGAGCAACGTGGCGGAGCAGGCGCTGTACCTGAGAGACCTGTTCGTATTTCTCGAAATGCGGCCCACGATCGAGTCGCCGCCGAACGCGAGACTGGTGCCGGCGAAGATTCAATCCGGATTCGTCTTCGAGAACGTCGGATTTCGTTACCCTGGAAGCGAGCAGTGGGCTATCCGAAACGTAGATCTCGTTCTCAGGCCGGGCGAGCGCGTCGCTCTGGTCGGCGAGAACGGCGCGGGCAAGACGACAATCACCAAGCTTCTTGCGCGCCTCTACGATCCCACGGAAGGCAGGATCACGCTCGACGGAGTCGATCTCAAGGAGTACAACCTCGCCAGTGTCAGGCACGCGATCGGCGTCATCTTCCAGGATTTCGTGCGCTACGACATGCGGTTCGACGAGAACATTGGCGTAGGCGAGATCGACTCCGTGCGTGCGGACCTCGACAAGAACAACGGAACCCCGACGGCAATCACGGCTGCCGCGGAGAATTCGCTTGCCGCGTCACTCCTCCCCCGCTTCTCGAAGGGCTACCAGCAGATGCTGGGCAGAAGATTCGAGGAGGGCGTGGATCTATCGGGGGGCGAATGGCAGAAAATCGCGCTGGCGCGCGCCTACATTCGCGACGCGCAGGTCCTGATACTCGACGAGCCTACCGCCGCGCTGGACGCGCGCGCCGAGTACGAAGTGTTCCTGCGCTTCTCCGAGCTGGTCGCCGGGCGGATGGCAATTCTTATCTCGCACCGCTTTTCCACGGTTCGAATGGCGGACCGGATCATCGTGCTCCGGCACGGCAAGGTCGAGGGGCAGGGCTCGCACGAGGAGCT